>Ga0302325_10018397_pt1 | contig 14724 bp, 12 predicted proteins | sample Palsa_T0_2_FD_201948 | JGI IMG/M metagenome (GOLD analysis project Ga0302325, IMG submission 201948) | Peat permafrost microbial communities from Stordalen Mire near Abisko, Sweden - Palsa_T0_2 | ecosystem: Environmental > Terrestrial > Soil > Palsa > Peat permafrost | place: Sweden: Abisko... | reverse complement strand
AGACCTTGGCGCTCGTCGAGCGCGTGCGCGCGCGTTACGGTATCGACCCGATCGCGGTTCGGCCGGCGATCGATCTCATCGAACAAGCCGGCCTTCACGGCAACGAGCTGTGGCTGCGCGATCCCGACGCGTGCTGCGCGATTCGCAAAGTCGAACCGAACCGGACGTTTCTTGCGAACTATAAAGCCTGGATCACCGGCGTGCGGCGCGACCAGTCATCGACGCGCAGCGACGTCGGCTACGTGGAGTTCGACGATCCGCCCGGTAACGGCATTGCGAAGATCAGTCCGCTGGCCGATTGGAGCGAGTCCGACGTCCGCGCGTACCTCAAAGAGCACGACGTACCGTATAACGAACTGCTCGATCGCGGCTACACGAGCCTTGGCTGCAAACCGTGCACGCGCTTTCCGGTCGACCCTGCGAATCCCCGTTCGGGACGCTGGGTCGGATTCGAGAAGACGGAGTGCGGCCTACACACCGCTTCCTAGCACCGCGTCGTCGGCTTCGAGAAACTCGAACACCGTCTCCGTCTTCGGGTGTGCGTCGACGTTCGCGTAAAAGCGGCGCATGACGGCAAGGCCCTTTTCGTCAGTCGAGTGACTCCATGGGCTGGGCCTTGTACGAGCCGCGCCGGCCGGCCTCCGGCACGGGGCGGTCCGGCGGCGCTGGGCACGAAACTAGAAGCGGCTCGTTCCGTATGTACGGCGGCAGCCTTCTTGCCGCCCTGATTTTCATGGAGACTCTTTCGTCGTGTGGTTGACCCGCTTCGCACTGACTAGGCCCGTGATCGTGGCAATGTTCTTCATCGGCCTCGCGCTCTACGGTCTCTATTCGTACGAGACGCTCGGCGTGAACCTGTACCCGAACGTGGCGTATCCGTTCGTCGGCATCTCGGCATCGTACCCCGGCGCCTCGCCGTCGGAGATGGAGAAGCTCGTCGTCAAGCCGATCGAAGACCAACTCGACGGAATGGAGAATCTCGACCGGCTCACGGCGACCGCGCAAGAGGGAAGTGCGGTCGTCATCGCGCGCTTCAAATTGGATTCGGACTACAACTACGAGACGATCGACGTGCAGCGCCGCGTCGACATCGCGCGCGTCTACATGCCGACCGACCTCGTTCCGCCGAGCGTCTTCAAGCTCGGTACGGCGACCGATCCGATCCTCGAAGAGGCGCTCAGTTCGCAGAAGCTGTCGGCCGCGGCGCTCTCCGATTTGGTTACGCAGAAGCTCGTTCCCGAACTCAAGACGGTGCCGGGGGTGCTCGACGTACAGACGGCCGGCGATACCGCGCGCGAGATTTACGTCTTTCCGGATCAGAGCCGGATGCTCGGCTCGGCCGTCACCTTGCTCGACGTCAACAACGCGCTCTCGTATAACAACGCGAATTTGCCGGGCGGCCGGATGGATTCGCCGACGGTAGAGACCACCGTATCGGTCCACGCCGACATCGAGCAGCCCGAAGACATTTTGCAAATTCCGCTGCAAGTCCTCAACGGTACGCAAGGGAACCTCGCGCAGTCGAGCCTGAAGATCGGCGACGTCGCGAGCGTCGAGGACGGGCACGTCGAACAGCGCCTGCCCTCGCGTTATAACGGTTCGCCGTCGATCTTGCTCAACATCGAACGTCAGGTCGATGCCGATACCGTCAAGACGACTGACGCGACCCGTGCCAAGCTGAGCGACCTTGCCGCGCGCTATCCTGAGGTGAAGTTCACCCAGATCGACGCGTCCGCGGACTACACGCGCGCTTCGGTCAACGGCGTGCTGCAGAGTCTGTTCGAAGGCGTCGTGCTCACGGCGTTCGTCATGCTGCTCTTCTTGCACGCTTGGCGCAACGCGGCTGTGGTCATGATCGCGATCCCGTCGTCGCTGCTGGCAACCTTCATCGTGATGAAGCTTATGGGCTTCACGGTCGACGTGATCTCGCTGATGGGCCTCGGGCTCACGATCGGAATCCTCGTCGACGATTCGATCGTCGTGCTCGAGAATATCACGAGGCACCGTGCCCTCGGCGAATCGCCGATGGACGCCGCATACAGCGGGCGTACCGAGATCGGCAGCGCCGCGGTCGCGATCACGCTCGTCGACGTCGTCGTCTTTCTTCCGATCGCCTTTCTCTCGGGCATCGTCGGAAAGTACATGAAAGAGTTCGGAATCGTCATCGTGGTGGCGACGCTGTTCTCGCTGTTGGTCTCCTTCACGTTGACGCCGCTCCTGGCCGCCAAGTGGTCGATGAAGCGGAAGATCCCGGGGACGCCACGCTGGGCCGCATGGTTCCAGGGCGGTTTCGACGCGATGCAACACTGGTATTCGCGTCGCGCGCTGCCGTGGATGCTGGGCCATCGCATCGCGATTCCGATCGTTTGCTTCTTGCTCATCGTCGGCGCGGTTGCGCTCGTGCCGCTCGGCTTCATCGGCTCCGAGTTCGTCCCGGCCTCCAATACGGGAGCGCTCTCGGGTTCGCTGCAGTATCGTGTCGGCCAGCCGCTCGACGTCACGGTGCGCGCCATGTCGAAGCTCGAGCGCGGTCTGTTGCGCATCGACGGGGTCGAGTCGGTGCTTTCGACCGTCGGCAGCAAGCAGTTCGGATTCAGCGACATCACCGGCGGTAACTACGCGCAGTTCACCGTCGTGCTGGATCAAAAGCGCCGGCGTGAGACGGACCGCGTCCTCGCCAGTGCCCGCAAACTCGCGTACCTCGTGCCCGGCGCCGACTACGAGATCGCAGCGGAAGGCGGCGGAAGCGGCGACGGTGCGCAGATCGAGTTCAATCTCAGCGGCCCGGACACCGCGCTGAACCAGGCGGCCGCCAAAGTGGCGGCGCTGATCGCGAGCCAGCGCGGCGCCATCAACATTCAGGCCGGGACCGCGAACGAAGGACCGCGACTCGACATTCACATCGATCCGCGCCGGGCGAACGTCGTGGGCGTCGCGCCCGCCGATGCGGCGACCGTCGCGCGCATCGCCATCGGCGGTACGGTCTCGACGCGCGTGCGTCTCGAGAGCGGACTCACCGACGTGCGGCTCGAGCTGCCCGTGGCGGCTCGCAACGACATCACGACCATCCGTCAGTTGCAAGTTCGGGCTGCCAGCGGTGCGCTGATTCCGATCTCGGAAATCTCGGATTTCCGGATGACGAAGGCGCCGACGCGCATCGATCGTCAAGCGCGCGAGCGCGTCCTGCACGTCACCGCCGACGTCGATCCGAACTCCAACGTCTCGCTCGGGACGATCCTCGGACCCATCCAAGCCAAACTCGCGCAGCCTGGGTTCTTACCCGACGGCGTCAAGGCGGTGGCTGCGGGCGACGCGGATCTCTTCAATCAGACCTTCACCAGCATGGGAATCGCGCTCTTGACGTCGTTCATGCTCGTGTACATGCTGATGGTCGTGCTCTACGGCTCGTTCGTCGAACCCTTCGTCGTGATGTTCTCAGTGCCGGTCGCGCTCGTTGGGGCGCTCGCGGGGCTCGCGGTCCGGCACCAAACGCTCAACTTGTTCTCACTGATCGCGATCGTCATGCTCTTCGGCCTCGTCGCCAAGAACGGCATTCTGCTCGTCGACTATGCCAACCAGCAGCGGCGCAAGTTCAACCTCGGCGTACACGAGGCGATCCTCGCCGCGGCGGCGACTCGCTTCCGGCCCATCTTGATGACGACGTTCGCGATGGTCTTCGGCATGTTGCCGCTCTCGCTCGGCCTCACCGAGGGCGCAGAGGAGCGCGCATCGATGGGCACCGTGCTGATCGGCGGTCTGCTCAGCTCGCTGATCTTGACGCTCGCGCTCGTGCCGGTCATGTACACCTACGTCATGGGCGCGGTCGAGGCGCGGCACCGCCGCAAAGCCGCGAAGCGCGCTCGAGCGGAAGAACACGACGTTCCGGACTTCGAACCCGGTCCACGGCTCGGCGCCGGCGCTCCCGGAGCCTAGTGCCCCGCTAAAGCACCGCAATCTTCGCCATCATCCCGCGATCCTCGTGATCGAGGATGTGGCAGTGAAACAGGAACGTTCCGCGCACGATCGGATTGCGGAAGTCGACGAGGATGCGCATCCTTCCAGGTTCGGTCGTGTAGATGTGGTGGATGCGCGACGGTACGTTGGCCGTGTCGACCCAATGCCGGGACTTGTTGACGACGCCGTTGACTTGCTCGACGACGAAATGCACTTGGTGGATGTGAAAATCGTGACCTTCGTCCGTGTCGTTCACGATGTTCCATTCTTCGACGGTTCCCGCGTGCGCGACGACGACGGGCGGAGCGTCCATCGCTGCCATGTCGAAGCTCTTCCCGTTGATGTAGAAGCGATTGGCGTCCTCGGTGAGCCGAATCGTGCGCCGTATCGCGGGCCGAGGTGCCGTGTCGCCGAGCCCATTGTGCGGCAACGGCGCCCCGATCGTCGATAACGCGAGCGCCGGGCTCGGTGCCGGGGCGGGACCGCCGGGAACGATCTCCCCGAGAATTGCGGCGGTCTGGGCGTCTCCCGCGGGCCCGCTATCGAAGCACGCGGAGCGCAGGATGCGAGGTGTCGGCGGACCCGTGACGACGAACTCGGCGCGACCCGCCGGCGCGATGACGATGTGCTTTACCGTCATCACGGGAGAGGCACCAGGATACGCGTCGAGCGGAACGCCGTCGAGCGCGACGACCTGCAGCAACGTGCCGTCGATCGAGAGATCGAAGTAGCGCGATGCCGACGCGTTGAGCACGCGAAAGAACTGCCGTTCGCCCGGTGCGATCTCGATCCGTTCGCGCCGCACCCCATCGATCGACGGCAGCAGGGCAACCTCGGGGCGACACGGATTGCCGTCGCCGTCTTCGGCAGCCTCGGCGCTGACCGGCGCGTTGCCGGGCTCGGTGATGTCGCTGCGGGCCGGAGCTTGACGTAACACGACGAGGCGCTCGCGCATCCGTGCGAGCGCGGGGAGGTGACGCTCTAAGCCCTCGACGACGAGCGCACCCGACATGCCGTGCGCAACCTGCCAAAACGTCTCTCCGTGGACGTGCGGGTGGTACCAGTAGAGCCCTGGTTCGTGATTCGGCGGAATCGTAAACGCATAGTGCAGCGTCTGGCCCGGGCGGGCAAGGGTCGTCAACACGTCGTCGGCCGGTGCGCGCGGAGAAATGACGAGGCCGTGAAAATGCAGGTTGACGTCGTTCGTGAGCCCGGGCTGCGGATGCATCAGGTTATGCAACGCGATCTCGACGCGATCGCCCGGCTCGACGCGCAGCGTCGGCGCGGGCCCGGTGTGGCCCCCATATGCGAACGAAGGCAGGCCGTGGGCGTCGAGCACGGCGTCGAGGTCGAGGTGCAATCGATGCTGCGACGAGCGCAACTCGGGCGCGCTGATTCCGGGCACGCTGCCGTCCGCCAACTCGGCAAGCGGCGCTTTCGCACAACTCACGAGTCCGAGTACCGCGATCGCAGCAAGAGCAAAACGCATTGCGTGCGCGACGTGCGCGTTCGCTTGCGCGCTTTCCTCGGTCGACAATGTAGCCTTAAGATCGACGCTTCGAGCCGTAACCTTCTCTTAGGATTCGTCTCGTACGCTTGCCGGTAACTACCGTTCTCGCCGGGAGGTCACCGTGCGTCGACCGTTTGGATGGCTGCGAGCCATCGCACTGCTGCCGTCGTCAGCCCTACTGCTGTCTGCTTGTTCCGGGGGTGACGTGAACATCACGCAGCCCCCTGTGCGAATCCCGATCGATCAAACGGTCGCGTCGCTTCAGAAAAAAGTGAACCACATCATCGTCATCTATCAGGAGAACTGGACCTTCGACGCGCTCTACGGCAAGTTTCCGGGAGCGAACGGCATCGCGAACGCGACCTCCGCAACGCAAGATCAGGTGTATTGCTACAACGGTACCTTAGTGTACGTGCCGCTGAACGCACTCCCGGCGGCGTACAACCCGAACGTGCCGAACGCGAACGGTTGCGCCTGGAATGCGAACCAGGCCGGGACGACGGTCGACACGCGCATCCCGGTCGGTCTGCCGGTCCAGCCTTACAATTTGGCTCAATATATCGCTCCGTCGGCGATTTCCGGCGACACGCTTCACCGCTTCTGGCACGAGCAGCTCGACATCGACAACGGCGCGCTCGAACCGCCGGCCGACGGCCCGTACTCGATGGATAAGTTCGTGACCTGGGAGGACAACCAGGGCATGGTGTTCGGCGAATACGATGCGACGAATTTGCCCGAGGGCCAGTTCGCGCAAAAATATACGCTTGCGGACAACTTCTTTCACAGCGCGTACGGCGGTTCGTTCTTGAACCACCAATGGCTCATTTGCGCGTGTTCCCCGCAATGGCGTCAGGCGTTGCCTACGAGCACTACGACGGCCGTTTCGTCGTGGGACGCGGCGACCAAGACGCTCAACGACGGTTTCCTCACGAACCTGCCGATCGCGACGGCGCCGGGTGGAAACGGCGGCACGATCTACGCCGTCAACACGATGTACACGGTGAACGACCCGCACCCCTCATACGCGGTACCGGACCAAGAAACGACCGGCTTTACCGAGACGACGATCGGCGACCGTTTGACCGACGCGACGCCCTCCATCAATTGGAAGTGGTACGCGGGCGGTTGGAACAACGCGCTTGCCGGCAACCCGGATCCGACGTTCCAATTCCACCATCAACCGTTCAACTATTACGTGCGTTGGGGCACCGACGGTTCGGCTGCCAAGGCGGCGCACTTGCAGGACGAAGCGCAATTCTTCTCAGACCTCAGCGGAGGAACGCTGCCCTCCGTCTCGTTCATCAAGCCGCTCGGCGTGAACAACGAACATCCCGGTTATTCCGACATCCTCGACGGGATGAACCACGTTGCGAGCATCGTGTCAGCCGTGCAAAGCTCGCCGTATTGGAAAGACACCGCCATCATCATCACCTACGACGAATACGGCGGTCATTGGGATCACGTCTCGCCACCCACGACGGTCGACGGCTGGGGACCGGGCGCGCGGATCCCCGCGCTCATCATCTCGCCCTTCGCACGTAAGGGATATATCGATCACACCCAATACGAGACGGTCTCGATCCTCAAGTTCATCGAAACGCGCTTCGGCCTCGCTCCACTGACATCGCGCGACGCCGCGGCCAACGATTTGCTCAACGCATTCGATTTCAGTCAACCGACGCCGGCCGTCGCGATCAGGAAGAAGGCAAGCTGAGCTTGCTACGGATTCGACGAGCGTCGCTAGCGGCGGCGCTCGCCGTCGCGGTCTGCGTTTTAGGCGGAGTTCGCGTGCGCGCGGAAGTGCCCGACGAAGCATCGGGCATTATCCTCTTCGGAACGATCATGCCCTCGCGCACGCTCGTGCCCGTCGTGAATGGGGTGGGTTCGCCGCGGACGTTTCGGGTCGGTCCGGATGTCGCCGAGGGATTTTCCGCGCGAGGCGAACGCTTATTTTCGAAATACTTTGCGGACGCACTTTACAACTATTACGTCTTCGTCGAGCTGGACGACGCGAGCGTGAAGCGCCTCTATCGCATTCGGCTGAAGATCGGCTCGCATACGATCGAGCGCGTCGCAAGCAAACACGGCGCGCCCGCAGCGCGGGCCCAACTCGTCGGGCCCGATCGCGTCCGCATCACCTGGAACGCAGCAGCATTCCCGCGCCTGTCGTGTCAGGGCGCCGAGGGCAGTTCGCCCGCGCCGCTGATGCTCGATGGCGATTTTACCGCGGCCAACACGCTTGGCTCGGCGCTTTCGTGTGATTTTAGCGACGGCGTCAAGACCGTGTACAGCGGCGTGCGCATTCCGATCGTGCAGGCCTCGCCCGGGAAAGAGCCATAGAGGGCGCCGTCGCAAGGCAGGCGTGCAACGCCCGATTTCTGGGAACAAAGTCCAATGGCGGCCTCTTGAGGACCGTTGCAGATGCGAAGGAGACCTTAAGGTGATATCCAGTTTGATAGTGCGCCGCACGACGGCCGCGCTTGGGGCGGTCGCCGCTTCCCTCGCGTTGGCGGTTCCGGCTTTAGCCCTTTCCGTTACCGTGAACGGCCAGACCACGACCTTTAATCCGCCGCCGATCGAGCGCGCCGGACGGGTCTTCGTCCCGTTGCGTGGCGTGTTCGAGGCGCTTGGCGCAAGCGTCGTCTACCAAGGCGGCGTCATCAACGCGACTGGGAACGGACAGCGCATTTCGCTGACGATCGGGTCGCAGGCGGCGACCGTGAACGGCCAGCCGCAAACGCTGGACGTGGCTCCGTTCATCATCGGAGCGAGCACCTACGTGCCGCTGCGTTTCGTGTCCGAGGCGCTTGGCGCGGGCGTGAACTACGACGCCTCGAACCAGATCGTCGCGCTTACGACCGGCCGCTCGGCCGCCATGGCACCCCCGGTGGCGCCGCCGGGAGCCATCGCGATGACGCATCGCCACTACCTGCGCAACCTCGAGCCTGCGTACGGCGGAACGGTCGCCTCGACGCGGCCAACCTTGCAGGGCGAGTTCAGCGAGCCCGTCGACCCGAACTCGATTCACATGACGCTCGACGGCCGCGACGTCACGAGCGCCGCGACCGTATCGCCGAACGGGTTCGTCTATTCGCCCGCCTCCCCGCTCGAATCGAGCGAGCACACGGCGCTCATCACCGGGAGGCTGCAGAGCGGGCAGCCGTTCCAAGAACCATACACCTTCACGACCGGCACCGCAGCGCCGGTGAATTCGATTTACGTGGCGACCCCGCCCGAGGGGTCGACGGTCCCAAACACGTTCACGATTGCCGGTAAGACCGTTCCGAACGCCCGGGTACACATCGTGGCCGGCGCCACGGCGACCGTCGGCGGCATGTTCGCCTTCGGCGCCGGAAACTATACGGGCGACGCCATCGCGGACCCAAGCGGGCACTTCGAGCAGAGCGTCACCCTGCAGACGGTCAGCGGAGCCTCGATCGGCGTTACCGTGATCTCGACCGACCCTGCGACAAAAGAAGCAGCCGAAAAGAAACTGCGGCTCAGAGCACAATAACCGAGGCCGTGTCCTCGGCACGTACCGCCTTCATCACCGGAGCCGCGCGGGGCCTAGCGCGCGAGATCGCCGTCGATCTCGCACGCGCGGGCTACCGCGTCGCTTTTACCTTCCGGCCGGGCGGGACGCCGCCGGATGAGACGATCGCGGCCGCGCTGGCGGCGGGCGGGGCGGCTCCGCTCGCCCTGCCGGCCGACCACGGGGTCGCCGGGGAAACCGAGCGGAGTGTCCGGGCCGCGCAGGATGCGCTAGGTCCTATCGACGCATACGTCCATGCGGTCGGCCCGATCGTTGTCAAGTTGTTTGCCTCTAGTGGGATGGACGATTATCGCACGATGCTCGCCGGAAATTTGGGGAGCGCCGTCGAGGGCGCGTTTGCGGTGCTTCCGAGCATGCGCACGCGCGGTTTCGGACGGCTCGTGTTTTTCGGCATGAACGGATCTCACGTGACCCTGCCCGGCCGCGGCATGAGCTTGTACGGCGCGGCCAAAGCCGGGGTGACCGCTTTTGCGCGCACGCTCGCGATCGAAGAAGCGGCGCGCGGGATTACCGTCAACGTGGTCGAGCCCGGCGACATTCGGAACAAAGACGCGACCCGGGATGAGGCGCGCGCGATCCCCGCGCGCAATCCCACGGGTCACGCGGGCTCTTCGGAAGACGTCGCCTACGCGGTGCGCGTGCTTCTTTCCGACGACGCGGGCTTCATCAACGGGCAGGCGCTGGCGGTCAGCGGCGGGCTCGTGCTGCCCTACGAGACCGCGCAATGATTTGGTTCGCCTGGGGCATCGTCGTGTTGATCCTCGTCGTCCGCGGGATCGTCGCGTTCACGCTGCCGCTCACCGGCGACGAAGCGTACTATTGGGAGTGGAGCCGGCACCTGGCGTGGGGCTACGTCGATCATCCGCCGGCCGTGGCCGCAACGATCGCGCTCTTTGCTGGCTTCGGCCAGACGCCCGGTCTCGTGCGGATCGGTTTCGTTTTGTGCGGTCTGGTCGCGTCGATCGCGCTCGCGGGTTGCGCGACCGAGCTGACCGGCGATCGTCGCGCCGGCGCGATCGCGGCACTCGCGATGGCGCTGACCCCGCTCGCGTCGCTCGCCTGCGGTCAAGCCTCTCCCGACGGCCCGTATTTGATGTTCTGGTCGCTCGCGCTGTGGTTCGGCGCGCGCGCGTTTCATCGCAACGGTGCGCTCGACTGGGTACTGCTCGGCGCGGCACTCGGCGGCGTGCTCTTGTCGCGCGTGCTCGGGTTTGCGCTGCTCTTCGGCGTGTGCGCGTACGCGACGACGCCGGCGATGCGCCACGTGTGGCGCCGCGGCATGCCCATCGCGCTCGTCGTCGCCGCGGCGCTCTACGCGCCCTTCGTGGCCTGGAACGCCACGCACCATTGGGTCACGCTGCTCTTCGGGCTCGTGTACCGGCACGAAGAGGGACACGGCTTCTCGATCACCCGCGTCGTCCAGTTGATGGCGGCGCAAGCCGCGGCGTATTCTCCCGGCATCTTCCTTGCGGTTCTGCTGCTCGCGGTGCGGCCGCGCAACGCGTTCCTCGCTTGGACCGCGATTCCGCAGCTCGTCGTCGTGACGCTGCTCGCGTTCTTCGAGCGGGTCGAGATCCACTGGATCTTCGGAACGCTCGCGTCGCTGTGCGCGATGCTCGGCGTCGCGTACGTGCAGGTCTCACATCGTTCGAAGATCATCTGGACGACGATCTGCGTCGTGCCCGGCGCCATTCTCGTGCCCGCAATATTGGCGGTGACGTTCGCACCGATTCCGATCTACAAGATCGTCAATCGCGAAACGGGTGCGCAGCTTCGCAACGGGGGGCCCTTCGAAATCATGACCTATTCGATGGTCGCCAAGGACGCGGCGAAGCTCGCGCGCGAGCACGATGCGATCGTCATGACCGACGGCTACGGCTTGTCGTCGGTGATGGACTTCGACGCGGGCGTTCGACCGGTCGTCATCGGATACAACTGGCAAGGCCGCGAATCGCGCACTTGGTATCCCGATACGCAGCGCCCCGAGCGCGCGCTCTTCGTCGACAAGGAGCCGCTTTCGACGCGGCCGGACATCGCCTCGCACCTGCGCCGCGCGTGCGCGACCGTTGAGGACGGCGGCGTGCATCCCTACAGCTTCGGCGGCACGACGCCGCGCGCGTATTACTTCACCTGGTGCGACGGCCTCGCACCCGACGGCCTCGCAATCCTGCGCTGGGAACGCGAAACGAGAGTCGTCTCGGAGCGCTAGCTTTTTTGTCATCCTGAGCGGAGCGCCGCAGGCGCGCAGTCGAAGGACGCGCCCTTCGACTGCGGCGCTTCGCGCCTCCGCTCAGGGTGACAGGGGCGTCTTCGCCCAGAACGTGCGTAGGGCGGCCGCGGCTTGCGCCGGTTGCTCGAGTGCCCACCAGTGTCCGGCACCCTCGAGCACAGCCTCGTCGATTCCGCCGAGTTCCTCGGCGATGGCGGTGCCGGTTTTTGCGGGGGCGTACGGGTCGCGGCTGCCGCCGAGATGGAGACCCGGCCGTTTTAGCGGTTCGGTCCAACGCCATTCTTCGAAGACGTTGGTGGCGGATCGGTAGAGTGCCAGAATGCAGTCGTTGCGTAGCGGGTCGATCTTCGCCATCTTGCGCGCGTAGCGTTCGGGCATGCCGACCGCCATCAGTCCGGCCATCCGGGTTGCGTCATCGACGGAGTCCTGGCGCTCCATCCACTGTTCGCCCGCGCCCGGCGTCTGCCAAATCTTCGCGACCGCGTGCCACTGTGCGCCCGGCGCGTGCATCGACAGCGCGTCGATCGCCCACGTCCGAATCAGATCGGGTCGCGTCGCGATGACGCGGCTCGAGAGAATCGCACCCCAGTCGTGGCCGATCAGGTCGACCGGCTCACCGATCTTCTCGAGTTCCGCGACGAGCCACGCGAGATAGCTGTCTTTGCTCGCGTCGAACCCGTCGGGAATTGGAATGCCGAAACCGGGAAGGTTGACCGCAACGCTCGGCGCGTCGTCGAGTTCCGCGCGGACCTCGTCCCAGAGCGTGCGATCCTCAGGGTTTCCGTGAACGAAGACTGCGGGCATGGAGGCTCCTCGAGTTTATGCGAGCTGCTGCATTTCTGCGGGTGTCAGCGCGATGTCGCCTGCAGCGAGGTTTTCATCGAAGTGTGCGAGCGACGATGTGCCCGGTATCGGCAAGATTTCCTTCGAGCGGGTGAGCAGCCATGCGATCGCGATCTGCGACGCGGTGACGCCATGCGCGGCGGCGATCGTTTCGAGTGCGGCGTGACGCGGCGCGCCCTTGCCACCGAGCGGAAACCACGGCAAGAAGGCGATGCCGTCCGCTTCGCACTTCTCGAGCATCTCTTCGGCCGAGCGATCATCGACGTTGTAGAGGTTCTGCACCGACACGATATCGGCCGTTGCTTGCGCCGCTTCGTATTCGGCGACCGTGACTTCGGAGAGGCCGATATGCCGGATCTTTCCCTCGTCTTGCAGAGCGACGAGCGCGCCGAGCGACTCCGCTACGGGGACCTTCGGATCGATGCGATGGAGCTGCAGCAGATCGATACGGTCGCGCCGCAGACGGCGCAGGCTGCCTTCGACGCACTCGCGCAGCCGTTCGGGACGAGCGTCGACCACCCACTTGTTGGGACCCGGCCGCGTGAAGCCGGCCTTCGTCGCGACCACGACCTCTTCGTCATCGTCTCCAAGCGCCTCGGCGATGATTTCCTCGCTGACGTTCGGACCGTACGAATCCGCCGTGTCGATGAAATTGACGCCGGCATCGACGACGTGGCGGACCAAAGCGACGGCCGCCGCGCGATCTGCCGGCGGACCCCAAACGCCCGGTCCCGTGATGCGCATCGCGCCGAATCCGAGCCGGCGGACCGTCAGATCGCCGCCGATCTTGATGTGGCCGCCGTAGGTATGCTCTTTACTCGATCCCATAGCGAGATTTCACGTTCGCTCTAGCGCCGCTCGATCCCATTTCGCGAGATTTGCCGCCGCTTCGTAGGTCGATTCGAAAAACGAGAGCACCGCTCGATCGGGATCGGATGCTTCACGCACCGCCCCATACGGAAGCACGAACTCGCGCATTGCGACGTTCCAGCCGGCGGCCGCGGGCGCGATCCTCGCTTCGGCAAAACCCGGCGGCTCGGGATACGCGTATGCGTAGAACGCTGCATCGACGCCGTTGCCGCCCGGCCAGAAGCCGACGCTGTGTTCTTCGTGCGAGTACGCTTCACGCGTCACCGCGTCCGGCAAGTTGGGGATGCCTCCGGGATGCGGCGGAGCGGAGCGACCGGAGTAGCGCGTCGCGGCCAGATCGAAACTGCCCCAGAAGAACTGCACGGGACTCGCCTTGCCGAGAAAACCGGCACGAAACTCTTTGCACAAGCGATTGGCTTGCAGCAAGACGCGCCAAAAGCGTTCGGCGTCTTCCTTGACGTACGTCCGGTGGGTCTTGTCGCGATCGAATGGGATCGCGTCCACGATTTCGTTCGGTTTCCGGTTGATGTTCACGACGATGCCGAGCGTGCTTAATTCGTACATCGTGCGTTCGTAGAATGCGGCGACCGTCATCGGCTCGAGCTTGAAGGTTGCGCGATCGCCGTCGCACTCGCTGATTCGCATCGTGTGATCGACGAAGTCGAACGCGATTTCAAACTCGCGCCCGTCTTTGTACGGCATCGCGCATGTCGAAAGGCCGCGCGAGGTCACGGCCAAGGTGACGTTCCACCAGTGATTGACGAGCGGTTCCTGCTTCAAGCGGATTTTCCCGACGATCTGCGTCCAGAGATGCAGCGTGTCGAGCGTGTTCTTCCAGTCGTCGTAGCGCAGCACGGGCCAACGTTCCATCGCGCGCGCTTCGACGCGGGTGGGCGCCCGCCTGGGCGCGAACGCACGTCCACCGCGATGCTCGACTACATTCCGCTGAGTGCTTCCGCAGGCCGCCGCGTGGCGACGGCGGAGTTGCGTTCGCTCGCATCACGCAGGATGAGCGAGCTTGGTTACGCCTACGTTGCAAACGAGTTCTCGCCCGCCGGAACGGGCTTGCGCTTCGACGTGATCGGCGTGGCGAAGTACACGCGGCAAGTGCGCATCTACGAAATCAAATCGTCGCGCGGCGATTTCTTGTGCGATGCGAAGTGGGAGCGTTATTTGAAATATTGTACGCACTTTTCGTTCGTCGCTCCGGCGGGCGCGATCTTTCGCTGGGAACTCGCGCGCGATGTCGGACTGATCGAATACGGCGCGCCCGCGTTCGAGCGGATGCGGCGGGCGCGACGCTTCGGGATGACGATCGTGCGCGAAGATTGTTTACGCGCGACGCGCCCTGCGCGCCGGCTGCGCGAGCGCGTTGCCGACGACGAGTGGATCGCGCTGCTCGAAGCGATCGCACTGACGCCGCGCGGCGGCGTCGTCGACGCGGAATTTGAAGGAGGCGCGGGAATCTGAGGGCACCGTTGAAAGCGCTCGTCCCGTTGCTTGGATTGGCGTTCGCGTTCGCCGCGTGCAGCCACGCGGGGCCGTCCGGACCGCCGGTTCCGTCGCCCACGCCGCTATGGATTCCGAAGCCCGTGCCGACGTGGGACGCGGCGCAGCGCGAGGACGTGCAGCATACCCTCTCGACGATCTTCGACGACGACATCACGCGCACGGCGACCGGCCTCGCCGTGGTCGCGGGCGACGGCAGCACGCTCTTTACCAGGCGCGCGACCATTCCGGTGGCTCCGGCCTCGACCTTGAAAC
>Ga0302325_10018396_pt1 | contig 14724 bp, 9 predicted proteins | sample Palsa_T0_2_FD_201948 | JGI IMG/M metagenome (GOLD analysis project Ga0302325, IMG submission 201948) | Peat permafrost microbial communities from Stordalen Mire near Abisko, Sweden - Palsa_T0_2 | ecosystem: Environmental > Terrestrial > Soil > Palsa > Peat permafrost | place: Sweden: Abisko... | reverse complement strand
ATCAGGCTGGCCGCCGACTCCATGTAGGAGGAGGGCGTGAAGGAGACGTGGGCGCTGACGATCTTCCAGCCCTCAGGAAACTTCACCCAGACCTGGCTCTGCCGCCCGTGGCGCAGCGCGCCTTGCGCCATGCGCCGAAACTCGAGCGTGACAATGGCCTGCGCCTCGCCGAAGGAGACGATGCGCAGATTGAAAACCTCGCGCTCCAGATTGATCGCCGGCCGGCCCTTTCGAAACTTCTCTATCTCCGAGGCCCCATACAGGCTCTCTCCTACTCCGAATCGCAGTGCCCATTCGGAATTCCAAAAAAACGCCGTCAGTGTTTCGACATCGTTGCTGACAAGTGCTGCTTCATAGGACTCATGCAATGCGAGGATCTCCGCGATGACCGCGGGGTCGTTGATGGTTAACATTCAAGTCTCCGGTACTTAAAATGTATATCGCCAGGTGCCGCTCACCGTGCGCAGCTCGCCTGGTTTGACCAACGAATCCTCGAACAGGTATTGGCTCTGAAAATATCTCGCGTCGAAGATGTTGTTGACCCCCACCGTGATCTCGTACCGCTCCCGGCGATAGAAGACCGAGGCGCGGGTGAGCGCATAGGAGGGAAGCACGACCCCGCTGACATATCCCGAGGTGACCGAAGAGACCCAGGTAGTGCCCAGCAGGAAGCCGGTGCTCTTGGTCACGTTCATAGTGCCGAACGGGCTCGCAACCCAGTGCGGCTGCCCGGCAACTGCATAGGACCCCTTGTGGGTGAAGATGGACGCGTCGCCGACGAATTTGCCTCCATAAGCCTGTTGCGCCGTCAGGTTCAGAATATTGGGTGGAATGGAGAGCAAGAATGGCGAATTCAGGATCTGCGGTTCCTGCCAGGTAAATGCGCCGGTAAACGTAAACCGGCGCATGAGGAAGGAGCGGAGCTCCATCTCCGCTCCCTTGTTCTTGAAGAAGTCGAGCGTCAGCGCCTGGTTGTCAAAGGCTGCCCGCTTCTGGCGGAAGTAGGCAAAACTGCCGTAGAACTTCTCGTTGAAGTTGGTCTTGATCCCTCCCTCATACAAGCTGGAGGGCTGAATGTACGTGCCTCCGGGAATCTCCGAATAGTCGATCTCGTTGCCCTGGCCCAGGTCCAGGAAGCGGGAGGTCGCGGCGGTAAAGTAGGGAGTCAGATGAAACGGGAGCCGGTAGCTCGCGCTGCCGTTAAGGATCGGGGCGTTGTTGGTGGCTGAGGCTTTTGTCAGTGGGCCATACCCGGAGTCCCTGCCCGAGAAGGTCGGTGAGTAGCGGTCGAAGCGGGCGCCGAGGGTAACATTCAGGCGGTCCCGGAAGTTGATGTCCGAAAGCCAGAAGAGGCCGTTGTCGGTATAAGAGCCCTGCTGGAGGTACTGGAAAGCAATCGCCGGAGTGCTGTTAAAGGGCCCCTGGAAGCGGTCGTTGGGGGTAGGTCCAACCGATATATCGCGCCGGTTGACCACCTGGTAATCGTTCCGCTCCTCACCGGCGAAAACGGATAGACGGGTAAAGTCGTATCCCGCGAAGGCGTTAAGTTTCACCACACTATTCGGACGCCAGCTAAAGCTCACAGTAGACTTGTTCTCCACCACCCAGGGCGTATATTTTGCGCCGAATCCGTAGCTGCTGTATTTCTTCGAATCCAGGCGATCGAAAAAGGTCTGATTCTTGACGGTGACTCCGCGCTTGAGATCTCCGACTACATCGAAATACGCGGTGTATGTGGTGGCATTCAGAAAATCGCTTTCTTTGTCGACCAGGATGCGGTTGGAAGCCAGGTGGACAGAGCCGATTGAGGCCGGAGCGAGCGCGAAGTAGGGAGCATTCGGAGTGGTAAGGAAGTCAGGGCCGAAATTTTGTTCATAGGCGAAGACATTCAGCAGGCCGGCGGGAACATCGTTCGGGCCGATATTGAATCCGTTCGAAGATAAGTTGATCGCGGCGTGACCGGTCAGGTAAGTGCCATGGTCGATCAGGTCCTGGGTGACACGGTTCCAGCCCAGGGCCTGGATGGCCCCATCGCCAAAGCCCTGGAAGCCATAGGACAGCTTCCACTTCGGAGAGACCTCCATGTCGAAGGCGATCTGGCCGAGAGAGTAACGGTCATAGACATCTTTATAGAAACTGCGCGAGTCTTTGTCTTCAAAGAAGGCGTAGACGCCGGCGCGATGACCGGAGACCTTGAAAGGCAAGCCGTACTCGAGGCTGCCGATCTTGTCTTCATACTGGCCATATCGCAGGACGAGCGCGCCCTGCCCCTTGTCGAGCCATTTCGCGCCTTCGCTCAGGACCGTTTTGGGGTAGAAGTTCATAAAGCCGCCGATGCGGCCAGGGCCGTAGATGGGCGACGGTGGCCCCTCCACGATCTCGATACGAGAGGCTGCCGAGATGGGGGTCTGGTAGTTGCCGCGATTTTCTACCCGGCGAAATCCCCGGAAGTAGTTGTCGGCGATATCGCCCCGGAGAAACACACTCCCTGCAATGCCGAAATAGGCCGCTGTATAGGAGCCCGGCACCACGGCCACCAGGTCGTCAACGGTCTTCGCTGAATAAAGGTTCATCAGCGAGGAATCAACATTCGACACGGTGCGGGGAACCTGGTCGACGCTCTGCGGAAGTCCGAAGACCGCATCCGCCGACTCGGTGGGCAGTACGCTGTAGGGGTCGCTGGCTCCGCTGACCGAAACCGATTGCACATCGGAGCTGACGTTGAGCGCCAGGTCGGCGGTTAAGGCCTGTCCGGGAGCGACAACGATGGTTTTTTGCGTACTCGCGAAGCCGGAAGCGCTCGCCTCGATGGTATAACTGCCCGCCGCGAGGCCAGTAAATGTGTACTCGCCGGCAGCATCGCTTATGGCCGACTTGATTTCGGCAGTCTTATCGTTGGTCAGCGTAATCTTCGCCTCAGGGATCCCCAGGCCGGTAATATCTTTTGTCCCACCCGAGACACTGGCGGACTGCTGACCTAACGCGCTCATCGCCGCCAGCGGCAGCCAGAGCGCGAGCAGCAGCAACCGCAGTTCCTTCCAGGCGCTGGAGCTTGCAAGACAAGGTTGGTGGAGTCTGCCGAAGGAGTGCCTCTCTCCGGAAGAGATGTACAGCCGCGCACGCTTTGCGATGGGTCGAACCATATGCCAGCCTCATTTCACTCAGTCGTCGAAGATCGGAAATGCAGATGTACGGCCGCCCTGCGTTCGCAGAGCTAGGTTTTTGTCATCCATGGAACGGCTACAGAAGGGGTTAATCTGTTAGGGTATACAAGAGCGTATACCGGATGTTTCAAGAATGCAAAAGTTTTTTTTACGCCTACACGCTGCCCGAGTGGCGAGCCTTGTACCGCAGCCGAACCTGCACGCCTCGAGAGATCTTTCGCTCGTTCGCGCCTCCGGCCGATGATTCGGCCGATGATCCAGCTTGGATCACGCGGGTCGACGCGACCCGCCTGGAGCAACAACTCGACTGGCTCGACGCGCGCCTGGAACTTGTGCACGGCGATCTGCAACAACTACCGCTCTATGGCATCCCCTTCGCGGTCAAGGACAACATCGATGTGGCCGGCTGGCCTACCACCGCGGGTTGTGCCGCGTTCGCCTACACGGCAAGCGAGGACGCGACCGTTGTTCTGCGCCTGCGCCAGGCCGGGGCCATTATGGTCGGCAAGACAAACCTGGATCAGTTCGCGACCGGTCTGACCGGTACGCGCTCGCCCTACGGCATCGTACCGAACACCTTTCGCCGGGAATATATCTGTGGCGGATCCAGCTCCGGTTCGGCATCCGTGGTCGCCCGCGGAATCGTGCCCTTTGCTCTGGGCACCGATACTGCAGGGTCGGGCCGGGTACCCGCGGGGATGAATAACATCGTCGGCCTCAAGCCAACCCGAGGGTGGCTCTCCGCGCGTGGAGTGGTACCCGCCTGCCGGACTCTCGATTGCGTCTCGATCTTGGCGCTCACGGTGGAGGACGCCGCCGAGCTCGCCCACATCGCGGCCGGGTTTGATCCGCACGATCCCTATTCACGCGTCCCATCGATCTCCGCCCCCGCGGCCTTTTCGCAACGCCCGCGCCTGGGCGTTCCGCGAGATCCGGAGTTCTTTGGCGACAGAGAGGCTGAAGCGGCCTACGGGCAGGCGCTCGCCCGAGCTACGGCGATGGGAGCTGAGCTGACGCCGATCGACTTTACCCCTTTTGCCGCGCTCGCCGCGCTCCTCTATGAAGGCCCATGGATCGCCGAACGGTTTGCCGTCATCGAGCGAGTATGGAATGAGACACCAGAGGCCATCGACCCCACGGTGCGCGCGATCATCGAAGGCGCAAAAAGTTTTTCCGCTGCCGATGCCTTCAAAGCCGAGTATCGCCGCGCGGAGTTGACGCGCGTGACCGATACCATCATGGCCACCGTGGACGCCATGATCGTCCCCACCGTCCCTATGGTTTTCACCATCGAGGAGGCCTTGCAGGAGCCATTTACGCGAAACGCAAAGCTCGGCATTTACACCAACTTTGCGAACTTCGCCGATTTGTGCGCGCTTGCTCTGCCCAGCGGCCTGCGTGCAAACGGAGTTCCCACCGGTGTCACTCTGCTCGCGCCGGCATGGCACGACTACGCCTTGGCAGAGCTGGGCCTCCGCTGGCAGAGACACCGCCTGCAACACGAGTTCCCAATCTTGCTTGGCGCCACCGCTCGACCCTACACCGGCTCCAGCGGGCGGCTGGCTGCAAAGCCGGCCGTCATCCGCGTCGCGGTCGTGGGCGCACACTTGCGCGGCATGCCGCTAAACCATCAACTCACGTCGCGCGGCGCTTCCTTCGTCGAATCCACTTACACCGCCGAGCAGTATCGCCTCTATGCCCTCACCAGCTTGACCAGCACGACACCAAAACCGGCGCTGGTTCGTGTGTCACCTGGCGAGATGGGCTGGAGCATTGCCGTGGAACTCTGGGATGTGCCGGAGGCATGCTTTGGGTCTTTTGTCGCCGAGATCCCACCGCCCCTGGGTATCGGAAGCCTCGCACTGGCTGACGGACGCGTGACTAAGGGTTTCATCTGCGAGCCCTATGGGATCGACGGGGCGCAGGATATCTCCTCCTACGGAGGATGGCGTGCCTACCGTTGCAGCTTACTCTAGGCTCATGCGGGCATTCTGCAGCCGCAGCAGAGTGATCTGACGGGCCTTTTTGCGTGAAGTCTCGATATGGACAGCCAGCTGTTCTGCGACAGACTCGAAGTCCCCCTGTCGCAGCGACTCCAGAATACTGCAGTGTTCCCTATAAGTCGCGGTGATGCGGGCGTGCTCGGTAAAGTCCAGCCTGCGCACGATCCGGATCTTTTCGGTTACTTCCAGGTGCACCCGTGCATATTCGCTGTTCCTGGAAGCCGCCACCAGGCTGCAGTGAAATTCTTCATCCCAAATCGCCACTTCGAACGGTTCTTTGCCACGCTGAGAAGCAGGCACGCGCCAACGCGCCTCGAGCGGGGTCAGCACGTCGTCCAACTCGCTCGGGCTTAGGTCCTTCAGCCGGCGCACGGATGCCTGTTCCAGAAGAACTCTGAGCTCATACAACGCATCGAGTTGCGCGAAGTCGAGCGGGCGCACCTCCCACCCGTTGCGTAAGCTGACGTCCAGGAACCCCTCACGTTGCAGCCGGTAGAGCGCCTGGCGTACAGGGGTTCGGCTGGCTCCCGTTCGCTCCGCGATCTCCGATTCGGTAAAGCGATCTCCGGGCAGCAGACGAAAGCCAAACAACTCCTCTTTCAGCTGTTCATAGACGGAGTCTGCCAGATTCGGTGGCCGCGCACGCTGAAGCGCAACTCGATCGTTTCTCTCTTTTCCTCTTGAGATGACCGGCTCCTCCTGGCAATGCAACGGCATCCCTTCCCAAACTCTCTCTGCTCAAAGTCATCCAGGAGCGCTTCAGGGGCCGCACGGTCGCAGCTAAATGTAACGCACTTCTGGTGTGACGATCAATTCTCTTCCTCCGCGGCAGGCGCCGAACTCGAACTTGGGTCGGGACGAGTGTTCCGAACGCCTTCGATACTGCGCTGGGGCGCTCCCTGGTGAAACCCACCCCCAGGGCTTCTTGAGCGGTCAAAGCTCAACCCGTACGGTCAAACCATATTAAGATGTCTTAGTATGAAGAAAACAGACACCATGCAGGGCGCCCTCGACCTTCTCGTGCTCAAGGTCCTCTCCCGCCAGCCAAAGCTCCACGGCTATGCCATCATGACGGTCATCAAGCACACCTCCGGCGACGTCCTCAACGCCGAGGTCGGCTCGCTCTACCCCGCCCTTCACCGCATGGAAGAGACCGGCTGGATCCGCGCCGAATGGGCCGCCAAAGACGCCGGCCGCCGCACTCGTCTCTACCAACTCACCGCCGCCGGCAGAAAACAGCTCGCCGCCGAAGTCACCCGCTGGCACACCGTCAGCTCCGCCATCCACCGCGTTCTGCAAGAGGTTTAAACATGTCGTTGTGGTCGCGCATCACCTACGCCTTTCGCGGGGACCGTCTCAATCACGAAATTGACGAGGAATTCGCCGCTCACATGGAAGAAGCCATCGCCGCCGGCAATGACCCCGCCGAAGTGCGCCGCACCTTCGGCTCCCAGCTCCGCCTCCGCGAACAAAGCCGCGACGCCCGCGGCGTCCCCTGGCTCGACTGCCTCCGTGCCGACCTCGTCTTCGGCTGGCGCCAGTTGCTCAAGCGCAAAGTCACCACCGCTGCCGCCATACTTTCGCTCGCCCTCGCCATCGGCGCCTGCACCTCCGCCTTCCGCCTCATCGACGCGCTCTTCCTCCGCGGCCTCCCCGTCGCGCACGCCGATCGTCTCCACGTTCTCGCACTTCGGGTTCCGGATAGCAATGGCGTACCCCGCACCTTTGACGAATTCTCCTATCCCGAATTCGCCCGCATGCGCGCCGCCACTCAGGGGCAGGCCGAACTCATCCCCGCGTCCCTTACCAGCCGCACCGACCTCACCTACGCCACTGACAATGAAATGGAAAAGGGCTACGTGCAGTACGTCTCCGGTTGGATGTTCCCCACCTTCGAATTGCAGCCCACACTCGGCCGCCTCTTCACCGCCGCCGACGAGCGCGCTCCCGGCGCCAGCCCCTATGCCGTCGTCTCCTACAATTACTGGACCCGCCGTTTCGCCAACGACCCCAAGGTTCTCGGCCGTTCCGTCCACATCGGCAGCAAGATATTTCAGATCATCGGCGTCGGCCCGAAATCTTTCACCGGCACCGAGCCCGGCACCATCACCGACATTTTTCTCCCCACCATGATGAACCCCAACGTCACCCGCGACGATGCCAGATGGCTCCGAATTCTCGTCATCGTCAACCCCGGTGTCCCCCTCGAGCCGCTCCGCGCAAAGCTCGACGCCGTCAGCCTCCACTTTGAGACCGAACGCGCCAAAGGCTTCGCCGGCATGTCGCAGCACAACATCGAAATGTTCCTGCAGGTGAAGCTGCTCATCGAACCCGCTGCCTCCGGCGTCTCCCGCCTGCAGGACGATTACCGCCGCGCACTAGTTTGGCTCGGCGTCCTCGTGGCGCTTGTGCTCTTGATCGCGTGCGCCAACGTCGCCAACCTTATGACCGCGCAAGCCGCATCGCGTGCCCGCGAAATGGCGCTCCGCGTCTCCATAGGAGCCGGCCGCTCACGCCTGGTGCAGCTTGTCCTGGTTGAGAATGCCATGCTCGCGCTCTTCTCCGCCGCGCTCGGGGCGATCTTCGCCTGGTGGGCCGCGCCTTTTGTCGTCAGCCGCATCAACCCGCCCGACAATCCCGCGCACCTCATCCTGCCCGCGGACTGGCGAGTCCTCGCCTTCGGCTCGCTCCTCACTCTCGCCGTCACGCTTCTCTTCGGGCTCGCCCCCGCCCTGCGCGCCTCCGCCGTCCAACCGGTCACGGCGCTGAAAGGCGGCGAGGAGCCGCACTCCAAGCAACGCTCCATGTATGCTTTGATCGCCGCACAGGCCGCCTTCTGCTTTGTCGTACTCTTTTTGGGCGGATTGTTTGTCGTCACCTTCCGCCATCTCAACAGCCAGCCGCTGGGTTTCGAACCCAAGGACCTGCTGCTCCTCGAAACCGTCACCCCTCACGGCCAGTCGCCGGAGTCATGGTCGCAAATGGCAGACACCCTCCGCGCCGTTCCCGGAGTCAAAGATGTTGCCATCTCAGGCTGGCCGCTCCTCTCGCCGAACAATTCATGGAATGGCTCTATTTCCATCAATAGCGGGCCGCCTACCGATACTTGGGGCTGGTTTCTGACTATCTCGCCCGGCTGGCTCAACACCATGAAGATGCGGCTCATCGCAGGCCGGGACTTCAATTCCACTGACTCCTTCCCCGGCGAAGCCATCGTCAACCAGACCTTCGTCAAAACTTTCTTCAACGGTGCCGACGCCATTGGCCACACCTTCGAAAAAGTAAATCCTTCCGGCTCTCGCCAACTCTGCCAGGTCATCGGTGTCGTTCCAGACGCGGCGTATCGCAGCCTGCACGATCCCATTCTCCCGGTCGCCTACGTCCCAGTCCGCCAGCTCAATGAAAAAGGCGCCATCAATCCCGCCGACGGCGGCACCTTCCTGCTGCGCACTTCCGGAATCAATCCGTTATCTCTCGCGCCCACACTGCGCCGCCTGGTTGCGCAGAGTAACCCCGCCTACCGCGTAAGCAACGTGCAAACCCAGCAAGAACTTGTCGACAGCCAGACCATCCGCGAACGTCTCCTCGCCTTGCTCGCGTTGTTCTTCGCCACCGTCGCCCTCCTGCTCGCCGCCCTCGGCCTCTACGGCGTGCTGAACTACTCCGTGCTCCAGCGCGAACGCGAAATCGGCATCCGCATCGCCGTCGGCGCGCGCATCGGCAGCATCGCCCGCCTCGTCACCGCCCAAATCTTCGTCGCCGTATTCATCGGCGCCGCCGCCGGCATCGCCCTCGGCATGACCTCAGTCCGCTACGTCCAAACTCTCCTCTTCGGAGTCAAAGGCACCGACCCATCCATGTTCATCGCACCGGCATTCGTCCTTCTAACCGCAGCCCTGCTCGCCGCGCTTCCCGCGGTACTCCGCGCTGCACGCATTGACCCATCCATAATGCTCCGCGCCGAATAGGCGTTTGATATCTTTTGACCAGCAAAGGCATCAACAGTGAAGGTGATTGTGTGGGATGTTGCACACGTCCAGCCGCCAGCACAAAACGACCTAGAGGGCGAGGCGTATTTTCATCCTCGTAAGCAGGGCGGCGATGGCCAACATCAAACAGGTGAAGACTAAAGATTTCGCGACGCCGTGCCACCCGTAGCCGAAGTGCTCACCAAAGAAGGTAATGCCGAGCAGGCTCAGGATGATGTCCCAGTAGTCCGGAAGAAGATAGGTCGTCAGGGTGTTAGAACCGGCAGGGCGGAAGGCAAAAGCCCATCCAGTCTTCTTTTTGATGTCGCAAACCCAATAGAGCAGAGTGAATGCAGCCACAGCGAACGCAATGGTGTAAAGGCACCAGGTGGGAGTGGCCCGGATCTTGGAAATGCCCAGCGGTTTGAGCAGGTATCCAGTGGCCAGCGCAGATAGGGCAAAGGCCATCGCAGGCACGAGCTTCTCGCGAAAAGTGCGGAAGCGCCTCACCTCCAGGAAGATCACGGTCGTGACGATACCGGCCATGATGAGACTGGCGGATGACCCGTTACCCCAAGGCCACTGGTACCCGCGCAAGCCGAACTGGAATCTGAGCCAGTAAGCAGCAGCAGCGGAGTGAGGGGCGACCATGGCGATAAAGGGTGCCGTCGTGACTGCGTTGAAAGTGACCAGCGCAACAAATAAGAGGAATGGGGCGAGAAGCCAGCGGCGAAACGGGATATAGAGCAGGCAGACGGCAAAGTAGGCGTAGCCGATCAAACCGAGGATCTCCGGGTAGGAGCCGTCGATCCAGTGGATCTGGCCGTCGTGCCCGGTGCGGCGGAAGATGCAGTACATGGCGATCACCATGATGGCTCCAAGCATACGGAGCGCCTTATGCCACCAATGGCTATCGCCCTTGCCAGGGTAGACGCTCAGGAACAAGGACGCGCCGAGGACGCCAATCAACACCCAGAGTTGCCGCGCAATGATCATGTGCCTGGGGTCGGCACTGCCACCGTTCGCGAAGATAAGACCCAGGATCACAAGTGAAGCGGAACGCATGAAGACGTGCGTCCAAAGCGCCCACTGCGAGGGGTTCTTGCGCAGGCGCGCCTTCACAGCGATGGGAAGGGACATACCAACCAGAAAGAGGAAGACCGGAAAAACCATATCGACGTAGGTCATCACATTCCAACTGGCCTGGGCGTGGAAGGTCCACCAGGGGAGACCCTTGGTACCATCCAGGTCGTTCACAAAAATCATCACGGCCAGGGTGATGCCACGGAAGATGTCGATGGACTGGATGCGGGTAACGGTCGACTCTCCGGCTCCGTCGACGGATACATGCTCCGGATTAGTGAAGGTCGTTGTGCTCACGACACCTCGCACGATAGGAACGCTGAGAAAAGTATATGCGCGCCTGCCTTCCTGCAAGCGTCCCCTGGGCTCGTTTAATGTTGTAGAGAGGAAATCGCCGGCGTGCTCATTTTCGCCGCTATCGTCGCTACTTTTATCTATGGAATGATCGCCGCCACGCTCGGCACCATCTTGCCTGACCTTTCCAATCGCTTCCAGCTCACCCCCAGGCAGATGGAACGATCGCCTTCGCCCAGGCGCTCGGGCTCATATTGCTTGGCTGGCTGTCGGACCTCTTCTCGACGATGAAGGTAAAAAGGCCCATCATGCTGCCGGTCGACCAAGTGAAGCGGATTCCGGTTCCGATGCTTAAAGCATTTTCACTTCTACTCTGCACAGGCAATGGTGGCGAAGTGCGTCTTTCTTGAGGAAAAGCCGCGTCGAGGGCGGTTGCCCTGTATACACCAGAAGTAAAATGCCTTAGGGATTTCGATCTGTTTGGGATCGTGGCGCGAGCACTGCGGCGGCAGCCGTGGAATGTTCAGCGCCTCGGCTGAGCGGCGGCCCGGCTCCGAGTGTTCCGACAGGATAGGCGCCACGCCGTAACCAGTCACTCGGCCGCTGTAGCGTTGCAAACAAATGCGACCCCCATATTGGGTGGGGTTCCTATTCGTAACAGTCAATATGCCGACACGTCATCACGCACCTTTCTCATACCACCGCAATATGTGATACGAGTGAACGAGGTCTTCTGCGTCCAAGATCTCCTTGTCCAATATGTCGGCGCCAGCACTGCCGGACTCAAGAGACCGCCGGATTGTTCGCAAAACATGCAGCCGGTGGACCTGGTGAACGAAGTCTTGTTCGAGGGCGTAATCCATTCGAGATCTCCCTGGAAAATCTTGGTGATTTCTCTGCAAATGGCGCGATATGACGCATTGATAGTAGCGCCTAATCGCGACGAGATATCGTCGTCACCACAAATTTTCGCGTTCCAGTTTCCGGATTCAGTTTTGCTCGGAAACTGAACGCTGCCAAAGTCAGTTTTCGGAGCCGTAGGAAACAGACCAGCCGGAAAACTCTAAGCTATTCATTTGCCTGAGTTTTCCAGTTTTCGGACGTGGTCTTTTACAAACTAAGGCATCCCCTTTGGTAGCCTTTTGTCCACTCGGTCAGTCTCGCTATTCGGATGATGATACGACTGCATCTGAGCGCCTCAAACCACAAGCTTCACTCAGACGATTGAGCTGGAATCCGCAGCAAAAAGAGATTTCCTCCATGTCGCCCCGGCAGTAGGCTCACGCTGCCACCATTCACCTCAATTGCCCACTTGGCGATGGCCAGTCCGAGGCCGCTTCCTCCGGCTTCCCGTGAACGCGAGACCTCTATCCTGAAAAACCGCTCGAAGATTTTCTCTCTTAACTCCTCCGGGATCGCCTCTCCGCGATCTTCGATGGAAACGTCCACATAGTTTCCCGCCTTCGCTATCAGAATGGAAATCTCGCTTGAGGTTGGCCCGTACTTGATCGCATTCTCCACAATATTCGCCAGCCCGCGCTGCAGCACGAAACGGTCCGCGTTTACAGATAACTCCCCATCTCCCTCGATCTGGATTTGCTGTCCTTTTTCTTCTGCCAACAAGCCGAGAAGCGCGACCACGTCCTGAGCCAGCACTAACAGGCTGAAGGTGGTTCTGTGGAGCACGACCTGACCCGCTTCAGCCCTGGATATGGAGAGCAGCCCGTCGACCATTTCGGTCAGTCGGGTTACTTCCTCCAACATGCTTCCGATGGTGTCTCGATATTCCTCCGGCGTGTGCAATCGCTGGAGGCTCACCTCGCCAACACTACGGATGGAACTAAGTGGCGTCCTTAATTCGTGGGATGCATCGGCAGTAAAGCGCTTGAGCGTTTCGAATGAGCTCTGCAGCCGGGCGAGAAGATCGTTGAAAATCCGGGCCATCCGGCCCAGTTCGTCATTTGGATTCTCGACGGGTAGCCGCAGGTCAAGATCACTTGCGGTAATGGTTGCAGCACGCAGCGCCATCTTGTCCAGGGGCTCCAGCGCCGTACGGGCCATGCGGTAGCCGGCCAGACCTGCGAACAAGAGTGTGGGTGGGACCGCCAGCAGAAGCAGTGCGACGAATTGCAAAACTCCACGTTCAATTGGTGCGGAGCTGTAGGCCAGCCGAATCAGCAGCGGCTGGCTTCCGATCGAGTGAATGTGGCTAATGAGAAGCAGGCGCGTTCCATCTGCCAACCGGACTCTGCGCTCGTGATAGCTCGAAAGACCTTCGTTGGGGAAGGGCGGCCCTCCCAGGTCCTGCCCCTGCAGTTTGGCGTTGCGCAGGAGCACCTCGCCCTCGGGAGTGAGCACCTCCATGTAGCGGTCGAGCAGGAGTATCAGTTCAGGATGGTTATGGTATTCCTCATGGAGTACGAGGCGCCCATCGGGCGTAAAGGCAAGTAGGCCCTCGGCAGTTTCGATGTCCTGAACCTCCGCATGGTACATGCGGAGGGTGAGCTGCCAGTACTCCAGCACCGTTGCGCCACAGATGAAGAGCAGCAACACCAGGCCGAATACGCCGACATACGTTAGCGTAAGGCGGTGGCGGACGTTGGTGTATCGCAACATTACGGTTCGTCTTCTCGGACCACGAACCCTACCCCGCGCACCGTATGCAACAACTTTGCCGGGGAATCGCCGTCAAGTTTGCGCCGCAGCCTGGTGATCTGCACATCAATTACATTATCGAGTGGGGTGTAGCGCAGCACCTGCTTCCAGACTTCGCGCGCGAGCATTTCCCGCGAAACAACAGAGCCGCGGTTCAGGAGAAGGTACTCGAGAAGGTCGAACTCGCGCGCAGTCAGCTCAAGTTTCCTGCCTCCCCGCGTGGCCGTACGCGCATCCGGCTCAAGTATCAGATCGGCTATGCGTAGAGACCCGGGAGCTGCAGGCAGGTTGCGGCGCATGAGCGCACGAATGCGAGCGAGCAACTCAGCAAACGCAAACGGTTTTACCAGGTAGTCATCGGCTCCCGCGTCCAGGCCGAGCACTCGGTCTTCAATGGAGTCCCGTGAAGTAAGGATCAGAACCGGGACATTGAGACCCGTTCTGCGCATATCTCCCAAGACCTCCAACCCGCTGCGCGTCGGCAGCATCACGTCGAGCAGAATCAGGTCGAAGTGGAGACGGCGCATGGAAGCGAGCGCATCTTCGCCGCTGGGCGAAAGTGTGACCGCGTAACCCTCTCCCTGCAGCCCCTCAGCAACTGCCTCTGCCAGCTTGCGTTCGTCCTCGACCAGTAAGATATTCAAGCCTGCGCAACCCTGCCTAAAAATGTACAAGCTTCGCGTCCGCTCTGCCCGGTCTTACCGAAAATGTCAGGAAAACGTCAGGCCCTTGTAAGGCGGATGAGTGGTCAAATTCCGTTGTGGATGGGTCCAGGATGGGTCGTCCAGGACGGGTCCAGGAGGTTCACAACCATGACCAACATTCGTTCCGCTCTCTCTCTCGCGTTGCTCGGTTGCGCGGCGTTTGCGCCCGCCGGCCGTGCGACTACGCTGCCTGCCGAGACCGCTATTCCCGTCATGTTTACTCACACGATAGACGCCAAAAAGGCGAAGGCCGGCGATGTGGTGACGGCCAAAACCATGCAAGTGGTCCTGCTTCCCAACGGCGAGCAGCTTCCCAAGGGAACCCGGGTCACTGGACATGTGGTGGAAGCCCGTCCCTTCAAGTTTGACGAAACTCCTTATGCCGTCCAGCAGCCATCGTATCTCTCCGTCCAGCTTGATCACGTGGCCGATACTTCCGTGACCACGTCGGTGCGGGCAATGGCGACTTACCTGGCGGTGCAGCAGGCTCTCATGCCCCAGGGAATCGACGAGTCCGACTCACTGGGCACAATGGTTTTGATCGGCGGAGCACACTATTCGCCCATCGCCAAGCGCGTCACCGACGGACCGGACGACGACACGGTCGCCTATAACAAAGGCCAGGGGATCTTCGCCCACCTTCTTGCGGGTGGCGTAGGCTGTGACGGGACCCAGACTGAACAATCGGTAGCTATCTTTTCTCCCGACGCCTGCGGTCTGTATGGCTTTGTGGGCGACCACCTCACTGCCAGGGACGGCGCTTTCCGTCTTGAGTCCGCTCATCGGACGGTGAGTATTCATGCCGGAAGCGCCGCGCTGCTTCAGGTTAAGTAACCGAACAACTGTCCCGCCC
>Ga0302325_10018395_pt1 | contig 14725 bp, 9 predicted proteins | sample Palsa_T0_2_FD_201948 | JGI IMG/M metagenome (GOLD analysis project Ga0302325, IMG submission 201948) | Peat permafrost microbial communities from Stordalen Mire near Abisko, Sweden - Palsa_T0_2 | ecosystem: Environmental > Terrestrial > Soil > Palsa > Peat permafrost | place: Sweden: Abisko... | reverse complement strand
TCCCCTGCGTCCGTATAGTGGAGTTGTAGGCGCGCAAGGTCTCCCATGCCCCTGGCACAGTTGGCCTCGCCCAAATCGTCGCCGGCTTGGCGATAAAGAGACTGTGCTTGCCGGTACAGGTCCACAGGTTCGATATAGCGGGCGCACATTCGCGCCGTATCCCCAAGCGTCAGTCTACAGTTGGCCTCTCCTAGGCGGTCCCCGATTTGCCTGTAGAGAGGCAAGGCCTGCCGGTATAGCTCCTCCGCCTCGACATAGCGAGCTTGGTGCGCGGCCACATCACCCAGGCCCCTCAAACAGTTGGCCTCACCCAGCCGGTCGCCGATCTGTCGGTACAGTGGCAGCGCCTCCCGATAAAAATCTCCGGTCTCCTGATAACGGGCCTCCTCGATGGCTACGTCACCCGCGCTCCGGAGACAGTTGGCCTCGCCCAGGCGGTTGCCGATGCGGCGGTTTAGCCGCAACGCCTGCAAGTAGAGCTGTTCGGCCTCCGCGTAGTGCGTCTGCAGGCGAGCTAGGTCGCCCAGACTTAAGAGGCAGCTTGCTTCGCCTAAACGATTTCCAAGTTGGCGATGGATCGCCAACGCCCGTTGGCACCATTGCTCGGCCTCTGCGTAGTGGGCCTGTAGACGTGCGACATCGCCCACACCCCAAAGGCAGTTGGCCTCTCCCAAGCGATCTCCGATTTTGAGATATAGTGACAGCGCCTGGCGATAGAGACCCTCCGCCGCGCTGTGGTCAGCCAGCATTCGTGCCACGTCGCCCAGGCTACGCACGCAGTTGGCCTCTCCTACACGCGCTCCAATCTCGCGGTAAATAGGCAAAGCTTGTTCGTAGAGATGTCGGGCCTTCGAGTAGCGAACCTGCCGGAGGGCCGCATTGCCTAACCGCAGTAGGCAGTCAGCCTCACCGCGCCGGTCTCCGATCCTCTGGCAGAGCGCCAACGCCCGCTGGAAATACCCACTGCCACCATCGGCACTCCACTCGAACTCCGATGCGCGTCCAAGCTGGTATAAAACCGCCGCCAGCACTGCCGGGTCCGGCCGCGCCGCGCTTTCTATTTCCTTCAACACGTGCTGCAGGATCCCGGTGCGTTCATGCTTCTCGCGCAGTCCGAGATTCCAGTCGAAGCCATCCCCCACCTGTGCCAGCGTGGAGCGTGCATCTTCGGACTCGCCCACGAAATGGTACGTGCCGGAGCGGATTGCCCAAAAATCCGGGGCGCGCGAGATCAGCTCCCGCATGCCGAACTCAGCGATCCAGAAAACCACCGGACAGGAGAACCTCTTGGCCAGATAGCTGCGATTCAGATTCAAGATGTCGAGCGCCGGTGAATCCCGTGCCGCCGGATCGAACATCGCATCCAGCCCGAAGACGAATATCGCATCCGGATGACCGCTGCCGACTGCGTCCAGAAGCTGCGTCACCACGCCGTGGACTACGGTTCCATCTTCCGGCGGCGGACGCAGCGCGACGCAGAGAGTGTTCTTTCGACTAAAGCGGGCCAGCAGTTCTCCCACCAGCCGGTCGCGGAGGGACGCATGATTCACTCGGACAAAAGCAAGCGTAAATCCGCTTGCCAACTCCAGCATTCTGGAAAGCGTTGCGAACTCGACCTGGTTCTCCGGCGAGAGCGTGACTGGAGCGGAAATGGCGGCCATATTACACGCCTCCCGGAACTGCCGCAATCAGCGGGTTCCAATCGTACCAGACGCCGGACTCGTCCTCGTAAGGCAGCGCCATCAGGTTGCCGAGCAGCAAGTTCCAAAGTTCGGAGTCCTCGCTGAAGGCCGCTTTGGATTTGTGCACCGCGCGCAGTGCTTCCCGGTGCCGCGGCCGCAGCGCAAGCGAGAGATCGATAGCCTGCCGCCGGACCGTGCGCTCGGCAACGTCTTTGGTTATGGGCAGGCTATCACAGCGCTCGATCGCCGAGCGCAACAGGATGAACAGGCTGCGAATGTAGCCGCCAGAAACTCTGCAAAGCTGCTCCAGTACGTCGTCTTCAAAAACCTGCTGCGGGGTCGCGCCGGTCTTGGCGATGCGCTCGCGAACGATTCGACATAACGCGTGAATGCCATCCAGGCAGTCTTCATTGTTGCGCTGGGAAACGGGAATCAGGGGCAGCAAAAGGGTTTCGCAGCCGTAAGCTGCCTTCAGAAGAAGATGGGCGTCGCTGAATGCCAGCTCGATCGGGACGGTATATAACACATGGCAGCCTAGGGAACGCAGGATCGCGGCATGGTCCAGGTAGATGTTTCTCTGATTCGTGAGCCCCTTCGGGTCGATGACTTTTTGAGGAATGCGGTCAAGTTCGTCCACAATCACGAGAATGTCTTCGGCGAGCCCGTTCTCTTTCAGCCACTCACGCGCCTTAGTGAGGACCACTTGGTTGATCAAGTCGTAGATCGTGGGTAGGTGCCCCTCAATCAACTTTCTTAGGGTCGGACGCGCGCGAGGCACATCCTTTAACGCCAAGCCGAACTCAACAATACCCGCCGGAACCTTGATGCTCTGAAATTCCACCTCGCTGTTCAGCAGACCCTTAATCTCGCCGAAAAACTGCTCGAACTTCGCGCGCCCGAGACCGAAGCCGGCCTCGCTCAGGTCGTCCACAAGCTGGCGGACCATATGGAAGATGATATCCGGCGCCTGCACGTCCTGCAGGTCCAACCATTGTTCGGCTTCCAGGAACGAGACAAACATCGGCCGACCAACCTCGCCCTTTTCGAGCATCCTCTTGACGCGTTTCAGTTCCGTGGTTTTTCCAACGCCGCGGTGGCCTGTAAACATCCGGCAAACGGGTATTTCAGAACGGGCAATGCCGTGCGCAAGCAACTTCTGTAATATCGTCCGGCGCCAGCGACTTCATGCTCCTGCCAATTCACGTATAGGTCGGTCTCCTTCACCTCCAGAGGCCGCGCCGGGTCGAATTGGCCGTAAAGCGCCCGCAGAACATCCATCGCTTCGATTGTACAGCACCCCGCCTTGTGTTTCGCCTTGGCCCTATGGTATTGTCGATCTCTTACTGGAAGAATAATCATGGCATACGTAATAGCAGAACCTTGCATCGGAACCAAAGACACCGCCTGTGTGGACGCCTGCCCGGTGGACTGCATCCATCCCAAAAAGGACGAGGCGGCCTACGCAGACGCTGAATTGCTGTACATCGACCCGGTCGAATGCATCGACTGCGGCGCCTGCGTACCGGTTTGCCCGGTCTCGGCGATTTTCGCGCTCGACGACCTGCCGGAAAAGTGGACGGATTTCACCGCCAAGAACGCCGCGTACTACGGCCGGTAGGTGGCGCTGGAGGTGTCAGTCTCCCAGATCCGCACCTGTGCCAACTTCACGGGCGTACTTTGTCCGAGTCCCCCGGCGATCTCGTCGTAGAAGTACTTCGCCATATTCTCGGCGGAAGGGTTCAACGCGTCGAAGGGCGCCAAATCGTTCAAGAACTGGTGGTCGAGGCGATCCACGACCGTGTGCATCAGCTTCTTCACCGCCACGAAATCCACCAGCAGGCCGATGGAATCGAGCTCCGGACCGCTGAACGTCACCTGCACGCGGTAGTTGTGGCCATGCACGTTTTCGCATTTGCCTTTATAATTCCGGAGCGCGTGCGCGGCGGCGAAAGTCTCTTCCACGGAAACTTCAAACATCGAAAAACCTCTCCACATCTGTGATTTTGGTGGTAAATCCGTAATCCGGCAGGCTGTCGAAAAACACCTGGCCATAGCGCTGCTTGGTCACTCGATTATCCAGCAGCACCAGCACGCCGCGGTCCGAACGGCTGCGGATCAGCCGGCCGAAACCCTGCTTCAGGGCGATGGCGGCCTGGGGCACCTGATAGTCGTAGAACGGGTTCCCGCCCTCGTCGCGCAGCTTGCGCATGCGCGCATCCACAATGGGATCGCTGGGCACGGCGAAGGGCAGCTTGTCGATGATCACGCAGCTCAACTGATCGCCCGGGACATCCACACCCTGCCAGAAGGACGACGTGGCGAACAAGATGCAATTCGGCGTCGCCCGGAATTCCTCCAGCAGCGCGCTGCGCGGGCCGGTGCCTTGCAACAGCGTCGGGTAGTCGATATCCAGCGAAATGCGGTCGTACATGAGGCGCATCTGCTGATAGCTGGTAAACAGAACGAAGGCGCGCCCCCGGCTCAATTTCAACAACTGGGTTACTTCGCTCGAAGCCTCTTTGGTGAAGGCGGGGCTGCGCGGATCGGGCAGATGCTGGGGTACATACAGCAGCGCCTGCTTCTGATAATCGAAGTGGCCGGGCACGACGAGGGTGCGCGTCTGCTCGACTCCCAGGCGCTTTTGGACGAAATCGAAACCGCCCGCCACGGCCAGCGTGGCCGAAGTCAGGACCACCGTATCCACGGCATCGAAGAGCCGCTCGGCGAGCAGCGGGGCGACATCGATGGGCGTGGCTTGCAGAAAGATACCGCGGCCACGGCGCTCCGCCCAATACACGTAGGACTGGTCGCCACTCTCCAGCACGAACCGCATGGCCAGTCCCAGCTCGACCGTGCGGCGCTGCAGCGGGATGATCTCCACGGGCGGATTCTTGATCAGGCTCAAGTGTGAGCCGACCAGCTCCAGCGCGGAGTGGAGGTGGCGGTAGATCTCTTCGTAGCGTTCCAGAAACTCGGCGCGCCCGGTGAATGCGGCACGGCCCTCCGGCGCGGGCAGCGCGGAAAACAGGTAGGTGGCCAGCTCCTCGAAACGGTCCAGAATGCGATCCAGCTCCGGTGAGCCGAATTCCTTGGCGCGGGCCACCGCGGAGACGTCGCGCCGCAACTCCTGGAAGCGGTAATTGCTGACGGAAACGCCGAAATACTGCCCGGCTACGTCCTCGATTTCGTGCGCTTCATCGAACACCACCGCGTGGTATTCGGGCAGGATGCCGCCTTCGGTGTCGCCATCCTCCAGGACCTCCTTAAGGGCCAGGTCGGCGAAGAACAGGTGGTGATTGACGATGACGATGTCGCTTGACTGGGCGCGCTGGTGCATCAAGGTGAGGAAGCAGCGTTCGTACTGATTGCATTTCTGGCCGGTGCAAAGATCGCTGCGGGCATCGACCTTGGCCCAGGCGGTGCTCGATTCCGGCAGCTTCTTGATTTCGGCACGGTCGCCGATGTGGGTGGTCTGTTCCCAGGCCTGGATCACCTGGAAATCGGCGAGTTCCTCCAGCCCGGTGAGCACCGCCTCGCGGCCGGCGTCGTAGATCTTCTGGCGGCAGGCGTAGTTGTTGCGGCCCTTCATATAGCAGACGCGCAGCGGGCGGGGAAAGTGCTGCTGCAGGAAAGGAATGTCTTTGAAGAAGAGCTGCTCCTGCAGGTTCTTGGTGCCGGTGGAGACCACGATGCGCTTGCCGGAGAGGATCGCGGGAACCAGGTAAGCCAGCGTTTTGCCGGTGCCCGTGCCGGCCTCCACGATCAGATGTTTGCGGTCGGCCAAGGCGGATTCCACCGCTTCGGCCATGGCCAATTGGCCGGGGCGATATTCATAATTGGGATGCCACTTCGAAAGCGCGCCGTGCCGCGAGAAGAAACGATGCACGCTGGGCGCGGCTTTGACATCGGTGGACATGCTGGCCCCGACTTCTTAGCGGATTGGACGCAAAATCAGAACGTGTACAGCGGCACGCCCGCCACCACTTCGGCGGGCTCCGCGCCCGCGGCGACCGGCTGCGCCTCGGCGTTGACCGGCCGGTAGTAAATGCCGGTGTCGCCGAGGTACACCTCAAGGTCGCCGGGACGGGGCAGGTGGCCCTGGATCAGCGCTTCGGAAAGCGGATCCTCAATGAACTTCTGCAACGCCCTGCGCAAGGGACGCGCGCCGTAGCTGCGGTCCGCGCAGGTCTTCTCCAGAAGGTACTTGGAGGCGTCGGGCGTCAGCCGGATCTTGAGCTGCTTGGCCTCCAGATTGATGTTGATCTGGTCCACCATAAGGTCGATGATTTTGAGCAGGTCTTCATCGTTGAGCGACGTGAACAGGATGATGTCGTCGAGGCGGTTGAGGAACTCGGGATTGAAGGCGCGCTTGACTTCGCCGCGCACCATGTCCTCGATCTTCGAGGGAATGCCTTCGCCCATGGGCGCCGAAAAACCCAGGTGGCCGCGCTTCTCGAGGAACCGCGCGCCCAGGTTGGAGGTCATGATGATGATGGTGTTCTTGAAGTCCACCTGGTTGCCCAAGCCATCGGTCAACTGGCCGTCTTCAAAAACCTGGAGCAGGATGTTGTAAATATCCGGGTGAGCCTTCTCGATTTCGTCGAGTAGGATGATGGAATAGGGCGAGCGCTTCACGCGCTCGGTCAACTGGCCGCCTTCTTCGTAGCCTACGTAACCGGGAGGCGAGCCGATCAACTTCGAAACCGAGTGCTTCTCCATGAACTCGGACATATCGAAGCGGATGAGCGATTTTTCGCTGCCGAACAAGAACGATGCGAGGGCGCGGGCGACTTCCGTTTTGCCCACGCCGGTGGGCCCCAGGAACAGGAACGAACCGGCCGGACGGGCGCTGGCTTTCAATCCCGCGCGGGAGCGGCGAATGGCGCGGGCCAGTACGGAAATAGCTTTTTCCTGGCTAACAATGCGCTTGTGCAACTCTTCTTCGATGCGCAGCAGCTTGGTGATCTCTTCTTCCTTGATGGCGGTCATGGGCACGCCGGTCCAGCGCGCCACCACGTCTTCAATGTCGTCCTTGGTGACGATGCCGGTGGAGGAATCGTCCAGATTGTATTTCTCGCGCAACTGGCGCATATTCTCGCGCTCCTTGCGCTCCTCGTCGGAGTAGAAGCGGGCCTTCTCGAACTCGTGGTTGGCGATGGCATTTTCCATGCGGTGCACGATGAACTTGATGCGCTTCTGAATGTCGGCCAGGTCGCTCGGCAGGGTAGTCTGGCGCAGCTTGACGCGGGCGCCGGCTTCATCGATCAGGTCGATGGCTTTGTCGGGCAGGAAGCGGTCCGGAATATAACGGCTGGAGGTGAAAACGGCGGTCTCGATGGCATCGTCGGTGTAGCCGACCGCGTGGAATTTCTCGTAGCGGTCCTTGATGCCGAACAGGATCTTGACAGCGTCGGCCTCACTGGGCGGCGGCACCTTGACGGCCTGGAAGCGGCGCTCGAGCGACCGGTCCTTTTCGATGGACTTGCGAAACTCGGCGGGAGTGGTGGCGCCGATGCACTGGATTTCGCCGCGGGAGAGGGCCGGCTTCAGGATATTGGCGGCGTCGAGCGAACCTTCGGCGGAACCCGCGCCCACCAGGGTGTGCAGCTCATCGATGAAGATGATGGCATTCTGATTCTCCATCAGCTCCTTCATGATGGTTTTGAGGCGCTCTTCAAACTGGCCGCGATACTTGGTGCCGGCCACGATGAGGGAAAGATCGAGGGCCAGGATGCGCTTGTCGGCCAGGAAGGACGGCACATCGCCCTCCGCGATGCGCTGCGCGAGGCCTTCCACGATGGCGGTTTTGCCCACGCCCGGCTCGCCGATCAGGACGGGGTTGTTCTTGGTGCGGCGGCAGAGGATCTGGACCACGCGCTCGAGCTCGTAGTCTCGGCCGATCAGGGGATCGAGCGAATTGTCCATGGCAGCCTGGGTGAGGTCGCGGCTGAACTCGGACAGCAGGGAGCTTTCCTTGGGGCGGTTGGAGGCGACCTTTTCAGATTGCGAGCGGGCCAACTCTTCGCGGATGGTGGAAAGGCGCAGGCCGCGCTCATGCAGGATCTCCGCGGCGAAGCACTTCTCCTCGCGCAGCAGGCCCAACAGCAGGTGCTCGGTGCCGATGTGTTTGTGATTGAGGCGCTCGGCCTCTTCGGCGCCATAGGCCAGGACGCGCTTGCATTCATGGCTTAACGGCAGATCCACGGAAGTGGAAACCTTTTCGCGAATGGTGGTGTGGCCTTCGATCTGCTTACGAATGGACTCCACGGCGGCGTGCGACCGCAGAAAACGGTTGGCGAGGGCCTTGTCTTCCCGCAACAAGCCCAAAAGCAAATGCTCGGTTTCGATATAAGGACTGCCGAACTGGCTGGCCTCGTAGCGGGCGAAAAAGATTACCCGCCTGGCCTTTTCCGTATAACGTTCAAACATGACCGTGACGCTCCCTATTATTAAAGATACTACCCATCCCCGCGCGGATGCACGCTGCCAGGACCAGTACCGCGGGTTTCGGAAACCAGGGTCCCGCCTTCCATCATCAGGATTCGATCGCATCTCCTGGCGAATGTGAGATTGTGCGTGACTAAAACCGAGGTGAGCGTATGAGAACGATGCAGGCGCTCCAGAAGATCGAAGATCATTTCGCCGGTCCTGAAGTCGAGGTTTCCGGTGGGTTCGTCGGCCAGCAGGACAGAGGGTTCTCCGACGAGGGCCCTGGCCAGCACGATGCGCTGCTGCTCCCCTCCGGATAGTTCGCCTGCGCGATGTGTGGCACGCGCGTGAAGCCCGACTTCATCCAACCTCGCTAGCGAATCCGAAGCCGCCTTGCTATGCGGAACCCCCCGGATCAGCAGTGGCATCATCACGTTTTCGAGCGCCGTAAATTCCGGCAGCAGGTAGTGAATTTGCCAAACAAATCCGATCTCGCGGTTCCGGAAATCAGCCAGCTCGGAATCCGCGAGGCGTGAAATGTCTATCGATCCGTAGTATATCGTACCACTTGTAGGCCTGTCCAGACCGCCTAGTAAATGGAGCAGGGTGGACTTGCCTTCGCCGGACTCGCCGACCAGGGCGAGCATTTCGCCGCGGTGGACCTGGAGGTCGATGGCGTCGAAGATGACCAGGTCGGCGTCGCCGGAGCGGTAGACTTTGGTGAGCTTTTCGGCGCGCAGGGCGATGTCGCAAGGGGCGGTCATGGTTTTAGGGTAGCAGGGCTGCCGCGGTAAGACGCGGGGCGAAGGCGGCAGACCTTGAAAGCGATGGTCTGCCCCACCAAAGGGAACAGTATTGGGCAGTCAAAGCCCATGTGGCTGGATTTAAAGCAGATTTAAAGCGGGTGACCGGTGACGGGCGGCGGTGGATGGGATGCGGGAGCTTGGAGCGGCATGAAAGAAGGGGGGCCTGGCCGGGTTTGGGGCCTGGGAGATAGAGAGCGATCGCGTATCCGTTGTGCCGGGGGAGCCGATTGTCAAAGATCAGGGGGGGCAGATTGCTAACGCGTGTCGGGGGTGGGCGGGGCGCAAAAGACCGGATGGTCCTGAGTGCCTTCCGACATCACGTAGCCGGGGGGCGGGACGTCCGGCTTGGGCGATGGGGGCTCCGGCACGGGCTTCGCGGGTTGCGCAGGTTGCGCGGGCTGCGGCTGGGGCCGGGCTGGGCGCTCCTTCTGCGACTGTTGCATGTCCGCGATGGCGGTGCGGAAGGAACGCTCCAATTGTGCACGCTGCCTGGCAACGTACCCTAACATGACGAAGTGTTTTTCACTTACGCCGATGGTCGCGTAGATCAGCTTCTCGCTGGCGGCAATTCGCGCGAGCAACCATTGGGAGGTGACCATGGTTTCCAGGTGGCACCGTTCGGTACGGGTCTGAGGCTGCCAGTCGGCTTCCAACTCGTCCCAGAGTTGGGAGTAGTCCGCGGCGTTTTCGCGCGCGAGGATGGTGGCGCGAGTGCGCAGGCCATAGGTGAGGGCGTTGAAGCGGATGGCTTCTTTGCCCTCGGGCGTTTTCGGACCGGTGGAGTGTTGGGCATTCTGGCGGTTGGCTTGTTGCTGTTTTTCTGAAATTATCATCTGGAGATTACCTTTCGCTTCGATGATAGAGGGCGGTTGGTGGGAAAATGGGTTGTTTGGGAGTGGGTGGAATGGTAAGTGGTTTGGATGGCAGCGGGTGCGGGGATGGGGTTTATTTTCCCGGCGTGTGACCGGCGGCGCAGCCTGCGGCCGCGACGGGTATGAAGAAAAGACGCGCTGCGCGCGTTGGGCGGCCTACGAGGCCGCCCGCAGGCTGAGAGCCTGCCCCACCAGGCGGGCTTCCATAGTACTTATCCCTACTGAATCGTGATGTAGAGCTGGCTTTGCGTGGATTCGCCCCCGATGGTTGCCACCACCGGAGCATCGCCCGACGGCAAACCAGCCGGCACCGTCACATTGAACTGATAGAGCCCCGATTCGACCAGGCCGGCGTAGTCCACGGTGGCCGGCACGCCGCCGATACTGATCTGCACGGCATTCGCCGCCAGTGGCTCCGCCGTCGTGACCTGATTGGCGGTGGGGAGCGGCGGAGTGGTGGGACCGAATCCGGTCCCGTACATGAGGATGATTTCACCCGGCTGTGCCGGGGTGGCGCCCGGGATCGCACCAGGCGCGCCGATGAGACTGTAATCGGCAGAATGTTGCGCCGCCACATACTTGCCGCCGTCAAGGGTGAAGAACGCCGGGGCAAACTGCTGCGTCCCAACCGGGAAGCCGTTGCTGGCCTGCCCGGCTGCAGTCACCTGGACCTGGACGGTCCCGAGGGTTAGGTCGTCCGGCGCCAGCACATTGATCTGGGAGGGGCTGATGTACTCGACGTATGCGGGCTTGCCGTCGATGGAGACCGCCACGCCATCCAACGAGACCGGCAACGCACCGTTCACGAAGTTAGCGGCGCTCCAACTCGCGGTGCGGGCGGACAGGTTCGTGCCGAATATGGAGACCCACGTGGCCGATGCGAAACCGGCGACAAAGCTGGCTCCGTTGGCCACGCCTGTGATCGTTCCGGCCGGCTGCGTACCTTGCACCACGAGCGCGATCGCCACGGACGCAGTACTGGCCGCGGTGACGACTTGGACGGTGCCGGTGTAACTCCCCGCCGCCAGGTTGGCGGGATTGACGGATACCGACACGGTGGCCGACGCACTGCCGGATGCAGGCGAAACGCTGGCCCAAAACACGCTCGACACCGCGCTCCACGATAGCGAGCCGGAGCCGCCGATGGAGATCGAAAGATTTTGGGGAGCCGGAGCCGTGCCTCCCGCTGTGTACACGTATGTGAAAGTGAGCGACTGAGGCGACACCGCCAATGTTGCCGTAGATGCCGCGACCGTCAGCGTGACCGCCACCGATATTGGGCTGTTGGACGCGCCAGGCGCGGTAATCTGAATTGTGCCTGTGTAGGTCTTCCCCGCGATCAGAGCGGCGGGCGAGACGGATACAGTGACGGTCGATGGAGCCGTCCCCGAGGCCGGCGACACACTCAGCCACGACTGACTTGATGTAGCGGTCCATGTAAGAGTGCCAGCACCGCTATTGCCGGCGCTATTGCCGATCGATACGGTCTGCGCGGCGGGAACCGCGCCGCCTGCCGTGTAAGTGAATGCAAGCGACTGCGGAGCGACGGTGAGAGACGGGGCCGCCGCAGTGACCGTCAGGGTGACTGCGACCGATAGCGGGCTATTGGACGCGCCCGACGCGGTGATGGTAACGGCGCCGGTGTAGCTTCCCGCAGTCATGCCGGCGGGCGAGACGGATACAGTAACGGTGGACGGCGCGGTGCCCGAGGCTGGCGACACGGTCAACCACGACTCGTTTGACGTGGCGGTCCAAGCGAGCGTACCGGTGCCGCCGTTGGAGATCTGGATGGATTGCGCGGCGGGGATCGCGCCACCCGCCGTATCGGCGAATTGCAGGCTGGATGGAGCCGCGGCGAGACTGGCGCCCGGCGCCGCGGCCATGATCGTGATGGCATCGATACCCGGCGTGGCTTGCACTTCGAGGGTGACCAGGCCGGTGAGGGATGCGGGCAGCGTTGCGGAAATCGACGTATTCGTCCAGGACGACACTTGCAAGGCCGTCTGAGTGGTGGAACTTACGGGAATTGCCAGCACCTGGCAACTGTTGCATTGGACCCCAAAATCGGTGCCGGTGAGGGTGATGGTGGAACCCGAACTAACAGTCCATCCGGGCGCGTTATGCGGAGTCACGTCATAAATTGCCGTATTGATCTTACATCGCGCCGCCGTGAAGTAGCCCACGGGCGCCGTCAGCGGGCCGCCGCAGGTTTCAGTACCGAGCGATGTACTGACCGCCACGAAGTCGCCCGAACCGCTGACGAAGTCAGTGTAGTATACGATATCCGTATCACCGCCGGGTGTCATCGCTACGCCGGGATTGGTGCCCCATGTGACCGATGTCAAATCGGTAACGTAGCTGCCGGTCTGGTTCTCCATTCCGAAGAATAATCCGCCGTAGCTAGACAAGTTGGCGTCATTAGCGGCTGTTACGCCAATGGACTGCCAATCCGAATTGCCGTCCAGAAAGGAGCGCACGATCAGTCCGGTTTCCTGAGTGTCGGTGGTTACGTTGGCTATTCCAGGGTAATCGCAATCGAATGTTCCCAGGGATGTGGTGTTGGTGAAAACGGATGGGTCCACGTGGCAGTAGGGGACGACCTGGGTCGGCGTGGAAGCCAGCAGAGCAAAGCCCAGCGCGGCGCTGGTTTCCGAGACGAGCCCATCGCTGGCGTTGTTGAGTTGGGTAGTGGCCGACGCAGTTGCCAAGTACGGGCCGGCGTTGCCGACGATGGCCAGCGCGTTTACTCCGCGCAGATCGTCGCCGCGCTGGTTCCAGGTCGCCAGGTTCCACAGAAACGAACTGCCCGGGACCAGCTCAGCGCTCTGCGTCCCGGTTTCAGCGGTAAGGATGGTCGCATAGTTGCCGGCCACGTACGATCCAAAATTCGGCGTGGCGATCAAGATCAGATCGCGCACCAGAGTGGTGGCGGGCGGCGTGGCTATCTCGCTCGGTTGCAGCCCTGCCAGGTAGGCCCGGGCGACGAGACCGCCCATACTGAACGCAACCAAATCTATCTGCGGCACCTGGTCGCCGTTCTCGTACTTGATACTATTCAAGTAAGTGTCCAGATCGTTGCCCAACACTTCAATCGTTTGGTTAGGATCTACGGCGCAGTTATCGAAGTAGTAAACCACTGGAACGCCGTCGGATGTCAGGTAATCGGACAGATTGCCGAAGGTATCCGACACGGTCGTTGTGTTGCACGCACCAGTGAAGCCGGTCTCCCATCCATTCAGCAGCACCACGGGAGGTCGCGTGGAACCGGTGGGCACCTGCTGCCTGGGCTTCAAGACTACCGTCAATTGAACGGTGCGGACCTCACCCGCCGGGCTGGTGGCGGAGAGCTTGGCGGTATACCGGCCGGGGCCAGCGCGCAGGGGCGCAGCCAATCGCACCTGGTCGTGGGCGCGGTTGGGCCCGGCCGCCAGGGTCGCTCCCGCTCCTACCAGATCCACGCGCAGGTTGGCGGCTTTCAGCAGGAAATCGAGCGTCTCGGGCGGCACGGCAATCTGTACGGATTCGCCCACTCGCATCTCGTAGCGGGTTTGCTGTACTGCCAGAGGGTGAACTTCGGCGGCCTGGCCAACGGCTCCGCATAGCAGCACGGCCAACGGCAATGCAACGCGACATAGGGAGTTAGGCAGGCAAGCCTCGGGTTTCACGCTCAAGAAATTAAGACGAACCGCCATCCCAAAACGCGCAGACTGCTAAGAACGACCTTGCTATGCCAACTGCAGCGCCTGCCGCAGCGCGGGGTCGCTGCGCACGCGCCAGATTTTGCTATCGAGATAATAGTGGGTGAGGCCGAACCCACAAAAGAAGCCGAAGGCCAGGTCGGATGCCTGACCCAGATGGAAGCCGGGCACGCGGTAGAGCGCGCTGAAGGCCAGCGCCACCAGCACGTAATTCAGCAAGCTGCGCGAGACCGCTTGCGGGATGCGGCCGTGGCTTTGGGCGGGGGAGGCGGCGCCATAGCGGTTGCGATTGTGGAACCAGATCAGCGCGTGATACTGCAGGTTGTGCACGATGGTAACGGTGGGCACGGCGCCCATCCAACTCATATAGGCGAACGTCAGCCAGTGCAGCGGGATGACGGCGGCGAATAGCAGAAACTTCGGCAAATTCACGGTATCGCGGCGGCGGATACGCACGCACTGCCGGCCCAGATAGACCAGCACGGTGGCGGCCACCAACGTCCAGAGGACCGGCTCCAGGCGCGGGAACGAGAAGTGCAGGCCAAGTTCGTCGGGATGGTGAATGAAGAAGCGGTGGAATGGCGGAAAGACCATCATCACGCCGAGAAACCAGCGGTCCAGAAAGTTATCCAGCCGGGCGAAGTCGCGGTTCTTCACCTTGTATAGAACCATGATGCCGTAGTGCTGGCGGACCACGTGGTAGTAGGCCCAGACGGCCACGACGATGGCCAGCACGGCCTTGCCGCCCAGCAGCACCAGGACGGGTCCCAGGGCGAAGAAAAAGGCCGCGCTGCCGAACAACAGGGCGCGGCGGCGGTGGCGCGCTTCGCTATCGAAAAAGGTGCGCGAGGCGGTGCCGAAAATGTGGGTGCCGTCGAAGCCCACCGACCAGAACCACCACAGCAGCGAAATGGGGACGTGCAGCGCCACGTTCGCGACCAGGTACGCGTACCCGGCGAGGGCGCTGCCGATGACGAACGCCAGGTCGATCGCGGGGGTGATGATCCAGCGATGCGCCAGGCGTGGAGCGGTTGGCGGAAATACGGTTTGCGGGGCGGCTTGGGCGGCGGCGGCCAATTCATTAGTGTACAACTAGCGGGAGGGCCGCCTGCGGGCACCGCGGGTATGAAGATGACGCACTGGCGCGCGTTGGCGGCCTACGAGGCCGCCGCAGGCTGAGAGCCTGCCCCACGCTATGGCGGGTATGATGAATAAGAACGCCTCCCCACCATCGCCAG
>Ga0302325_10018394_pt1 | contig 14726 bp, 21 predicted proteins | sample Palsa_T0_2_FD_201948 | JGI IMG/M metagenome (GOLD analysis project Ga0302325, IMG submission 201948) | Peat permafrost microbial communities from Stordalen Mire near Abisko, Sweden - Palsa_T0_2 | ecosystem: Environmental > Terrestrial > Soil > Palsa > Peat permafrost | place: Sweden: Abisko... | reverse complement strand
CCTAGCTGGCGACAGCCGCCGCCTGGTCCGCGGCCGCGCTCGCCGCCGGGCGCTGGATCAGTTCGATCACATAGCCGTCCGGGTCCTTGGCCATGCAGATCTGCGCGCCGCCGAGGTTGGGGTTGGCAGCCGGCGGGTGGGTCACCTCGCAGCCGGCCGCCGCCACCTTCGCCGCGATCGCGCCGGGATCGGTGACGTAGAAGACCAGCTTCACCGGATTGTCCCGGTAGTTGCGGGCCGAGCCGTCGGTGTAGTGCATCAGCACCACGGCGTTGCGGCCCTCGTGGGACAGCATCACCTCGTCCATGTGATCCAGGTGGAAATCGCGCACATGCTGCATGCCCAGCACGTCGCGGTAGTAGGCGCTGGAGCGAGCCAGGTCGGAGACGCCGATGCCGACGGCGGTGAGGAAATCGGGCGAACGCATGCGTGGGGCCTCCCATGGGTTTTGCCGCTAGCCTAAGGTCGCGCCGGGCGGGCCACAACAACCAAAGGCGGAGCCGCGCGAGATGCAGCAAGTGGCCACGGGCTACGGCCTCGTCGAGGCGCCGGTCTGGGACGGCGAGCGCGGCCTCTATTTCAGCGACGTGCTGGGCGGCGGCGTCTGGCGCCTGGGCCTCGGCGATCAGATCGCTCCCGTGATCCCCAAGCGCCGCGGCGTTGGCGGCATGGCGCTGCATGCGTCGGGCGGTCTGATCGTCGGCGGCCGCAACGTCGCCTGGGTCGGGCCGGACGGCGAGACGCGGGTGCTGCTGGCCCCCGAGGCCATCCCTGGCGCCATCGGCTTCAACGACCTGACCACCGACGCGGCGGGGCGCATCTACGTCGGCTCCCTCGCCTACCGGGTCTTCGCCGATTCGCCCAAGCCCGGCTTCCTGCACGTGATCGATCTCGACGGGACGATGCGGACCCTCTCGGACGGGGTGATGCTGACCAACGGCCTCGGCTTCTCCCCGGACGGCGTGCGGCTCTACCACTCCGACGCCCGCGCCGGCCTGGTGCGGGTCTACGATGTCGAAGCCGACGGCTCGGTCGGCCCGTGGCGGCAGTTCTGCACTCTGGGCGAAGGCCGCGTCGCCGACGGGCTGAAGGTGGCGGCCGACGGCTCGGTCTGGGTGGCCGACGCGCGCGGCGGCCGGGTGGCCGTGTTTGAGCCGGACGGCGCCCACCGCACCGACCTCGCCGCGCCGCTGCCGATGGTCACCAGCCTCTGCTTCGCCGGCGCCGACCTGAAGGATCTCTATGTGGTCACCGGCTCCGACGGCGGGCCAAGCGAGGCCTGCGGCTCGATCTACCGGACCCGGGTCGACACGCCCGGCCTCGCCCTGGCCCCGGCGCGGGTGGCGCTTTGACGCCGATGGCGCTAGGGCCGCGGGCCGACGTGCTTGGCATCGACCTCGACCCGCAGACCCGCTGCGCCCACTGGCGCTCGGCGCTCGACGTCATCGCCATCAAGATGCGCTGCTGCGGCGCCTACTACGCCTGCAAGGATTGCCACGACGCCCTCGCCGGCCACCCGATCCAGGTCTGGCCGCACGCCGAATTCGACCAGCCGGCGGTGCTGTGCGGGGCGTGCGGGACGGAGCTCACCGTCCGCCAGTACCTCGCTTGCGCCAGCCAGTGCCCGGCGTGCGGCGCCGGCTTCAACCCCGGCTGCCGCCATCACTATCACTTCTACTTCGAGACGCCCGGGTAGCGTGTCCGATCGTGAGTTCGGGTGTGAGAACCCTTATTGCGAGGTCGCGGACGTCTCGTGCGTCCCCTCGTCGTAATTGATGGTGACCGTCGAAATCGAACACAGGTTGACGTTGGTCCACTCGTGCGACGAGTCGTCATTGTAGGTGACCTTCAGGTCCCAGTCGCAGGTCTCGCCGCGGCCGTCTGGGAAGTGGATCTTCACCGAGGCGCCGGTCGCCAGGGTGTCCTGACCCAGAACGTCGTCCGCCCAGTCGTTGGACGCCGTCGGCGAGATGTAGAGGTTCTTGAGCTCGTAGCCGGTGTTGTTGGCCAGCTCGAAATCCTGCGGCCCGGCGCTGGCCAGGGTCGGGGCGAAAAGCATCACCGAAGCGACCGCTGCGATGGAAGCCAGAGTGCGGAACTGCATTTTCTTGAAGCCTTTGAAGTGGATTGCGCAGCCGCCATGAGGGCGAGCCGTCGTCTGCCGAAGGAGATCATCCCAGCGTTGTACGATTGATACTTCAGCCGAAGAGGCTGTATATCGGACGCCAACGCGTGGTCAACAGATGACATTGAAAATATTAACGCCGTCCTACCGCCGAACTTAGCTGTGCAAACACGACGCGATTATTTATATGCACCGATTCTCGACCCCGGATAAGCAGGCAAGCTTCACTGGATGTGCGCGCTCGACAAGACGCTCATCTCGATGAGGGCGCGCGACGTCAGCCTTCGCCTATCTCGCAGCCGCGCCGCGCCAAGTTAGCTGCACTGACAGGTCGGTTGCTGAACGCAGGTGTAGGTCGATCCGGAGAGCGTGCGTTGGCCTCCCGTACAGCTCGCCGCCCGGCCGGCGGGACAGGTGACGCTGCAGGCGTTGCAGGATGGCACGGAGACCGAACAGGATGACCCGCCGTGCTGCGCGCCGGCCGGCAAGCTGTTCGACAGGTCAGTGACCGCCGCGTACGGCCCCGGCGACTGGCTGCATCCCGCCGAGATCGCGAGCGCCATCAGCAGGATGGACAACGGTGCGAGGCGCATTTCCGACCCCGGTTTGCAGTTGGCCAACTATTGGGTGCGCGTGAAGGTGACGACGCCATGCAGTCTCACGTCCTGCATGGTGACCGAGTTCGGACCGTTGAACTGGACGCTCCAGATCCCGCCCGGCGGCTTCGTCGTCTGGCCGCCGCCATAGGGCAGGTCCTTCGGCTGCCAGTCTTCGACGACGAAAGCGATCTCACCGGCGCCGGCGGCCTGGATCACGCCGGATTGCATGGTCATCAGCGAGCCTGATCTCTGCGTCTCGCTGTAGGCGCCGTCGGGCTGCACCACGAGATTGAACTGGATGCCTTGGGCGAAGCCCTGCCAGCTGCCCGTCAGGCTCTGAGCCTGGGCGGCGGTCGATGCGCCCAAGACCAGGGCGGCGGCCAAGGCCGCGCTCGGTAGATATCGCTTCATCTGAGCTTCCATGCTGCAGGATCGTCGTGCCGCGACCCCTCCGGGTCACCAGTCTTGACAGCGGCCGGCGCCGGCCACATCCACCGTTTGGCGGATGCCGGTGATCTTGGGGGCGTTGGGGAATGCCAGCCGCGCTCGTCGATGAACGACTGATGGAGGCGCTCTATGAAGCGGCGCTCCACGCCGGCGATTGGGCCCCGGCCCTGCAGCGCAGTTCCGAGCTGCTGGCGTGCGCCGAGACCTCCCTGGCCGCGTTCGATTGCGGGACGGTGACGACCTTCGAGACCACCGGCCGCCTGCTCAGCGACGAGGCGCGGGGACGCTACCAGGATCACTATCACGCGCTGGATCCCAAGCTCGCCACGATGGCGCGGGGGGGCGCCGGCTACCTGTTCAACGACGCCGACCACTTCGACGACGCCTTTGTCGCCCGCGATCCCTTCTACCAGGAGTTCTCCCGTTGGGTGGGCACGCGCCACACCCTCGACACCTCGTTCAGCACCGAGCGGCCGGTCTATTTCGCCGCCATGCGCACCCAGCCCGAGGGTCCCTTCCAGCCGTCCACCGCGCGGACCTTCCTCCAGATCGCGCGGCATTTCAGCCGGGTCCACGCCCTGAAGACGCGGCTCGATGCGGCGCGGGCGACCACCGCCTACGCCGAGGCGGCGCTCGACAGCTTCGCCGACGGCCTGATCGTCATCGACGACCAGGGCCGCCCGATCCTGGTCAACCGCCAGGCGAGAGGCCTGCTGGCGACCGGCGGCGAGCTCGAGTGGCGGCGGGGGCGGCCGGCGGCGCGCTTGCCGGCGCTCGACCGAGAGCTGCAGGCGATGATCGACAAGGCGCGGCGCGGGGCGGACCTGGCGGCGGCCTCGGTGCGGATCCCGCGCGCCCACGGGGCGCCGCTGATCGTCTGGATCGTGCGTCTGCCGCCTTCGAGCGCGCTGGCCGGCGCCGGCGGCGCGCTGATGGTCATCGGCGATCCGCAGGCGCGCGGCCGAATCCGGCATGGCGACCTGATGCAGCTGTTCGGGCTGACGCCGGCCGAAGCCCATCTCGCGCTCGCCCTGGCGGCGGGGCGGACGCTGCAGGCCGCCGCCCGCGAGCGCGGCGTGCGCGCCTCGACGGCCCGCTCGCAGCTGCTGGCGATCCTGGAGAAAACCGGCCTGCACCGCCAGGCCGACCTCACCAGCCTGATTGCCCGGCTGCCGGGCGCGAGCCTCAGGGAGACGGGGCCGTAGACCGCGGCGGCTAGCGGCCCGCGGCCGCCGGCGATAGCCAGGCGCCGCTCGCGGGCCGCAGGCTGCAGACGGTGTGGCCGTTCTCCTGGAACACCACCGAGGTCGGCGCGGTCTTCGGCACGGCGAGGGCCAGGTACCACTTGATCGTCGACGAGGCGGGCGGCGGCGGCTTGAAGGTGTAGCTGACGGTCAGCGTCCGCCCGGCGCCGGCGACTGACGGTGCGGTGAAAGCGCCCTCCCCGCCTGCCGGCGTCACGCGGGCCAGCAGCAGCACCATGCGCGAGGCCCAGAAGGACGGCGCCGGCGCGAACGGCTTGTGCGCGCCCATCACCGCCGCCGGATGCAGCACGGCGTTCCAACGCGCGGCTGAGTCGATGGCGGCGCAGAGCGGCGCCGAGTCCGGCTTCCAGTTCCCGACGAAGCTCTGGTAATCGTCGGGCGACAGCACCGTGAAGCTCACCGGCGCCGCGAAGGCCGGCGCGGCGAGCGCGAGGGCAAGCAGCAGGGCGAGGCGCAGCATGGTCATTCTCCCTCCAGGGGCTCGCGGATCAGGCCGTCGACGAAGGGGCCGAGCCAGGGGTTGCGGGTCCGGCGCGAGCGCTCGGCGTGATAGATATGGGCCAGTTCCGCGTACGCATGGTCGAAGTCGTCGTTGACGATGACGTAGTCGTACTCGTCCCATTTGGTGAACTCCTCGCGGGCAGTTTCCAGCCGCCGGCGGATCATCTCGTCGGAATCGCCGGCCCGGGCGTGGATGCGGCGCACCATCTCGGCCATGGTCGGCGGCAGCACGAAGACGCGCACCGTGTCCTCCGGCGCCGCCGCCGCGATCGCCCGCGCGCCCTGCCAGTCCACGTCGAACATCACGTCGCGGCCCGCGGCGACGCTGGCCATCACCGTGGCCTTGAGCGTGCCCGAGCGGTGATGGCGATGCACCTCGGCCCACTCCAGGAACGCCCCGGCTTCGATCTTGGCGGTGAACTCCGCGTCGCTGACGAAGAAATACTCGCGGCCGTGCCGCTCGCCGGGGCGCGGGGCGCGGGTGGTCAGCGAGATCGAGAGGTCGAGGTCGGGGTGATCGGCCACCAGGCGGCGCGACAGCGAGGTCTTGCCGACGCCCGAGGGGCTCGACAGCACCAGCATCAGGCCCCGGCGCTCCCGCTCACTCGACATTCTGCACCTGCTCGCGGAACTGATCGATGGCGGCTTTCAGGGCCAGGCCGACCCGCGTCAAGCCGGTGGCGGCCGACTTCGAACACAGGGTGTTGGCCTCGCGCATGAACTCCTGGGTGAGGAAGTCGAGGCGACGGCCGGCGGCGGCGTCATCGGCCATCAGGTCGCGGGCGGCGGCGATGTGGCTGGCGAGCCGGTCCAGCTCCTCCCGCACGTCGATCTTCACCGCCATCACCGCGGCCTCCTGCATCACCCGCTCGGGCGGCGCGGCCTCGCCGAGCAGCTCGGCCAGGCGCCGGGCGAAGCGATCGCGGATCGCCGGCCCCTGCGCCGCCGCTTCCGCCTCGGCCTCGGCCGAGAGCGCCTCGATGCGGTCGACCAGCCCGGCCAGCACCCGCCCCAGCGTCGCGCCTTCGGCCTGGCGCGAGGTCTTCAGGCCGTCCAGCGCCTCGGCGAGGCTCGCCGCCATCGCCGCCTCGACCGCCGCGCGCAACTCTGGAGCGTCGTCCGCCTCGCCGGATTCCAGCACCCCGCGCAGGCCGATCAGGCCATCCGCGCCCGGCGCGACCGCGTGGCCCCCGGCCACCAGCTCGCCGGCCAGCGCCAGGTAGCGGTCCAGCACCTCCTGGTTGACGCGCACCGCGCCGGCCGTCTCCGCCCGCTTGGCGGTGAGGGTAAGGTTGATCTGGCCGCGCTGGAACCTCGCCTGCGCCCCCTCGCGGGCGATCCGCTCCAGCCCGTCGAAGCCGGGCGGGCCGCGGAAGCGCGCCTCGAGGCTGCGGCCGTTCACCGAGCGCGCCTCCGCCGCCCAGCTCCAGGCGCCCAGCGCGCCCTCGGCGCGGGCGAAGCCGGTCATGCTGGAGAGCTTCAGCATGCGGGCGGCTTTCCGGCCGCCTTGGCGGCGGCCACGCATTCGCGCCTGGCCTCGATCAGCCGCCACTGGGCGACGTTCTGCTGATGCTGGGCGAGCGTGGCGGCGAACACGTGCCCTCCGGTCCCGTCGGCGACGAAGTAGAGCTCGTCCGTATGCGGCGGATCGAGGGCGGCGGCCAGCGAAGCCTCGCCGGGATTGCCGATCGGCGTCGGCGGCAGGCCGTCGATCTTGTAGGTGTTGTAAGGCGTCTGCGACTGCAGCTCGGATTCGCGCAGCGGATGGCCGAGCGGGCGCCCGCCGGTGAGGCCGTAGATCACCGTGGGATCGCTCTCCAGGCGCATGTTCTGCTGCAGCCGGTTGACGAACACCGCAGCGATGCGCGGCCGCTCGTCCGGCTTGGCGGTCTCCTTCTCGACGATCGAGGCCAGGATCACCGCGTCCTCCGGCGAGCGATAGGGCAGATCGGCGCGGCGGTGGGCCCAGAGGTCGTCCAGCACCCGGTCGCGCGCCTCCATCATCCGCCGCAGCACCGCCGAACGCTCGTCGCCCCGCCGCGCCTCGTAAGTCTCCGGCAACACCGCGCCCTCCGGCGGCGCCGGCGCGACACCGGTGAGGAAGTCGGCCCGCATCAGCGTCTCCATCACGCTCTGCGAAGTCATCCCCTCGGGGATGGTGACGAAGTGGCGCACCACGCGGCCGCTGGCGATGTCGCCGATCACCTGCGCGAGCGAAGCCCCGGACGGGAAGTCGTATTCGCCCGCCTTCAGCCGGTGCGCCGCGCCGGTTCCCTCGGCGGCGAGGATGAAGACGGTGTCCGAGCCGACCACGCCGGCCCGCGCGAGGTCAGCGCCGATCTCCGGCACGCTGGCGCCCGGGCGCAGCACCACGGTGGTCGAGGCGCCCGCGCGCGCCGCCGGTCCGGGTCCGAAGTAGAGGAGGAGGCCGACCAGCAGCGCGATCGCGAGGCCGGCGGCCAGGGTCGCGAGGGCGCCGTAGGCGGTCATCAGCCGGCGCCGGGACTGGGCGCTCCCGCGAGATCTGCGGGCGGGCGGTCGGCTCACGGCGCCTTCTTGAACACGACCGAGGCGTTGGTGCCGCCGAACCCGAAGCTGTTGGAGAGGGCGACGTCGATCTTCATCGGCTTGGCATGGTTGGCCACCAGGTCGAGGGCGGTCTCCACCGACGGGTTGTCGAGGTTGATCGTCGGCGGGGCGATCTGGTCGCGCAGGGACAGCACCGCGAAGGCCGCCTCCACCGCGCCGGCGGCGCCCAGCAGGTGGCCGATCGACGACTTGGTGGACGACATGGCGGTCTTGCCCGCCGCCTGGCCCAGCAGCCGCTCCACGGCGCCCAGCTCGATCTCGTCGCCCAGCGGCGTCGAAGTGCCGTGGGCGTTGATGTAGTCGATGTCGGCCGGCTCCAGACCGGCGTGGCCGATGGCGGCCTCCATGGCGCGGTAGCCGCCGTCGCCGTCCTCGGCCGGGGCGGTGATGTGATAGGCGTCGCCGGCCAGGCCATAGCCCACCAGCTCGGCGTAGATCCTGGCCCCGCGCTTCCTGGCGTGCTCCAGCTCCTCCAGCACCAGCACGCCGGCGCCCTCGCCCATGACGAAGCCGTCCCGGTCTTTGTCATAGGGGCGCGAGGCCCGTTCCGGAGTGGCGTTGAAGTTGGTCGACATGGCCCGACAGGCGATGAAGCCGGCGATGCCGAGCGGGCAGACCGAAGCCTCCGCGCCGCCGGCCAGCATCACGTCCGCGTCGCCGAACTGGATCAGCCGCGAGGCGTCGCCCACCGCGTGCGCGCCGGTGGCGCATGCGGTGACCACGGCGTGGTTGGGACCCTTGAAGCCGTAGCGGATCGAGACCTGGCCGGCCGCGAGGTTGATCAGCGCCGAGGGGATGAAGAACGGGCTGACCCGGCGCGGGCCCTTCAGGTGCAGCTCCACCGCGGTCTCGGCGATGGCGTTGAGGCCGCCGATGCCGGAGCCGATCATCACCCCGGTGCGCCGCCGCTCGGCCTCGTCCTGCGGCGCCCAATCGGCGTCCCGCACCGCCTCGTCGGCCGCGGCCATGGCGTAGAGGATGAAGTCGTCGACCCGCCGCTGCTCGCGCGTGGTCATCACCTGGTCGGGATCGAACGAGCCGGGGATGTCGGGGCCGCCGCCGCCGCGCCCGCTGACCCGCGGCACTTCGCAGGCCACCTGGCAGGCATAGTCGGTGGCGTCGAAGGCGCTGATCCTGCCGGCGCCCGACCGGCCGGCCAGGATCGCCGCCCAGGTCTTCTCCACACCCCAGGCCAGGGGCGTGACCATGCCCATTCCGGTGACGACGACGCGGCGCATGGGGGCTCGAGACTCTCCTGTGAGTCCGGGAGCCTAGCAGACGGCGCCCGGCTGCGTCCGCCGTGGCCTGGCGGCCTCATTGTCGAAGCTAAGGGAGCTTCAGGCGCCCAGCCGCTCCTGGATGAACTTCACCGCGTCGCCCACGGTCTGGATGTGCTCGGCCGCATCGTCCGGGATTTCGATGTCGAACTCTTCTTCGAAGGCCATGACGAGTTCGACGTTGTCCAGGCTGTCGGCGCCGAGGTCGTCGATGAAGCTGGCCTTCTCGGTGACCTTTTCCGGGTCAGCGTCGAGGTGCTCGATGACGATCTTACGCACGCGCTCGAGAATGTCGGACATTCAGCTCCAAGTCCCTCGTTGTGGTTGGGCGCGCGGCTAACGCTCCAAAGTACGCCGCCGCGCGAAAGTCGTCTCACCCATACGGCGCCGGCCCAAGGCGCGCCAATACCGGCTTCGCAAAATCGGTTCCCAGCTAGCATGTTCCATTCGGGGAGACCAGCGGCCCGGAATCGGCCCCTAGATCATCGCCATGCCGCCGTTCACGTGCAGGGTCTGGCCGGTGACGTAGGCCGCCTCGTCGCTGGCCAGATAGACGCAGGCCGAGGCCACGTCGGCGCCGACGCCGAGCCGGCCGAGCGGCACCGAGCTGAGGATCTGGGTCTTCTGGGCGTCGGTCAGCGCCTCGGTCATCGGGCTCTCGATGAAGCCGGGGGCGACGCAATTGGCCGTGATCGCGCGGCTGGCGATCTCCTGGGCCAGCGCCTTGGTGAAGCCGATCATGCCGGCCTTGGAGGCCGCGTAGTTGGTCTGGCCGGCGTTGCCCATCACGCCGACCACCGAGGTGATGCCAATGATCCGCCCGCGTCGGCGGCGCATCATGCCGCGCAGGGCGCTGCGGGCGAGGCGGAAGTAGCTCTCCAGGTTGATGGCGATCACCCGCTGGAAATCCTCGTCCTTCATCCGCAGGATCAGACCGTCCTTGGTGACCCCGGCGTTGGAGACCAGCACGTCGAGCTCCATCCCGGCCGCCGCCTCGGCGGACGCCACCAGGCCATCCACCTGCGGACCGTCGGCGAGGTCGGCCGGCGCGATCGAGGCCCGCTCGCCGAGCTCGGCCCGCAGCTGCGCCAGCGCCTCCTCGCGGGTGCCGGAAAGCACCACGTGCGCCCCCTGCGCATGCAGCGCCCGCGCGATCGCCCCGCCGATGCCGCCGCTGGCCCCGGTGACCAGCGCCATCTTGCCGGTAAGGTCGAACATGGCGTTTCCTCGTTGCTGGGGCGGTCCCGGCGTCAGCGCCGCGCCACGTCGCCCTCTGTGTAGATCTTGTAAGGCCCGCCGGGCGACGCGATCTCGAAACGAACATGCAGCCGGTCCGCCCCCGCGGCCGTATAGGTCAGCCGGAAGCCGGGCGACTGGGCCGAGCCGGCCGCCTCGAACACCGCCGACGGACCCGGGCCCGGTGTCACGCCGTAGTGGATCGTGTGGCCCTCGGTGTCGATGAAGTCGGCCCGCGCGGCGTCGCCGTCGGGGTAGGCCACCATGTAGATGTCGAACGACCCGCCGGCGCGAATCTGGACGTGATCGCGGCGCACCAGGATGCGCCCGCCCAGGTCCGGATGGATCGACGAGACGCCGCCCGCGCCGGCGCCGCTGGCGTCCGCCGACCCCCAATCGCCCACCATGAATTCCAGCGGCGACAGCGGCCCGATCAGCGCCGGATCGGCGCGGGCCGCGCCGGCCGCCAGCGCCATCGCAAGTCCCGCCAGCAACGCGGCGCGCATCAGAGGCTCCTGGCGAAGGCTTCGAGGTCGGCGGGGGCGTTCAGCGCCGTGGCCTCGGCGTCCGGGGCGATGCGCTTTACCATGCCGGTCAGCACCTTGCCGGCGCCCAGCTCGGCGAAGCGGGTGACCGCGCCCTCGCCGGCCAGCCACTCGATGCTCTCGCGCCAGCGCACCCGGCCGGTGACCTGCTCGATCAGCTGGCGGCGGATCGCCTCCGGGTCGTTGGTGGGCCGCGCGGTGACGTTGGCGACCAGGAAGGTGCGGGGCGCGGCGATGGCGACCTCCGCCAACGCCTCGGCCATCTCGTCGGCGGCCGGCTGCATCAGCGGGCAGTGGAACGGCGCCGAGACGTTCACCGGGATGGCCCGCGCGCCCAGCTCCTTGGCCTTCTCGCTGGCGCGGGCCACCGCCGCCGCGGTCCCGGAGATCACCACATTGCCGGCGTTGTTGTCGTTGGCCACCGCGCAGACGCCGACCTCGGCGCCGGCCGCCGCGGCGGCCTCGGCCAGGGCGACGTCGGACTTCGGCCCGATCAGCGCCGCCATCGCCCCCTCGCCCACCGGCACGGCCCGTTGCATCGCCAACCCGCGCCGGCGCAGCAGCCGCGCGGTGTCCGCCAGCGTCAGGGCGCCGGCCGCGCAGAGGGCCGAGTATTCGCCCAGCGAGTGGCCGGCGACGAAGCGCGCCTTCTCCACCGGCACGCCGAACTCCCGCTCCAGCGTGCGCGAGACCGCCAGGCTCACCGCCATCAGCGCCGGCTGGGTGTTTTCAGTGAGGGTCAGGGTCTCGAGCGGGCCCTCGCGCATCAGCTTGGAGAGCTTCTCCCCCAGCGCGTCATCCACCTCCTCGAACACCTCGCGCGCCGCCGCGAAGGCCTCGGCCAGGTCCAACCCCATGCCGACCGCCTGGCTGCCCTGTCCGGGGAAGATGAAGGCCAAGGTCATGCGGGCGGGGCTCCGAGGTTGAGCGCCCGTGGTTAGGTCAAGACGCCGGGCCGCTCAAGCCGCGCGGCGTTTGCGCTGGCGCGTCCCTGCCACCGGGGCTAAGGGGGCCGCCAGGGACGACAACTCCTGGGGAGTCCATTTCTGATGAAGCATTTGATGTTCGCCGCCGCCGCGGCCGCGCTTATTTCCGCGCCGGTCATGTCGGCGCCGGCTTGGGCCGCGCTGCCGGTCGGGGCGCCCGCGCCCGAGTTCAGCGCCCCGGCGTTCCTGGCCGGCGACCAGTTCCAGTTCGTGCTCGCCGACGCGCTGAAGAAGGGACCGGTGGTGCTGTACTTCTTCCCCGCCGCCCACACGGCGGGCTGCAACATCGAAGCCCACATGTTCGCCGACGCCATCGACAAGTTCAAAGCCCAGGGCGCGACCGTGATCGGGGTGACCGCCGGCAACGTCACCCAGCTGGCCGATTTCTCCAAGGAGACCGAGCACTGCTCCGGCAAGTTCCCGGTGGCCGCCGACCCCGGCGACGTGATCGCCAAGACCTACGACGCCACCTTCGCCATGGGCCCGAACACGATCACCAACCGCACCTCCTACGTGATCGCGCCCAACGACACGGTGCTTTACACCTACACCAACCTCGCCCCCGACCAGCACATCTCCCTGACGCTGGACGCCGTCACCAAGTGGCGCGCCAGCCACCCTTAAGCGGGGTGCTGAGGTTCGTCACCCTCAACCTAGGGTGTCATCCCGGAAGCTCGCGTAGCGAGCTGTCCGGGACCTCCTGCGGTAGATGACGGAGACCAAGGTCTTCGCCGTCTAGATCATGACCAACCGCAAGCGCGGCGCGCTCTATGTCGGGGTGACCTCGAACCTGGAGAATCGCGCCACCCAGCATCGCGAAGGCGCGATCGACGGGTTCACGTTGATGGGCCTCGACCTTTCTGGTCCGCTGTCACATCTGCAGGGCCGTTAGGAGGTCCCGGACAGCTCGCCGCGCGAGCTTCCGGGATGACAGCCTTGGTTGGGTTGGCTGGGAAAAGGCCCCGCCGAGCTTGCAAACGCCCACCCGTTCCCTTAAGGAGCGCGCCTCCTACGGAGAGCGGTCTTTTCGCGGAGCGTCAAAGGGTTTGGACATCGGTCCGGCCGCCGCGGCGAAGATCCATCGTGTCGGGTGCGTCTTCCGCCGCCCCGCCGCGCCGCCTCCAAAAGCCGGAAGAAGGACATAGATGGCGTTTTACGAGCACGTGCTCATCACGCGGCAGGATATCTCGCCGCAACAAGCCGAAACCCTGAACGAAGAGCTCAAGGCCCTCATCGAAGGTCAAGGCGGCCACATCGCCAAGATCGAATACTGGGGCCTGCGCAACCTCACCTACCGGATCAAGAAGAACCGCAAGGGCCACTATTCGCTCCTGGCCATCGACGCCCCGGCGGCGGCGGTGAAGGAGATGGAGCGGCAGCTGTCGATCAACGAGGACGTGCTGCGCTACCTGACCCTGCGCGTCGACCAGCTCGACCTCGAGCTGTCGCCGGTGCTGGCCCGCCGCGACCGCGAACGCGAGCGGCGCTTCGACGACGTGCCCGGCCTCGAGGGGAGAGACAGACCATGACCGACGTTTCCGCGCCCGACGCCCCGGCCGCCGGCGGCCCGCGCCGCACCTTCATGCGCCGCCGCAAGGTGTGCCCGTTCTCCGGCGCCAACGCGCCAAAGATCGACTACAAGGACGTCAAGCTGCTGCAGCGCTACATCTCCGAGCGCGGCAAGATCGTGCCCAGCCGCATCACCGCGGTCTCGGCGCTGAAGCAGCGCGAGCTGGCCAAGGCGATCAAGCGCGCCCGCTTCCTCGCCCTCCTGCCCTACGTCGTGAAGTAGGAGCCGCTCCAAATGAAAGTGATCCTGCTCGAACGGGTCGAGCGCCTGGGCGCCCTGGGCGACGTGGTGACGGTGAAGGACGGCTTCGCCCGCAACTTCCTGTTGCCGCGCGAGAAGGCCCTGCGCGCCAACGCCGCCAACCTGAAGGTGTTCGAGTCGCGCCGCACCGACATCGAGGCCGGCAACGCCCGGGCCCGCGAGGCCGCCGCCAAGTCCGGCGACAAGCTCGAGGGCTCGTCCTACGTGATGATCCGCCAGGCCGGCGAGAGCGGCCACCTCTACGGCTCGGTCTCCGGCCGCGACGTCGCCGATGCGGTGAACGCCGAGGGCGGCAAGGTCGAGCGCTCGATGGTGATCCTCGATAAGCCGATCAAGACGCTTGGCGTGCACGAGGTGCGGGTGCGCCTGCACCCGGAAGTGACGATCACGGTCAATATCAACATCGCGCGCAGCCAGGACGAGGCCGAGCGCCAGGCCCGCGGGGAGAACGTCATCACCTCCCAGTTCGAGGAAGACCGGGCGACCGACGCCGCCGCCGCCGCCGACCTGCTCGAAGGCGGCGCCGGCCAGCAAGCCCCGGACCGCGACGAAGCCTGATCGCCAAGGCGCCGGCCGGGGCGCTCCGCCCACGGCCGGCGCGCCGCGACCTCCGGATCCGAGCGCTCGCGGACCGTCCGCCGGCGCTGGGCGAAAGCGTCCGTGTACATCGTATTTCGACCTGTCCACAGGCCTGGAAATTTGCTGTGGAGCGGCGATTTGCGCACATGCTTCGAGGCCCGGCGTTAAGCTATCACTCACCAAATGGCCCTCGCCCCAGCACTCGACCTGCGTCCCGCCGCAAAGGACGCTGGCCCCCCTCACGCCCCCGCCAACGTCGAAGCCGAGCAGGCTCTGCTGGGCGCGCTGCTCTATGACAACGGCGCCTACGAGCGCCTGAGCGACGCACTGCAGGCGCAGCACTTCTTCGAGCCGTTCCACGGGCGCCTGTTCGCCGCCATCGAGGCCCACATCCGCCGCGGCCAGCTGGCCGATCCCACGCTGATCGCCGACCAGTTCCAGCGCGACGAGGCGTTCCAGGAACTGGGCGCGCTGCGCTATCTGGCCGACCTCGTCGACCGCGCCCCGCCGGCCGCCCGGGCCGCCGACTACGCCCGCGCCATCTACGACCTGGCGTTGCGCCGCGAGCTGATCCGCATCGGCGGCGACATCGCCCAGAAGGCCGACGTCGGCGATCCGGAGCTCACCGCCCGCGACCAGATCGAGGCGGCCGAGCAGCAGCTCTACGTGCTGGCCGAGACCGGCGGCGCCTCGACCGGGTTCGCCACGCTGGAGAACGCGCTGGCCGGCGCCGTCGAGATGGCCGC
>Ga0302325_10018390_pt1 | contig 14728 bp, 12 predicted proteins | sample Palsa_T0_2_FD_201948 | JGI IMG/M metagenome (GOLD analysis project Ga0302325, IMG submission 201948) | Peat permafrost microbial communities from Stordalen Mire near Abisko, Sweden - Palsa_T0_2 | ecosystem: Environmental > Terrestrial > Soil > Palsa > Peat permafrost | place: Sweden: Abisko... | reverse complement strand
AGAAATACGACCTCACCTACCAGCGGCTGTACGACAGGCTCGCGCCATGAAGGCCTACCTCCTGCACCCCGGCCGGGACTTCGACTTCGCCGCCGGGCTGCCTGCCGGCCACCAGGACCTGATCCAGGACCTGGAACTGGCCACGCTGCTGCAGGCGATGGCAGCCGACGACAAGTTCCTGGCCGAGGTGGCCGTGAAGGTCCTGCTCGCCAGCCTCGATGACCCGGACGTGATCCGCTATCGGCAGCAGGTGCTGGCCGACTGCCTCGCCCACCCCGAGGTCATCCGTCAGATGTACGCGGTGGCGGCCGACGCCCTGGAAGACAAGCGGCACCTGTGGCTGGGAGGCTACGGAGGCAGCTACCAGAACGCCTCATCCAACCTCTCCGGCGCGGTCAGCTACCTGGAAGCCTACGTGGCCCGGCTGCGGCAGCTGCGGCAGATCGCTGACGACCACGCCGGGACATTCGGCTCCGAAGGGCTGGTGGCGCTGTTCGGCACCTTGCAGCGCGAGCTGGACGACGCTTACTTCGAGGAGATCAGCGACCACCTGAAGCAGCTGCGGTTCCGCGCCGGGGTGCTGATCAGCGCCGAGCTCGACCGGGACAACAGCGGGACCGGCTTGGTGCTGCGGGGCCCCGATCAGGCCCGGCGGCGGTGGACCGAGCGGCTCGGGATCGGGCCGCGCACCACCTACTCCTTCACCATCTCACCCCGCGACGACGCCGGCGGCCAGATCCTGGCCGACCTCACCAGCCGCGGCATCAACCTCGTCGCCAACGCCGCCGCCCAGTCCGCCGACCACATCGGCAGCTACTTCACCATGCTTCGGGCCGAACTGGGCTTCTACGTCAGCTGCCTCAACCTCGCCGACAAGCTCGCGGCCAAGGGCGTACCGGTCGCGGTCCCCGACCCAGCGCCGTCGTCGTCGCTCACGTTCTCGTGCACCGACCTGCGCGACACCTGCCTGGAGCTGCAGTCAGCAGGTCGCGTCACCGGCAACGACGTGCAAGGCGACGGGAAATCGCTGGTTATCATCACCGGCGCCAATTCCGGAGGGAAATCCACGTTCCTGCGCAGCGTCGGCGTGGCCCAGCTCATGATGCAATGCGGGTTGTTCGTCACCGCCCAGGCCTACCAGGCCAACGTGGCCCGCGGGATCTTCACCCACTTCATCCGGGAAGAGGATACCGGCATGACCAGCGGGCGGCTGGACGACGAACTCAAGCGCATGAGCGTCATTGCCGGGCAGATCACGCCGGGTTGCCTCATGCTGTTTAACGAGTCCTTCGCCGGCACCAACGAGCGGGAAGGATCCGAGATTGCCTGCCAGATCGTCCGCGCCCTGCTCGACGCGCGGATCAAGGTGTTCTACGTGACCCACCGGTTCGGCTTCGCCGACCGCTTCCGCCGCCAGCACGCACCCACCACCTTGTTCCTCAGGGCCGAACGCCGGCCCGACGGGAGCCGGAACTACAAGCTCACCGTCAAGGACCCCCTCCCGACCAGCTTCGGAGAAGACCTCTACTACCGGCTCGGCGGCTGGCTGGAGGAAGACCAAGACTCCACCCTGGCTGACGGTGCAGCGCGAGGAACAATGGAACAGCCCGGCTCGGGTTCGCGCTTTTGACGACGGTGCGCTACCTCGGTGTGTTCCTGCCCGATCCGCTGGACATGCCGGATGGCGTGTTCGCCGAGGGTCAACTCCTACCAGGGCGGCCGGATCGCATCGGCTATGACGTTGAGGGTGTTGCTGTTGAAGGCCTCGCTGAGGGTGGCCCGCGGCCCGTCCGCGGCGGGCCAGGAAGACGGCCGCGACGGCGTTGGGCATGCTGGTGACCGCGGCCAGGACGATGCCGCCGGTGATCACTCCGGGCACCGCCCAGCGGACGCCGAGCGTTGAGGCGGCGCGTTCCATGGCCGCGCTGGCCGCGACGACGGCAGCGAGCGCCAGGACGGCGGTGGCAGCGTCTCGCGGGCCCGCCCCTTTCGGGGTGCACTCGGGGCGGCTGGCTGATTCGTCAGGGGACGCCCCGCGCGGTCTGGCTGGCACCGAATGCGCGTCCGGCCTGATCGGCCAGCGTGACGGCGACAAGCCGCGCCTGCAGCCAGGGCCTGGAGCCCGGCTAGGCCGTGAGTATAAACCGGCCGAAGTACTGGCCGCCGCCGAAGGTGCGCAGCTCGATCTCCTCCGCGGGCAGGCCCGACAGTTCAACGTCCCACCGGGACCGGCCCACTGTCACGGCCCCTTCCGGCTCCAGGCGCGGCGGGTGGCCGAACAGAGCTCCGTACTCGAAGCGCGCCCCTTCCAGATCCAGCAGGCCGGTGAGCTGCTCCTACCTGTACCGGCCCGCGTTCCGGGCGTTCATGTCGGTCGTGGCGGGTCGCGAAACGGCTCCAGTCCGGCCGTCTCGACGCGTACCTGCTGTACATGCTCATCGCCCTGATCGCCGTCATCGCCGTGGTGACCGCCCTAGCCTGACCGAACGTGTGAACCGGCCGCCTCAGTCGGGCAGCGTCCTGGGGAGCCCGAAGAGGGTCAGCGCGCTGTTGTCCGGGAACCCGGTCACGACGCTGATCTGGCGGCCGGCCAGGGTAAGCACGAGTAGCCCGCTGGCGTGGGCGACCGGGGCCTGCGGGTCGCGAATGTAGAGGCCGAACGCGGGCTGGCCGTTGGCCCGGGTCGGCACGAGACGAGCGGAGCGCCCTGGCCGGAACGCGGTCGCGGCCCAGAACCGGGCGGCCAGCTCGCGGCCCTGGTACCGCAGCGGCACGGGCGGCATGATCAGCCAGGCGTCCTCGGTGAGCAAGGCGACGATCTTATGCACGTCACCTGCTTCGTAGGCCTGAGTGAACCGCTGCACGAGCGCTCGTTCCCGCGCGGAACCGGGCGGCGGCGGTTCGGAGTCGGCCGCCTGTGCCTGGCGGTACTGCAGCGCCGCCCGGGCGCGCTTGAGGGCGCTGGTCACCGACTCCTCGGTGCAGTCCAGGATGCCCGCGGCCTCGCTCGCCCGGAAGCCCAGGACGTCCCGCAAGATCAGCACGGCGCGCTGCCGGGGCGGTAGCAGCTGCAGGGCCGTGACGAAGGCCACCGAGATCGCTTCGCTGGCTTCGTACCGCGCCTCGGGGCCGGGCGCGGCGTCGGCGAGCCCCTCCAGCAGCACGTCAGGGTAGGGCTCCAGCCAGGCCACCTCGCCGAGCCGGGTCGGCTCGGGCAGCTCCACGCCGGGCGGCGGCCAGTCCATCGGGGGTCGCCTGCTCGCCGAGCGCAGCGCGTTCAGGCAGCGCCTGGTGGCGATCTGGAACAGCCAGACACGTACCGAGGAGCGGCCCTCGAACCCGGCCAGGCCCCGCCAGGCGGCCAGCAGCGTCTCCTGGAGCGCGTCCTCCGCGTCGAGAGCCGAGCCGAGGATCCGGTAGCAGTGCACCTGCAGTTCGCGCCGGTACGGGCCGACGAGTTCGCCGAACGCCTGCTCGTCGCCGATCCGGGCCCGCTCCATCAGGTCCGTGCTCACCCGAACCACTCCTTTCACGACCTCGCCCTCTAGCAGTACTGACACCACCATGGCCCGAAACTGGGCGGCGCCGGCAGCCGCCCACTCCGACTGCCCGCTGGTGTCTACATCACTAGCAGCACAAACCGAGAGAGAGGGCCGGTCTTGTCCGACAACATCGAGATCATCACGCGCTTCGAGTACGCGTTTCGCGCGGCCGACCAAATGACAATCGACGAGCTCTGCCACCCGGGCCTAGTCGACCACAATCCAGCGCCCGACGAAGATCCGACGCTGGCCGGCTTCAAGCAGAAGGTCGCGGGCTTCAAGGCGACCTTCCCCGACCTGGAGGAGGACCTGCAGGACATTATCGCCAGCGGCGACACCGTCGCCACCCGGTGGGTCGTGACCGGCTCTCTGCAGCAGGACTTCATGGGGATCCCCGCCTCTGGCCAGACGATCAGGGTGGAGGGCATGAACTTTTACCGTCTCAAGGACGGTCGCGTGACCGACCTCTGGACGCAGTTCGACGGCGTCGCCCTCATGCAGCAACTCGGCGTCAGTTAGGAAGGACGCGAATGGCCGTCAACAATCCGGAGACCACACGTGCGGTCAGGCCGCATCTTGGCTGGGTCCTCGGTCTGACCTCGACCGCCTACTTCATGGTGGTTCTCGACTCGGTTGTCGTCATCACGGCGCTGCCCCGGATGCAGCGCGACCTGCACGTCGGCCTCGCGTCGCTGCAGTGGACGCTGACCGCGTACAACATCGCCTTCGCCGCCGGCATCATCACCGCGGCCGCTCTCGGCGACCGCTTCGGCCGCCGCCGGATCTTCAATATCGGCCTGGCTCTTTTCACCGTCGCCTCGGCGGTCTGCGCGCTCGCCCCGAACGCCTCCGAACTGATCGCCGCCCGTACCGTGCAGGGCCTGGGCGGCGCGATCATCCTTCCGCTCAGCCTCACGATCCTGACGACGGCCTTCCCCGCTGGACGGCGCGGGATGATCGTCGGCGTCTACGGCGGACTCGCCGGGCTGGCGGTCGCGATGGGGCCGATCGTCGGCGGCGCGGTCACCCAGGGAATCGACTGGCACTGGATCTTCTGGATCAACGTGCCGATCGGAGCCGTCGCCCTGCCCCTGGCGATGCGACTGCTGCCGGACAGCTACGGCGTCCCTGAGCGGCTCGACCTGCTCGGCGTCATGCTCCTGACCGGCGGCGTCGTCGCGATTGTCTGGGCCCTGGTTCGCGCGAACCAGTCGGGCTGGGCGAGCGCCGAGATCGTCAGCTGCCTGGTTTCCGGCGCTGGCCTGCTGCTCGCCTTCGCCGCCTGGGAACGGCGCGTCAGCCAGCCCATGGTGCCGCTGCGCCTGTTTCGCAGCCGCGCGTTCGCGGTCGGCAACGTCACGACCTTCTTCATGACGGGCGCGATCTTCGCCGCCGGCTTCCTCGTCACCCAGGAGTTCCAGCTCGCCCGGGGCTACTCACCCGTCTCGGCCGGGGTACGGCTGCTCCCCTTCTTTGCCACGCCGATGTTCATCTCACCGATCGCGGGGGCCGTCTCCGACCGCATCGGCCGCCGGCCGGTGATGGCGACCGGGCTCTTCTTGCAGACCGCCGGGCTTGTCTGGGTCGCCATCAGGGGCTCGCTTTCGACGAACTGGGTCGAACTGGACATCGCCCTTCTGATCGCGGGCGTCGGCGTCTCGATGGCGCTGCCGACCGTGCCCACCGCCGTGCTGAACGCCGTTGCCCCGCACGAGCTGGGCAAGGCATCCGGAATCAACTACATGATGCAGCGCTTCGGCGCCGTCTTCGCGATCGCCGTCGCCAGCGCCGTGTTCGCCGCCCGCGGGCACCTCGGCACCCCCGCAAGCGTCACCGACGGCTTCAAGCCCGCGCTCGCCGTCTGTGCCGGCTTCGCGCTACTGGCCGCGCTCAGCGCGCTCGCCATCACACCGCCAAGAACCACGCAGCACGCCCCCACCCTCGACCCCGTCGGCGCCGACGCCGGCTTAGGCTGCCAACCCGTCGGGAACTGCGGGCAGGCTCATGCCACTCCTCCCCACGGCCGTGGCTACAGGTCGAGTGCCGGCGTCTGCGGACTGATGGCGGAACGGGCTTTGACTACTCCCCGTCCTGAGGGACGGGATTCCAGCCCTCGCGGGGTGGGGTTCCTGTTTCACGGCCGATCGCGGGCGGGGTGTCCCGTGCCGTCTGACATCAGCTCCGCAGGCATTGCCAGGGTTGTCCCTGGCTGCGGCAAGACCTGCCGCAAGTATGTTCTTGGCCGCGTTGATGTCCCGGTCGTGCCGGGTGCGGCAGGCGGGGCAGGTCCAGTGCCTCGTGTTCAGGGGCAGTTCCGCGAGCAGGTGCCCGCACGAACTGCACGTCTTGGAGCTGGGATACCAGCGGTCGACGGGGATCACGTGCCGGCCGGCTCGTTCGGCCTTGTACTCGATCATGCGGCGGAAGGTGCCCCACCCGCAGTCGGAGATGGCCTTGGCCAGCGAATGGTTGCGGACCATGTTCCGGACGGCGAGGTCTTCGATCGCGATCACGTCATGGTCGCGGACCAAGCGGGTGCTGGCCTTGTGCAGGAAGTCGGCGCGGGACGCGCGGGCTTTGCGGTGCGCGCGGGCGACCTTGGCCCTGGCCTTGGCGCGGTTCGCGGAGCCTTTCTGGCAGCGGGCCAGGCGCCGCTGGTAGCGGGCGAGGTTGCGTTCCCGCCTGGCCAGCGCGCGGGGGCCGGGGATCTTGTCCCCGTCGCTGGTGACGGCGAAGTCCTTGATCCCCAGGTCCACGCCGACGGCCGTGCCCGTCGCGGGGAGCGGCACGGGGGCGGGCATGTCCACGGCGAGGGAGACGTACCAGCGTCCGCACGGGTCCCGGGAGACGGTCACGGTGGTCGGGTCGATCGCGGCGGGGTCGGTGCGGGGCCAGGTCCACGTGAATGCCAGCGGGGTGTCGGTCTTGGCGAGGGACAGCCTGCCGTCGCGGTAGCGGAATCCGGAGCGGGTGTATTCGGCGGACTGCCGTCCGGTGCGGGATTTGTACCTCGGGTAGCGGGTGCGCCCGGCGAAGAAGCTGGTGAACGCGGCCTGCTGGTGGCGGATGGCCTGCTGCAGCGGGACGCTGGACACCTCGTTGAGCCAGCCCAGTTCCGCGGTGGCTTTCATGGCGGTCAGGTAGGCGCTGGCCTGGGTGAAGTTCGTCGTCGCCTGGTCGCCGCGGTAGCGGGCGTGCCGCCACGCCAGAGTCTGGTTCCGCACGACGCGGACGCAGCCGAACGTGCGGTTGAGCACGTTCATCTGTTCGGGGTCCGGGTAGGCCCGGCACTTGTACGCCGTCCGCATGTATCAATCTTCAGGAGGAGCCGTCTTGGATGAGCTGACGCGCGGGAGGGGGGCGGCGTTTCCTCCCCGGCCTGAAGGCCGGGGAGGAAACGCCGCGAACTTGATGAACTTCGCCTTGTTCCGCTCCAGGACTTCGCGGGGTGCCCGGGAAATCTGCCGGGCAAGGTTCCGGGTCCGTTCCGCGAGGTCGCGGGGATCGGCGAGTTCGCTGACGATGTGCAGCCGCAGCGCTTCCCGGGCGTCGATCTCGCGGCCGGTCAGCACCAGTTCGCGGGCGATGGCACCGCCCACCAGGTCGTGTAGCGGCCCGTAGACCACTGGCCCGAACGCGGCTTCGGGATGGGCGAATGTCGCGCGGTGCGTCGCGATGCGCAGGTTGCACAGGACCGCGAGATCGAATCCGCCGCCGTACGCGATCCCGTCAACGGCCGCGATCACGGGCACCGGGAACCGGTACACCGCGTGATGGAACAGGTCCGAGGATTTCCAGAGCCGTTCGGTGTGGTCCGGGTCGGTCACGGCGAATTCCCGCAGGTCGAAGCCTGCGCTGAAGTTGCCGCCGCTCCCGGTGATGACCAGGGCCTTGAGGGCCTCATCGCCCGCCATCCGCCCGAGGAGAGCGACGACTTCCTCGCGCAGCGCGATGGACAGCGCGTTCTTCTTCTCTGGCCGGTTGAGCGTGATGACCGCGCCGCCGTCGTCGTCGGGGCCGCTGGCCAGCACCAGCGCCCCGCTACCAGAGTCTCCCGTCTTGCGGATCCTGTGCCACGTTCAATGGTTACCGGACGCGCCGGGGATCGGGGCCAGTTCCCTTGGCGCGGGCCGGCCGAGCGGGGTGCAGGCCGCACCGAGCGCGCTCATGAACAGCCCGATGACCGGGAACCAGATCAACATGAAGAGGTACACGTTGGTGCCCGCGCCGGCACTGATCTCGTAGTGGTACGCGGCCATCGCGGTCAGCTGGTGACCGTGGTGGAGCCAGCGCAGCAGCCAGGCGGACCTGAGCATCAGCGCGGTCGTGCCGAAGCCGAGGGCGGAGACGAACAGCGCGGCGGTCCCGTTTGCCAGCACCCCGGCGGCGATGCCCTGGCCGATCCTGACGTTGCGGGGCAGCGCGGCGCCGCCGGGACCGCGGCCGCGCCGCGCGGCCAGCGCGGCAGCCGCGGCAGGGCCGCCGATCAGCAGGATCCAGGCCAGCGCCACCAGCGGATCGGCCTTCGATCCCGGCAGCCACGGATCGGTGGCGTCGTTGCTGAGCCCGAGGGGTGCCACCGCGTACATGACCACACCGAACAGCAGGCCCGTGCCGGTGCCGATGGCTAGCGTGCCCCGGGTGACCTGGGACCGCCGTGAGGTCAGGAACAAGATGACGCCCAGGTATGCGATGGTCATCAGCAGGAGCGGGATCTCGCCGGCCCAGGCCGGCCCCCCGGTCGACCTGCCGGGCACCCCGTTGCAGCCCTGGAGGCTGCTCCAGCCCTGGGCAATACAGAAGACATACCGGTACGCGGGCCTCGCCGGGGTCAGGTTGGCGAACGCCTCGACGACGGCCAGGGCTGGCATCAGGGCCAAGATGGCCGCGAAACAGAAGACGCGCAGGGACCGGCCGGCCCGGCTAGGGCTGGGCGGCCCGAAGAACCGCCGGGACAGCAGCGGCAGCCCGGCCAGCAGCAGCACCGTGGCGATCACGTGGAACTGGCTGACCGCCGCGTGGCCGACCGCCGGATGCGGCCAGGCCGCCCAGGCCGCGGCTCCGGCGGCCGCCGCGAACAGCGTCGCGCGGCCGAGCCGGCGCGGCAGCAGCGCCTCCCGCGCGAGCGTCCAGGCCCCGCCGGCCCGCCAGGCCAGCCGCGCGAGCCCCGGCGGCGCCTCGTGCGCCTCGGCCCAGATCGCCGCGACCCAGTCCCGCCGCCCGGCGGGCAGCAGCCACGTCGCGGCGCGCCTGGCCGCGGCGGCCGCCTGGTTCAGCCTTTTCATGTCGCTGCCCCCACTGCCCCCACGACCGCGCCGCGGACCGCCGGCGTCCGGGCCGCCTTGGTGGCCGCCGGCCTGGCCGCGCTGGCCAGCGCCTCAGTGGCGCTGGCCAGGCCGGCCGCCGTCAGCCGGTACAGGTGCCGCCGCGGCCGGCCCGGCTCGGGCTCGTCTTGCCAGCAGGCCTCGACCAGGCCCCGGTCGGCCAGCCGGATCAGGATCGGGTACAGCGTGCCGGACTTCAGGCCCGTCTGCTTAGCCAGCGGGTACCCGTGTCGCCACTGCGACGGCTCGTCGCACAGCGCGGCCAGCACCGCCAGCGTCTGCGCGGAGAACCCGGGTGATGAAGTCACGCGCGTCACTCTACATAGGTAGAATCCGTCCGTCTACCGGCCTAGTGTTCCATCGGTCCGCTTCACTCGCCGACCATATGGAACATAGGGCCGCATAGAACCGGCCCAGCGTTCCATAGGACCGGTTGCTGAGCATCCCGCCGGCCACACGGGCCGCGGTGGCCCCTTCAGAGACAAATTGGGCAAGAGGGAAACGTGGTGGCGGTAACCCGGCCGCTAATCCCACCCAACTACCTGACAGGCAAGGCGCGAGGCGGTTCTTAACCATCGCCCTCTGGCGAGCCGCCCTGCGCGACGTCGTGATCCCTGATCTCCGCGGCGGTGCGGGCGCCCTTCCCGCGCAGCCATCTAACGAGGCGGTTGGCGTGGCCGCGGACGGCTTCGTCGAGGGGTGTGAGCTGATCACAGCCGACCCAGTTCAGGTCCGCGCCGTGCTCGAGTAGCTGCTCGGCGATGTACTGCTGGTCGCCATGGCAGGCGCCCCAGAAGGCGACGGTTATCGCATCCGCATCTGGCGGCGGTGCCGCGGTCAGATATGCCTGGACCCGGTCGTGCAGGCCGAGGGCGGCGGCTTCGGAGAAGGTGGTGCGGGCGCCTCGTTCGATGAGCCGCCGGGCGGCGTTCCACTGCCGGAACGCTACCGCGTTGGAGAGGGCGGTGCGGCCGCCGACGACAGCTCCGTCGGCTTCGATGTAAGCGCCCGCGTCGAGCAGCGCGTCCAGGGCAGCCACGTCATCGCTGCTGGCCGCCCGGTGCAGGGCCGTCTCGGCGCGCGGGCCGGTGAACCGGGCATCGACCTGGGCGCCCGCGGCCACCAGCGTGGTGATGACGGCAGCCCGGTTGGGGAAGTGACCGGGCCACTCCGTGGCCACGTGCAGCAGGGTGCGGGTAACGCCGGAATCACTGGCGAGCCGGACGCTGGCCAGCCCGGGATTCTCGCTGACCAGCCGGGCCAGCGTCTTGAGGTCGCCCCCGCGGACCGCACGCACCACCGCAATCGCGAGAGGATCCCCCTCCGCCAGGGTCATCCCACCAGCTTAACCGGCGTAAATTCGCTGTTTCGGGCTGAATTTCCGTGTTTCGGCTGGCAGGGAGCCCGGTCAGACCGCCGCGACTTTTCCGGCCGCGCTGACCGCCGCGGTCGGGGCGCGAGCCGTGGGCCGAAGTGCAGGCCGGGCGGGGAGGTAAAGCACCGCGCAACGGCATTACCGTAGATCCCTCATCGGTCTTGAGTCACAATATGAGTCACACTTGACCCTCCCGTGATGGCACCGGGCCCACGGCTGTAAGGGGCAACCTCCGAGAGGGACGAGGGCCTTGGTGAATACGGGCGGGTACGACGGCGGCGATGGCGTGGAACGTCCCTTTGAGCTGGACTGGACGCCTGAGGGCGTGGTGGCGCGGGTGCGGGTGCGGGGTCGTTCGGTGCTGGCCTCGCCGCTGCTGAACCGGGGTACCGCGTTCACGTCGGCGGAGCGGGAGGGGCTGGGTCTGGCGGGCTTGCTGCCGGACGCGGTCTCGACGATGGAGGTGCAGCTGGCGCGGGTGTACGGGCAGTACCAGCGCGAGCGTTCCGACTTGGCTAAGAACTTGTACCTGGCGAACCTGCGGGACCGCAACGAGGTGCTGTTCTACCGGCTGCTGACCGAGCACATCGCCGAGATGCTGCCGGTGGTGTACACGCCGACGGTGGGCACCGCGATCGAGAGGTACAGCCTGGAGTACGGCCGCCCGCGCGGGGTGTACCTGTCGGTGGACCACCCCGGTCAGATCGAGACGGCGTTCCGGAACTACCGGCTGGGGCCGGACGAGGTCGACCTGATCGTGGCCACAGACTCCGAGGGCATCCTGGGGATCGGCGACCAGGGAGTGGGCGGGATCGCGATCGCGCTCGGCAAGCTGGCCCTGTACGTGGCCGCGGCCGGGCTGCACCCGGGCCGGGTCATCCCGGTGGTGCTGGATGCCGGGACCGGCAACCAGGCCCTGCTGGATGACCCGCTGTACGTGGGCCACCGGCACCCGCGGGTCCGCGGCGAGCGGTATGACGAGCTGATCGACGCCTACGTGAGCACCGCGACCCGGATGTTCCCCCGTGCGATGCTGCACTGGGAGGACTTCGGCGCGGCCAACGCGCACCGCATCCTGACGCGGTACGCCGGGTCGGCGTGCACGTTCAACGACGACATCCAGGGCACCGCCGCGGTGGTGCTGGCCGCCGCGCTGGGCGCGGTCCGGGCGGCCGGGACGTCGATGGCGGACCAGACGGTGGTGATCCACGGCGCGGGCACGGCCGGGGTCGGGATCGCCGACGTGCTGCGCCAGGTCATGATCGCCCAGGGCCTGCCCGCCGGCCAGGCCGCCGGCCGGTTCTGGGCACTGGGCAGCAAGGGCCTGCTGACCAGCGGCTACCCGGGGACGATGCGGGACTTCCAGGTCCCCTACGCCCGGCAGGCCGACGAGGTGGCCGGCTGGCGGCGCGACGGACAGGGCCGCATCGACCTGGCCGAGGTGGTGGTCCGCGTCCGCCCGACCATGCTGATCGGCACCTCCACCCAGCCCGGGGTCTTCTCCGAGCCGATCGTGACCGAGATGGCCGCGCACACCGAACGGCCGGTCATCATGCCGCTGTCCAACCCGACCTCGCTGTCCGAGGCCCAGCCCGCGGACCTGATCGCCTGGACGGGCGGGCGGGCGCTGATCGCCACCGGCAGCCCGTTCGACCCGGTGACCTACCGCGGCGTCCGGTATGAGATCGCCCAGGCCAACAACGCGCTGATCTTCCCCGGCCTGGGGCTCGGGGTCACCGTCGCCCGGGCCCGCCGGGTCAGCGACGGCATGCTGGCCGCCGCGGCCGCCGCGCTGGCCGGTCTCTGTGACGCCGCCACGCCGGGAGCCGCCGTGCTGCCCCCGGTCACTCACCTGCGCGAAGTATCGGCCGCGGTCGCGATCGCCGTCGCCCAGGCGGCCCAGGCCGAGGGCCTGGCCCAGGCTCAGCTCGACGACCTCGCCAAGCAGGTCGCCCAGGCCATGTGGACCCCCGGATACCCCACCATCCAGCCCATCTGATCCGCCGGCCGCGCCCGGTCAGGCTGTCGCGGCCTTTTCCGGCGCCGGTTCCCGCCGGGCCTCGATGTAGATGGTGCCGCCCGACCGCGCCGCCACCTCGACCACCGTGGCCGCCAGGGCGAACGGGAGGGCAGCCACGGCCGCGCCGAGAGCGTACAGGCGGAAGGCCGGGCTCTGCGCGGCCTGCCGCGCCTCGCCGCGCCGGATCGCGTCGTACAGGTCCGGGTGCCCGGGAAGCTTGCCGACGAAACCGTGGACCCATCCGAAGACGACCTGCCCGCCCCGCAGGTAGCTGACTCGCTCGACCCGCAGTCCCAGCGCCTCGACCTTGGCCAGCAAGGCAGGCGGGCTCAGGTGAACGAGATGGCGAGGCAGATCGAGGGCCAGCCAGCGATCACCGAAGGCACGGGCTTGCATGCTGGTCGCGTTGGGCACGGCAATGATCAGCGTTCCGCCGGGGGACAGCAGCGTGGCCGCGTGGCTCAGCGCCCGGGCCGGCTGGCGGAGATGCTCGAGCGAATGCCAGAAGATGACCGCGGACCAGGTCCCGTCCACCTCTTCGACCTCGGCGTTGCGGATGTGCGGCTGCGGCTCCGATGCGTACGGCTCAAGCCCGACGGCTTCACGCCCGTGGCGCACGAAGGCCTCCACCAGGGTCCCGTCGCCTGCGCCCACGTCGAGAACCGGGCCCGGCGGCAGAATCCGGTGCAGCCGGTCGGCCAGGGCCGAGCGGGTGCGGCGAATCACCTTGTCGCCCAGGCCGGAGAACCGGCCCGACGTGGGGCGATACCAGACTGCGTAGGCCTCGCCCAGCTGCTCGTCGCTCGGCCAGGGCGACGTCGTCGCCACGCCGCAGCGGGAACAGCGGATCCGGCCGGTAAGATGCTGGTCGGTATGATCGAACTGGTGATCGCACCAGGCGCAGCGGATGGCGGGAGGTGCCTGGGTACGGGCATAGGCCTCGGTGTTATTGCTGGCTTGGAGCGAGCCGCGCTTGTCTCGCCTGCCCTCGGAGCGGAGTGCCGATGACCCTATGTTCGACAACAGATCCTCCTGCTAGCGTTCCCTCGCGGTCGAAGTGAAGCATAGCGGCGGCTGGGTCCAGCGGTTGCCTCAAGACAGGAGTGAGTGATACATGGAGCCGACCAGTATCGGTGGTGCCTGGACGTTTACGCCCGCCGTGCACCGGGACGACCGGGGGCACTTCCTGGAATGGTTCCGGGCCGGTGAGCTATCGGAGTCGCTCGGGTACTGGCCGGAGACCGCCCAGGCCAACTGGTCGGTGTCCCGCCGGGGAGTCATCCGGGGCGTGCACTTCGCGAGCGTTCCTCCCGGCCAGGCGAAGTACGTCGCGTGCGTCAGCGGCGCGATCCTTGACGTGATCGTCGATATCAGGGTCGGCTCGACCGGTTACGGTCGCTGGGAGGCGGTGCGCCTGGACGACGCCAGCGGTCGCGCCGTCTTCCTCGAAGCGGGGCTGGGACATGCCTTTACCGCCATCAGCGACGAGGCGACCGTCATCTACCTGTGCTCGACCCCGTACTCGCCGGGACGTGAGCACGGCGTGCATCCCCTCGACCCGGACCTCGGCATCGAGTGGCCGCCCGGTACCGAGCCCGTGCTCTCGCCGAAGGACGCCGCGGCGCCGACGCTGGAGCAGGCCCGCCTGGCCGGGCTGCTGCCGCTCTACTCCGACTGCGAGGCGTACCTGGGCAGCCTCCGCAAGTCGGCCGACCCGCCGAACGCGTTATCCGGCCGTCACTCCCGCCCCGCTGGCCGTCACTCCCGCCCCGCTGGCCGTCACTCCCGCCCCGCTGGCCGTCACTCCCGCCACGTGGCCCCGCTGCGCGGCGAGCAGGTCCGGGAAGGCCCGGTGCAGCGCCGTCCGCCAGTCGCCGATCGGCGGCACGCCCAGCCGGGTCCAGGCGCCGTGGCCGAGCACGCTGTAGGCCGGGCGTGGCGCGGGCCGGCTCAGCGTGCTGCTCGGTACCGGCCGCACCCGGGCCGGGTCGGCACCGAGCAGGCCGAAGATCTCCCGGGCCAGCCCGAACCAGGTCGTCTGCCCGCTGCTGGTGGCATGGTAGATGCCAGCCGGGGCGTCGGCGTGGATCAGCGCGATGATCTGGCTGGCCACGTCGGCGGTCCAGGTGGGCTGGCCGTGCTGGTCGTCCACGACGTCCACGGTCGGCCGCTGGTCCTCGAGTTTGATCATCGTACGGACGAAGTTGCTCCCGTGCGCGCCGTACAGCCACGCCGTCCGCACGACATAGGCCGACCCGGGCAGCCGGTCAAGCACGGCCTGCTCACCCGCCAGCTTGGTGCGTCCGTAGGCGGTCCGCGGCGCCGGCACGTCATCCTCGGCATACGGCCGTCCGACGTCGCCGCCAAACCGGCCAGGGTCATCGGTGACTGCGTCCCCGGCGAAGACGTAGTCGGTCGAGACCTGCACCATGCGGGCTCCGGCCGCCGCACAGCCCGCGGCCAGCCG
>Ga0302325_10018388_pt1 | contig 14729 bp, 12 predicted proteins | sample Palsa_T0_2_FD_201948 | JGI IMG/M metagenome (GOLD analysis project Ga0302325, IMG submission 201948) | Peat permafrost microbial communities from Stordalen Mire near Abisko, Sweden - Palsa_T0_2 | ecosystem: Environmental > Terrestrial > Soil > Palsa > Peat permafrost | place: Sweden: Abisko... | reverse complement strand
CTTCGTCGCAGGCGCGCTCGCGTTCTTCCAGCAGTCGCGCGCCCAGCCACCAGACCAGCGGATGAAACCAGAAAATCGCTTCCACCGCCATGTGCAGCGCGCTGGCCAGATTATCGCGCCGCCGAACGTGGCAACTCTCGTGCGCCACGATCGCTTCCAACTGCGGCGCCGTCAGACGCTCCACGACTCCCCGTGGCAACATCAGCACCGGCCGCCAGATCCCGAACACTCCTGGCTCGAAGATCGACGGAGAAGACACGGCCGGCACGCCGCCGATCTCCATGCGCGACCCCGCCACCACCGCTGCCCGCACCGAGCGCCATCGCCGCCACCAGACGGCCACTACGATGGCGAACCCCACGAGCCAGAGGGCCAGCAGCATGGGAGCGAGCTCGCTCGGAGTTGTTGGCGCCGCTCGCACCGTCGCCGGAACTGCGAATGGCGCCGCGGCCTGCTGGACCACCGAGGGCCACTCCAGCGGCGGCATTCCGCGAGCGCTTCGTTGCGCCAAGCGCCCAGCAGCGGCGGTCAGCAACGAAAAAGGAAGCAGAAATTTCAGCGACGCCGCGAGCCAGAGACAATATCGTACGCGCGCCGCGTTCGTCCGCAGCGCCAATGTCAGTAGCCCGGCCGCGATCACGAACCACGAAGACTGCCACAAATGGTTGGCGACGGGTTGTAGAGAATCGGAAATCATTTTTTCTCCTCATCCTTTTGAATGCGTGCGCGCAGAAATTCCTGTGCTTCGCGCACTTCGTCGCGGGTCAGTTTGCCGGAATCGATCAGGTGCTCCATCACCGGCAGCGCGCGCCCGCCGAACAGGCCGAGCAGATCGTCGATCATGCGATGCTGCACCTTATCGCGCGAGAGCACCGCTTCGAAGACATGCGCGTTGCCGATTTTCTTGGTGCGCTTGACCGCTTTTTTCCACTCCAGGCGGTAAACGATGGTTTGAATGGTGGTGTAGGCCGACCGTCCCCGTAGACCTTCCTGCAGAGTACGGATGGAAGCGGGCCCTTTGGTCCATAGCAACTCCATAATCTGCAGTTCCAGGCGCGTCAGTTTGGGCAAAGCCATGGTGAAATTAACTCTACTACAAGAAGCTGTAGTAGCCAACGGGAAACCGGCATTCCACGCGGCTAGCGGCCACTTCCATTGGCAGTGCTGGCCGTAAACGAAAATCGGGACACGTAAATTTCCGTACACTGCTCGCAACAGGTAGTACTGTTCCCGTTCGCGGAAACCTCGTCCCACAAAAACCATGTGATACGCTTAACGCGAAGCACGACTACATTGGACTCTCGGGAGGAATGATGGGCAACGCCAAGCCGCTTAATCCGGAAACGATGAAAAAGATTCTCGCCGAATTGGAGAAAGGAAAAAAGCCGCTGGCAGAAATGCTGAAAATCCTGGATGCGTCTGACGTCAGCGCCGAGAAACTCGAAAAGGCGAGTCAATAGAAAATGGCCAAATCCAAACTTTACGCCAACCTGAGGACTTCGGTCGTCAATTACACGCAGATGTACGAGCGCGTGCTGGAAGAAGCCAAGAAAGGCCCCATTCCGAACGAGGTGTTATCCGCGATGGAGACTAGAGCAGGCGCGCTCAAGACTGCTTTTGCCCAAGCCGATACCTATTTCCAAGCTCTGGATAAGCGCATGGGCCCCGAGAAAACGGTCGGCGACCGTCTGAAAAATCTGAAAAATGTCTTCAAGGACTCCAAGCAGTTAGCCGCCGACCGGAAAAAGGTGAAGGAAGATCTCGGCCATCTGGAGGATCTTTTTCTCACGGTTGAACGCTGTGTCGACATGGTGATCCAGCACTCGCGGGCGGGTTAGCAGTCGATCCGTGCGCAGCCGTCAGCGAAATTCGATTTCCGCGTCCTGCCATGCGACGGAGTGCTTCCCGGGCGCGGAATCCTTGGCGGGATAATCTCGCCGGAAATGCGCGCCACGGCTTTCGAGTCGGGCCAGCGCGCAACGCGCAATCAATTTCGTCACCTGATGCATATTGCGGACTTCGGCGGCGGCAGGCGCCACCTGTTCCGTGCGTTCGGCGGCGGCCAGCCAGCGGCACGCCTCCTCTAAGCCTGCTGCATCGCGCACGATTCCACATCGATCCCACGCTAGAGCGCGAACCTCCGCGGCGGTAGCAGCCGTGCCGTATGAGACCGGCGCCACACCCGATGCGGATACCGGAGTGGCCGCCCATTCGAGCATCGCATGGCCGGCGCGGGCGCCGAATACCACGCCTTCGAGCAGAGAATTACTGGCCAGGCGATTGGCGCCGTGGACACCGGTGCAGGCGGCTTCGCCGGCGGCGAACAGGCGTGCAAGATTGGTGCGGCCGTCGAGATCGGTGTGCACGCCGCCCATGGCGTAGTGCGCCGCGGGGGCGACGGGGACGGGTTGACGCTCGATGTCGATGCCATACAGCAGGCAGGTTTCGTAAATGCGGGGGAAGCGGCCGCGGACGAAGCCGGGCTCGCGATGCGTCAGGTCGAGAGCCACCGAAGTCGCGCCGGTGCGCCCCATCTCGGTGACGATGGCGCGCGCCACCACGTCGCGGGGCGCCAGTTCCTTCAGAGGATGATAGCGCTCCATGAATCGTTCGCCGGCGGCATTGCGCAGGTAGGCGCCCTCGCCGCGCAAAGCTTCGGAGATCAGGAAGCGCGGCGCGCCATCGACGTGCAGCGCGGTGGGGTGGAACTGCACGAACTCGAGATCGGCAATTTCGGCGCCGGCGCGCCACGCCATCGCGACACCATCGCCGGTAGCGACCTCGGGATTGGTGGTATTGCGGAAAACGTTGCCCAGGCCGCCGGTAGCCAGCAGCACGGCGCGCGCATGGATGCGGTGCAGAGTTTGCGATTTGCCATCCCACAATTCCGCGCCGCACACGCCGTCGTCAAGCAGCAGGTCGGTGGTGGCGGCGAAGCTCTGGAAAGTGACGTTGGGCAGCGATGCGGCTTTGCGGTAGAGGGTCTGCGCAATCTCGCGTCCGGTGGAATCGCCATGCGCATGGAGAATGCGGTTGCGGCTGTGCGCCGCCTCCCGGGTGAAGGACAGATGGCCGCCCTCGCGATCGAAGGCCGCGCCCCATTCGATCAGTTGCTGGATTGCCGCCGGTCCTTCTTCCACCAGGGTGTGGACGGCGGCGGGCTCGCACAGGCCATCGCCGGCGTCGAGCGTATCCTGCTCGTGGAGTTGCACCTCGTCATCGTCGCTGAGAGCGACGGCAATGCCGCCCTGCGCGTATTCGGAAGAAGATTCCCGCAGGCTGTCTTTAGCCACTACCAGAACCTGGCCGGCTTGGGCCAATTCAATGGCTGCGCGCAGCCCGGCGACACCTGCGCCGATCACCAGAAAATCGGGGCTCATTAGCTACTGCGATGATAGCAGGGGCGGTGGGCTGGACTTATTCGCTGCTCGGGTCTGACGGCAGATAGTAGTCCTCAATGGATTCGCCTGAGGCGTCGGAATTGCTATCGGCGGCCTCCAGCGTTTCGAAGGTATCGGCGGGCTCGTCGTGCGTCTCGCGCTGTTCTTGGTCGTGCCGCTGTTGGCGGCGAGTGAGCGTGTCCGGCGTGCGCCGGTTGCCGAACAAATCGGTTGAAGGAACGGCTCCTACATGGAAATCATCCACGGTCGACCTCCTCTATGGTTCGATTAGTAGCCGAAAGCGCGGCTGAAGGCAAGGGGGGCTGACGCCGAACGCCCGCGCGCTGCGATACAGTCGGAGTTATGCGAATGGTTAGCCTGTTGATTTTTTGTGCTCTGTGTGCGGCCGCCGCGGACGACCTTGCGCCGCAAGTGGACGTGGCATCGCTTCTGGCGACATATCGCGATCTGCATGCGCATCCGGAGCTCTCCCATCAGGAAGCGCGCACGTCGGCGCTGCTGGCGGGCGAATTGCGCAAGGCCGGGTACACCGTGACGGAGCATGTGGGGAAGTACCCTGACGGCAGTCAGGCTTTCGGCATCGTGGCTGTGCTGAAGCGCGGCAGCGGGCCCACCGTGCTGGTGCGCACCGAGCTGGATGCATTGCCGGTGGAAGAGAAGACCGGCGCGGCGTTCGCCAGCCAGGTCCGCGCCAAAAATGCGTCCGGGCAGGAGGTGGGAGTGATGCACGCCTGCGGGCACGATCTGCATATGATGTCACTGTTGGGGACGGCGCAGTCGCTGGCAAAGTCCGATCGCTGGAGCGGCACGGTAGTATTGGTGGGGCAGCCTAGCGAAGAGACGGTGGAAGGCGCTCGCGCCATGCTCGCCGACGGATTTTACGCGCGGTTCCCGCGGCCCGATTACGCCATCGCGCTGCATAACGAGCCGACCATCGAAGCGGGAAAGGTGGGGCTGGTGGGCGGCCCGGTCTATGCGAGCGCGACTACGGTGGAGGTGCGGATTCGTGGGGTCGGCGGGCACGGCGCGCATCCGGAATCCACAAAGGATCCGGTGGTGATGGCGGCGCAATACGTGCTGGCGATACAGACCATCGTCAGCCGGCAGACGCTGCCGCTGGAGCCGGCGGTGGTGACGGTGGGGACGATTCACGGTGGGACGAAGGGAAATATTATTCCCGACGAAGTGGTTCTGCAGCTTACGGTGCGTGCGTTCAATGAGGAGGTGCGCAAGAACATTCTGGCCTCGCTCGATCGCATCGCGCGTGGAGTGGCGCTTGCAGCGGGAGTGCCGGACGATCGCGCGCCGATTATGAAAGTGTTCGATGGGGAATCAGTGCCGGCCACGTATAACGATCCGAAACTCGCGCAGCGGCTGGCGGGGGTCTTTGCCGGCGCGCTGGGCGCCAGCAACTTGATCGAGTCGAAGCCGATTATGGTGAGCGAAGATTTCGGACTGTTCGGGCTGGAAGGCCACCAGATTCCCACAGTGATGTTTCAGTTAGGCACGAGCTCATCGCAGCAGTTGGAGGAAAGCCGGCGCAGCGGCAAGCCGGTTGCGTCGCTGCACTCCAGCCAATTCCTGCCGCAGGCCGAGCCGGCGCTGCGAACCGGGATCGCGGCCACTACCGCGGCCGTGCTGGATCTGCTGAAGAAGTAGGGGCGACAGTGAGAAGCAGCAAACGAGTCGGGCAAACCCACTCGCTTACGCTCGGGGCTCCGATAAAGGTGCAGCTCTTCAATCGGAGCCGCGACCGTAAGGGAGTCGGTTGCTTTTCGCGGCTGCGGCTTTCGCACCCGAGGGGATGCCACCCGTTCGAAATGGGATTATGCTGTAGCTAGAGCCGGTACAGCGACACTTGCCGGCCGGGTTGCCCCGCCGCGTCGCGCCCAGCACAGGAGGCGCTTTTATGCAGTCTCTTTCCCGCATTCTTCTACCGGTCGATTTCTCTCCGCGATCGGCTAGCGCCGCGCACTACGCGGCAACCCTCGCCTGCCACTTCGGCAGCGAGCTGGTTTTGATGCATGCGCTGGTACCCCCGCAGTTCGAATTCGGCGCAGTGGATATGGCTGGTTCAATGCTGGCGGAGTTATGCCGCGACCGCTTGTTCCAGGCGAAACGGGATCTGGCGGAATTTCTAGACACGGAACTGGCCGGCGCCCGCGTGCGCCGGGTGGTAGTGGAAGGCGACCCGTCGGAGTGCATCGTGGAGTTCGCGCACAACGAGGGTTGCGGTCTGATCGTGATGCCGACTCACGGATATGGGCCATTCCGCCGGTTCATTCTGGGATCGAATACCGCCAAGGTGCTGCACGATGCCGATTGTCCGGTGTGGACTGGCGTCCATCTGGAAGAAGCTCCAGCGGCGCCGCCGATTCCGATCCGCCACATTGTGTGCGCGGTGGATCTGGGCGCGCAGAGTGCGAACGCGCTCTGTTGGGCAGCTGGTGTGGCGCGCGAATTCGGCGCCCGGCTCACGCTGCTGCATGCGACTCCTTGCGGGGCGGATGTGGGCGCGGCGGCCGGGGGGGAATTGCGCCAGCTGCAGGAGTCCGCGAATGTGGAGGCCGAACGTACACTGGTGGCGGGGGAGCCCGCGCCGGCAATTTGCGCGGCGGCCAAACAAATGGGAGCCGATGTCCTGGTGATCGGCCGCGGGTCGGCAGCGGGTCTCTTCGGACGTTTGCGGACCCATGCGTACGCCATCATCCGGCAGTCGCCATGCCCGGTGGTCAGCGTATAGTACGCCGCGATTGCCATTCCGCGTCTTTTGCGTGACCGGCGGCAGGAAACCGGGATACACTGACACAAGCTTCGATTCATCGAGAGGAGAGGGAGAACTATGAGCTATGTGTCGCAGTGGGAAAAGCTGAAGAAAGATTTTGAAAATGCCACCGGCTCGGAAAGGCCTAAACAGACTAAAGAAACCATATTCGGCACGATTCAGAAAGCCAGCGGGATTACCCCCGTTCTCAAGGATCTCGATTCCGCGATTGCGAAGAAGGAGCGAGCGCCGATCGCCCAGGCAATCACCAAGTTCCTGGCGGCGCGCGGTCCCTATGTCGAAATGCTCATGAAGGAAACGGGCCATGCCATGGTCAACGACGATCTGGCATTGGCGACAGCTTACAAGGACCTGCAGACGGGTTTGGGGAAAATCTCCGTGGACGCGGGAAAGGAGCTGAACACCTTGCAGGAGGCGAAAAGCCCCGGCAAGACGGCCATCCCGTTCTTCGAAATCGAAGGGGATGTGAAGGCAACCATCGCGACGGCAAAAAAGGACCTCGCCGCCTTCGCCGCTCTGGAGAAAAAGCACAAAGTGCTGGCCACTGCCGACGCGGCGCTCAAAGAAACTGAGAAGTACACCAAGGCGGCGGCCCGTACGGAATACAAAGAAGCAGCGGACGCGTTGATTAAATTCAAAGTGCTCGCCAAAAAGTGTGCTGAAGACCTTGGGAAGCCGCTCGCCGCGGAAAAAGCAAACGACAAGTTCGTGACGGCTGTTCAGAAGTTCCAAAAAGGCATGAAGGACTTTAGCGCCGTGAGCAGGGTTGAACAGCAGATCACGCTGCTGAAAAAGCTCGAACAGGGTTAATACCGCGACCGCTTACTTGTGGGCTGCATAGTAGCCGGCGCGCGTCCGTACCGTAGGATTGCCGGCCGCCTTGACCGTGACTTTGATCTGGCGGAAGCTCCCATCTAAGAGCTTGTTCGATGGCTGGTAGCCAATCGTGTACTGGCTACGGATGTCGCGGGCTGTCTGACGGGCGATGCGGTCCGCGTCCGCGAGTTCGCGGGGGAAAAAGGCTTCTCCCCCGGTTGCCTCGGCCAGCGAAATCAATTGCCGGCGCGCGTCGCGGGCTAGGCTTTTGTCCTCGTCCAGCAAGCCAATGGCGTAGATTGCCACGTTGCTCTGCTGCGCCCTGCGCGTCACCTCGTCCAGTTTCACGTAGCTGGCATTGTCCACTCCGTCGGTCACAACCACCAGAAGGTGCTTCTCCTTGTGTGCCTTTTTCATCCAGTCGATGGACTGAACCATGGCTTCCCGAAGGGCAGAGGAGCCCCGCGGCTCGAAGCGCGTCAGGGCCTCCAGGATTTCCGCACGATCGGTCAGGAAGTCTTTGCCGTGTGGATTGTCGAAATAGACCTCTTTGTCGAAGTTCACGACGAAGACTTCGTCATCGGAATGAAAGTCCGCTACAAGCGCTTGGCCGGCGGCTTCCACGCTGCTCCGCTTGACCCACATGCTGCTGCTATTGTCGAGGATCAATCCCAGGGACACTGGGATGTCCCCGTGCCGGAAGAACTGGATGTCCTGCTTGACGCCGTTCTCGAAGACAGTGAAAGCGTCCTCTTTGAGATCGTTTACGGGGTGTCCGGACTTATCCTGCACCGTGATATGGCACAACTCCAGGCGTGTGTCCGGGCCCTGGGCCGCCATGAAGCCCAGCGCGAGCACACCGCCGAGGAAGAAGAAACGCCACCGGCTGCTGTTCATGGTGATTTTATTATCCCGGAAATTAGCCTCTTCGAAATGGGCCCGAAAACTCATTTTTCCGCGCGTGTTAAATTGCTTGAAGTGCCCACTCGCACCATCCCTCAACTACTGCAAGATGCCGCGCGGCTCCATGGCGACGCTGCGGCGCTCCATCAGCCGCGTGGCAGCGGCTATCTGACGCTCTCGTGGAAGGAGTACCTGCAAGCGGTGACTGAAGTCGCCGCGGGATTGCGCTCGCTGGGGATCGGTAAGGGCGAAGTGGTGGCGCTGAATTCGGAAACGCGCCTGGAGTTCTACCTCGCCGACCTCGGCATCATGGCTAACGGCTGCATCGCGGCAGCACTCTATCCCAGCTATCCGCCCAAAGACCTGCTGCACAACATCGCGGCGTCGGACGCGTGCGCCGTTTTTGTGGAGGATCCCAAAACGCTCGCCTCAGTGCGCGGCGCCCCAGTGCGCCATTGGATTCTGCTGACCGGTCAGGCCGACGGCATTCTGACGCTGGAGGGATTGCGCGCCAAGGGCCGCTACGCGCTGGCCTCAGACCCGCATATGGCGGCGCGCATGAACGCAGAAGTTCAGCCTGCCGACCCGGCGATTCTGTATCTCACCTCGGGCGCCACCGGAGAACCCAAAATGGCGCTGGTAACGCATCAGGCCATTGTTTCCAATCTCGACATGGCGCCGGTTGCGCTGCCGCTCGGGCCGGAGGATTGCACGGTGGCCTTCCTGCCTTCGGCGCACATCGCGCAACGGGTGGTAATCGAACTGTTGCCCATCCATGCCGGTATGCCGGTGACCTTTTCCGAGAGCCTGTTGAAGCTGCCGGCGGAGATTCGCAAAGTGCGGCCCACCATTCTGCTTGCGCCGCCACGCATGTGGGAGCGGATCTATTCCACCATCTGCATGGAGTTGCGCAAACGCCCAGCGGCGGTCCGGAAACTGTTTTACGCCGGACTAGCGCTAGGGTTAGCGGCGGCGCGCTACCGGCGGCAAGGAAAGAAAGTGCCGCTGCGTATCCGCATTCCGCTGAACCTGGCCGATCGGGTGTTGTTTCAAAAAGTTCGCATGCGATTCGGTGGAAGGATCCGGGTGGCCGCGTCCGGCGCGGCTCCATTGAGCAAGGATCTGGCGGAATTTTACGAAGCGGTCGGTATGCCGTTGATCGAAGGATATGGTTTGACCGAGGGCGGCGTCGCGTCGCTGAGCCCGCTCGACCGTCCCATCGCCGGCAGCATTGGCAAGCCCTTGCCCTCTGTCGAGATCCGTTTTGCCGAGGATGGCGAGTTGCTGCTGCGCAGTCCGTGCCTTTTTTCGGGCTATTATAAGGACCCCGCAACCACCGCCGAAGTACTGCGCGACGGGTGGCTGCATACCGGCGACATCGCTTACGCCGACGACGAGGGCTACCTTTGGGTTACCGGCCGCAAGAAGGAACTGATTGTCTCTTCCACCGGCAAAAAGATTTACCCTTCGCGAGTCGAGAGCCTTTTCAAAATGGAGCCGTTGATCAGCCAGGTGCTATTAGTGGGCGATCGTCTGCCGTTTCTGACCGCGATCTTCACCATTAATCCCGCGGCCGCCGAATCCCTCAAGGGAATGGAGCCATGGAAGGGCCGGCCGGCGCAGGAAGTGGCCGCCGCTCCCCCGGTTGCCGCGGAGATCCAAAAGGCGGTGGTGCGCGTGAATAAGCAGTTGGCGCCCTTCGAACAGGTGCGCAAATATCGCGTTCTGCCGCGCGATTTTTCCATCGAAGCGGGCGAGTTGACCGCCACCATGAAGCTGCGCCGCACACGGGCGCTGGAGAACTGCCGGGAGCAGATCGCGGAATTGTACGCCGGGCGGGAATAAACTGGAAAGGATCGCCACGCTCGCGGCATTTCCCGCGCGGAGGCTTAGTGTGAAAATAATCATCGCCCTGATGGCGTGCGGCGCCGCGCTCCTCGCGCAGACGGCGGAAGTCGATCTGCGGCTGTCGACCGTGGACGGACAAACCAGCTTTCGCCTGGGCGAGTCGATTGCCCTGGAATTGTCCTTCACCAGTACAGTGGCGGGGAAATACTCGGCTTCCGGCGGCAACAGCGATCGGGCCGGCATGGAGAATTTCAGGGAGGAGTTCCGCGTCTCACCGTCGGTGGGGACAAGCGATCCGCTGGCCGATCATTTCGCCGGTGGCATGGCAACTTCGGGCAACTTCTGGTTGCGCGAACTTTCGGCGAAGCCGGTGGTGGTGGACAAGCAGCTCAATGAGTGGCTGCATTTCGACCAGCCGGGCCATTACCAGGTGCGCGTCATCTCCCATCGCGTCTCGGAGGCGCAGAAGCCGGTGACGGTAGAGTCGAATGCCATCGATATCGAACTGCTGGACGATCCCGAGTGGCGCGCCCGCGAGTTGGCCGAGGTGGTACGGGTGCTGCGCACCGTGCCGAAAGGCGGCGATTCCGTGGCCTTCGAACAGCGTATGCAAGCCGCGCGGCAACTTTGGTATCTGGACACACCGGAGTCGATCCGCGAAAGCGTCCGCCTGTTCGACGGCGAAGACGTCCAGGTCGAACAGAAGCTGCAACTGGGGTTGATGGCCAGCAGCCGGCGTGCGCTGGCCATTCGAACCCTGGAGCAATTCCTTGCCGATCCGGCGCATCCAGTGACGCAATCCTTCCTCGACACCCTGGCGTGGCTGAAGTGCTGGAGCGAAATCCCGGTGATTGCAAACTCCACCGAGGCGCTCCGCCAGCGGTGGGCGCGGCAAGCTTCCCTTGTGGCGGAAACGCGCAACAGGCTGGCGGGACTGGTGGAACAAAAAGCGGGCGCCGCCAAAGCGATCTCCCTACGGACGGTACTGGACGCGGCCTGGCCGGACTCCGTTTCCCCGGTGCAGCGGGCCGAAATGGCGAGTTTGTTTTTCGACCTTCCGGTCAATCGGCAGTCGGAGATATTGGACTGGCAGTGGAATCGGTACTCCGGTCCGGCGATGATTCCGGTGCTGCGTAAAATCTACGACCGAACGCCGGAGAAGGCCGACACGGCAATACGGCGGCTGTTTGAGTTGGACCCGGTGCAGGGGCGAACTCTAATCCTGGCGGAAATCGCGCGGCCGGTTCCGCGGCTTTCCTTCGAGACGCTCTCGATCCTGCCCGATGCTACCCTTCCTGAGCTGGAGGAAACGCTGGCCGCCAATCTCGAGCAAGGCCCTTCGAGGTGGGCGAACTCCGCGGTGGAGGAGTTGATCGCCCGCTATGCGTCGGCGCGGGTACTCGAGCGCATGAAGGTTTTCTACGCGCGGCTCGATCGGGAGATGCGCAGCCGGACGGAGACAGTCGGAACGCCTCCCCGGAGGCTGGCGATGCCGGCGTGCGAACCGCCTCTCTATGCGTACTTTCTGCGGGCCGATCCGCCATATGGCGAAAAGACGCTACGGGACGCGATGGCGGAACGTAGTTTCGAGATGGGAAATTGCTGGATGCGGGCAATCGTCGGGACGGCGCGCTATTTCGTGAATTCCCAATGGGAAAAAGTGGCTCTGGACGGGTTGAACGATAGCACGGTGGTGGTCAAGATCGGGGCCGTGCAGGCGTTGGGAGAGCACGGGTCGCCAGCGGCTCGCGAGGGACTTTGGGCCGGGTTCGTCTATTGGCACGACTGGTGGAAGAACAAGCCATCGGAGGTTAACGAGGAGAACCGGCGGCTGGAGGCGGCGTATGTCAAGACCATGTCGCAGGCGGTTAACTGGGTGGCCACCGGAGAAGACTTAGAGCGGGCGGCGTCCTTATGCATTACCCCCGAAGGGTGCGGGCAGGTTGCACAGGCGCGTCAATATTGGTCGCATCCACTGCAGGCGTCGGTGGGCCAATCGAGCGACGGAAGCTTTTACTTTAATCTGGCGCAGTATGAGGCGCGATCGCTGGAAGCGGCACGGCGGCGTCTGTTGGAACTCCCCGCGGGCACCCGGGTTAACTGGAAACAAACTACCTGGGAAAATCGGACTTCCGCGGTGCTGGATGCATGGGCGGGAAAAGTGCGTGAGGAACTGAGGGCCCAAGGCGTAACAGTGGTCCAGTAGGACTAGTCCGCATTGCTTTGCGGCGAAGCGGGTAAGAAGCAATCGAGGCAACCGAAGAAACCCACTCGCTTGCGCTCGGGGCTCCGATTTGGCAGTTGTCGCCAATCTTTGGGGGGGTAGTAATGTGCAACCGCCATCGGAGCCGCGACCGTACTCGCGCTTTGGCGAGCGAGGGAGTCGGTTGCTGTTCCCCGATCCGTTAAGTAGAAAGTGTGTGGGAAATGCGTACTTAGGGCTTTTTGAAAAGTTTGTCGAAGGCGCTGCGGGCGTCGTCAGCGTTGCGTGGCGCGGGCGGGCCTCCATTATTCAAGGAAGGCGGGGGTGGGGTGTTAGCGGTCCCTTCGCGTGCGACGGTTACCCGCGGCGAGAAGAGAGTGCATTCGTTCGCCTTGTCCTTGTACGGAATGCGTACCGGGATAGGTTTCAGACACTGGAATCGGGTGGAGGGCTCGAAGTGGGAGCATTGTTTGCAGCAGTGCAATTCCGCGTGGCACTTGGGACAAGTGCCGGAAAAATCGACTCCGGGGGGAAGAGTGGTAGCACAGTTGTAACAGCGCGCGGCCGCCACGTGCTGCACCAGACGCGGCAGGCGCGGCCCGGTCACGTCGATGGGAGGGCGCGGTCCTTGCGGTTTGGGCGCGTCTCCACGCGGGCCTCGGGCTTCGCGGCCGGTGTCCATGTACCCGTTTTGTTTGTACTTGCGATCGCTGTCCATGGGAAGGTGGCTCCGTAGGTTGCAGGGCAAAGAACGTTCAATCGAAAAAGACTCGCTTAAGAATAAAGAACTCTGAGCGCCAAAGGGGGCGCAAGACACCGATCAGTCACCACGGCGGCCGTGCGGCACGGGGCTACGGCACTTCGCATGGGATTACCTAAGAAGGGGTTCTGCGGGATTCCCATGGCGCCAGACGCCTCCCGCCTAAGTGTCAAACTCATATTTACCACGGATTGCGCCAGTTTGCACGCTCAACTTTAGTACTATCCTACAGAACTCCACTTCAGCAGGCTTCCGCAAGGCCGGGTGATCGGATCGTCAAAATGGTTGGGACTCACTCGTAGAGCATAACCCAGGCGGCCGGTTCGCTCAGGGGTAATGTCTTTGCCAAAAACGGCGACAGCACCCTGCTGTTCTATTGACGGCAAGACCTGGACCTCGGTTTCTTCCAGGTGTCCGTTAGAATCCACCCGCCCCATCACCAATTCTACGCGGACATCGGCGGCGGTCAGTCCGGCCAGATCGATGGCGGCGCGCACCTCCACCGCCGAACCGCTGGTAACCGACAGCGCCGGCGCCGATCCCGATTCCACAAAACGGACGCGGTCCCATACCTCGCGGATACGGGCATTCCAGCGGGTTTTCTCGCGGATCTCGCGATAATTTCCGGCGCGTACCAGCTTGTGTTGCTGGTTCGCGGGGTCATATAATTCCGACTTGTAAGTGGCCACCATTTGACGGCAATCGAAAGCCGGACTGATACAAGCGAGCGATTGCTTCATGCGGCGCATCCACTCGCGCGGCGTCGTTTCGCGCCGCTCGTAGAACATGGGGACGATTTCGTTTTCCAGCAGGTAGTAAATCGCACTGGCGTGCAGTGCGTCCTGGTCGTCGGAGTACGGTTCGCGGTCTCCGATCGCCCAGCCGCCGGAAGTCTCGTAGGCTTCATCGAACCAGCCGTCCAGAATGCTCAGATTCAGTACACCGTTGATAGCTGCTTTCATGCCGCTGGTGCCGCAAGCCTCTTCGCCGCGGCGGGGATTATTGAGCCACAGGTCTACGCCCTGTACCATTTCGCGGCCCACCTTCATATCGTAGTCTTCCACGAAAACCACGTGCTTCCACAAATCCGGGTCGCGGGAAAGTTGCACCACTTCGCGGATATAGCTCTTGCCCGGCTGGTCCTTGGGATGCGCCTTGCCGGCGATCACAATCTGTACCGGCATATCCTTGTTCAGCAGGATTTGTTTGAGCCGCTCCACATCGCGGAACAACAGCGTGGCGCGTTTGTAAGTAGCGAACCGGCGCGCAAAACCGATGGTAAAAGCGTTGGGGTCGAGTACTTCGCCCGAGCGCCGGACTTCGGCGGCGGACACCTGCCGCCGTAGAGCCGAGGAATGCTGGCGCGCCCGCACGAAGTTTACCAGCCGCCGTTTGCGCCGGCGATGCACTTCCAATAACTCCTCGTCGGGGATTTCGTTTACCTGCCCCCAAATGGTGGGGTCGTTGAAACGGTCGCGCCAGTCGGGCTGCAGGTACTGGTCGTAAAGCAGCGACAGGTCGCCATTGAGCCAACTGGGCAGGTGGACTCCGTTGGTGATAGAAGTAATCGGTACTTCCCAGAGAGGAAGTTGCGGCCAGAGGTCGTGGAACATTTCCTGCGAGACTTCGCGATGCAGCCGGCTGACAGCGTTGCGATAGGCTGACGTGTGCAGCGCCAATACAGCCATCGAAAACGGCTCGTCGCGGTTGAACACGTTGCGGCGTCCGAGAGCCATCAACTGCTGGAAATCGATATGCACGTCGTGGCAGTAATCGGCGAAGTAGTGGTACATCAGGCCGGCGTCGAAGATATCGATGCCCGCGGGCACGGGTGTGTGGGTGGTAAACACGTTGCTGACGCGCGCCGCTTCCAGGGCTTCCTCGAAGGCCAGATTTTCATCGCGCATTAACCACCGGACCTGCTCCAGCGCCAGGAACGCCGAGTGGCCTTCATTCATGTGATAAACCGAGGGTTGCAACCCCATCGCCTTGAGCGCCCGCATGCCGCCGATG
>Ga0302325_10018385_pt1 | contig 14731 bp, 15 predicted proteins | sample Palsa_T0_2_FD_201948 | JGI IMG/M metagenome (GOLD analysis project Ga0302325, IMG submission 201948) | Peat permafrost microbial communities from Stordalen Mire near Abisko, Sweden - Palsa_T0_2 | ecosystem: Environmental > Terrestrial > Soil > Palsa > Peat permafrost | place: Sweden: Abisko... | reverse complement strand
CTGGCCGGGTTGGTGGAGCGGCGCCGCACGGGCGAGCCGATCGCCTGGCTGACGGGCTCGGTGGTGTTCTGCGACATCGAATTGTTCGTGGCGCCCGGGGTCTACGTGCCGCGCTGGCACACCGAGCCACTGGCGCGCCGGGCCGCGTCGCTGGTGCCCCGCGGCGGGGTGGCCGTCGATCTGTGTACCGGCGCGGGGGCGATCGCGGCGGTGCTGCGCGCCGCGGTGCCCGGCGCGGAGGTGCTCGGCACCGAGCTCGACCCCGTGGCGGCCCGCTGTGCGCGCCGCAACGGCGTGGAGGTGCTCGAGGGCTTTCTCGACGACCCGCTGCCGCCGCGCCTCGAGCACCGGGTCGACGTGCTCAGTGCGGTGGTGCCCTATGTGCCGAGCGAGGCGATGGGTCTGCTGCCGCGCGACGTCCAGGCCTTCGAGCCGCACCTGGCCCTCGACGGGGGGTTGGGCGGCACCGAGGTCCTGGAGGAGGTGGTGCGCCGCAGCCCCCGGTGGTTGCGCCCGGGCGGGTGGCTCGCGCTCGAGCTCGGAGGGGACCAAGCCGCCGAGTTGGAACCGCTGCTCGTCCGTCTCGGCTTCGACGACCTCGACGTCATGGTGGACGAGGACGGTGACCCCCGTGCCATCTGCGCCCGGCTCGGCCCGGCCTCAGAGGACCGCGGCGCGTGACACGGACTCGAGGGTCAGTGCGGTCGCCAGCATCCCGTGTCCGAGCACGGCCGCCAGGCTCCTGGCCTCGGTCTCGCTGAACGAGGCCATCTCGATCTCTCCCTGGAACGACGAGAAGCTGGTCTCGGCCGGTTGGATGATGGGCGCCTCGAGCACCTGTCCGTCGAGGTCGAACGCGACGAACTGGTGGAAGTTGGTCTCCGCCACCGTGTCCCACGCCGGCGCGCCCGACGGCGTCAACATGATCACGACCCTCCACTGGTTCGCCCCCCCGGGCACTCCGGATTGGGCGCTCGCACCGGCGATGTCCGATCCTCCGAGCTGCACCGGGCCGAGGACGAAGCGGGGGTAGTCCTGGGCACCGGTCGACGGATCGGCGGGCAGCAACACCGAGGCGGCGGGATAGTCGCTCTGCGCCAAGGTGCTCGGGACGTGGGCGAAGGCGGGGTCGGCGGGGACCTGGTTGGTCACGCCCGTGGTCGTGTTCAGGTCGAGGTTGGAGACGCTCAGCGCGTACGGGGCGCCGCACGCCGGCAACGCCCCCCCCGTGTACTTGCCGCCGATATACGGTTGGACGGGGGTGAAGGCGGGTGCCCCGCACAGCACCGGTCTGACCGAGAACGCACCGGGTGAGGCCACGCTCAGCAGTTGGCTCTGGCTGATCGAAGGGCCCGAGACGTCGACGGAGCCGCCTCGCACCGTGACGCTGTCGCGGTGGTCACCGAGGGACCGCAGCCGCGCCGTCATCGTCGCCGCGGTCAGCTCCAGCTCGGCCCGCGAGCTGGGCGAGACCGGCGCGAACACGGCGTGCATGACATGGGGATAGCGCGTGGCGGACGGGGAGCTCGTGGTGGTGGTGGCGCTGCGCGGTCCGTAGGCGACGCCGATGCCCACCAACGCCACGACCACCACGCCGGCCACCGCGCCGAGCAGGACCCGGGGTCCGGTGCGTCGCCGGGTCGGTGCCGGCGCCACGCCGGCGCGCCAGGGCTCGTCGTCGACCCCCACCGGCGCGATGGGTTGTCCGGCCACCGCCCGGAACGTGGCGCGCAGTCGTTGCTCGATGGTGTCGGCGTCGGTCATGTCATCTCTTCTCGCAGCTTCGCCAGCGCCCGGTGGAGGCTGGACTTGACGGTGCCGAGCCGACAACCGAGCACCCGGGCGATGTCGGCCTCGGACAGGTCTTCGTAGAAGCGCAGGGCCAGCACGGCCCGCTGGCGGAACGGCAGGCGGCAGAGCGCGGCCCAGGTCTCGTCGATGTGGGGGTCGTCGAAGGTGACCGGGTCGCGCCGCACCGCACGGCGTTCGAGTCCGATCCGTCGCAGTCGGCCCTTGGCCATGTTGGCGACCGTGGTGCGCAGGTACCCGTCGGGGTTGTCGGGTCGCCCGCCGCGTTGGTGCAGGGCGAGGAACGCGTCTTGGACGACGTCTTCGGCGACAGCCGTCGACCCCGTCAGCAGGCGGGCGAGGCGGATCATCGGGGCGCGTTGGCGGCGGTACAGCGAGGCGAGGTCCGCGTCGGACATGGGGCTCGACGGGGCTCGCTGCGCCTCCTCCGCCACGTTCTCCACACTGACATGACGCGCCGGGGCGCCAAAGGGTTCCATGGCGGCCCCCCTGTCTCGGAACTCGGTCAGACCAGGGGCCAGGGGTAGTGATGGGTGTCGGGATCGGGGACGGGGAAGCGGCCCGCGTCGAGCAGCGCGGCGGCCCGGGCCGAGACGGCCCGCACCTCGCCCGCCGACAGGAGGCGGCGCAGGGCTTCGGGAGGCGACTGTGCCACCCGGGCCAGGTCGTCGACGAGCCCGGCGGGCAGCGGTTCGCCCGCGAACTCCCAGATGACGGTGCGCAGCTTGGGCTGGGCGTGGAAGCACAGGCCGTTGTCGATGGCCCAGATCCGGCCGTCGTCGCCCAGGATGCAGTGCCCGCTCTTGCGATCGGCGTTGTTGGCCACGACGTCGAAGGCGCAGATGGCGCGCAGCTGGTCGTGATGGTCCTCGTCCTCGACCAGGGTGAAGTGGTGCTCGGAGAAGTCGGCCGGGATGAACAGCTGCAGCGATCCCGGGCCCAAGGGGGCGTCGTCCCGTTCCACCGTCTCGGGGACGAGGTCCCAGCCCAGGGCGCGCGACAACTCGTAGGCGGCGACCTCGCGCCGGTAGATCGCCTCGGGGAAGTCCCACAGATGGCGCTCGCCCCGCCCGGGTTTGTAGACGGCGCTGGCTTGCTCGTCACCTAAGACGCACGTGGTCAGGAAGGTGTGGTTCGAGCTCCACGGCATGCGGCCGACGATCTCGACGTCGCCCTCGGCCAGGAGCGTCAAGTGGCGGGCGGCCGGTGGCCGTTGGTCCTCGGGCACTCGTGTCCAGACGGGTCGAGGGGGCCGCCGCACAACGGGCACGGCGGGCGCCCGGCTTCGACCAGGGTGGTGGCGCGGATGGCGAAGGCGGCGGCCTGGGAGCGGGTGATGGTGAAGCGCGCCATGTCGCCCTCCTCGTCCTCGGCCACCAGCTCTTCGGCCACGAGCACGATGCGGTCGAGCGCCTCGTCGTAGCTGACCCCGAGCGTGCCGATGACCCAGTGGGGCTCGGCCGGCTCTTCCAGCTCGAGGTCGATGGGGAGGTCCTCGGGCCGGTCCAGGTCCGCCAGCAGGCGTCCGAGGTACTCCGCCAGCACCGACACCTGTTGTTTCTCGGCCTTCAACGTGACCACGGTGAGGCCACTGCGGCACTGCAACAGGAACACCCGGTCTCCCACCGGGCCCTCGGTGCCGACGGTGAAGCGGTCGAGGTCGCCGAGATCGAGGGCCGGGCTCATGAGACCGCCAGCTCCGACAGCGACGACGTGGCGTTGACACACAACACGTAGGCCCCGGTGCCTCCTCGCACCAGGCCGGTGATCGAGCACGGTGACACCGCCAGCCGCTGGAACAGGTCGAGGGGGACCCCGGCCGTGGCCGCCACGGCCGCCTTGATGGGATCGGCGTGGGAGACCGCCACGAAGGTCTCGCCCGGGTGCCGATCAGCCAGCCGGTCGAGGGTCGACACCATGCGCGCCTGCATCTCGATGAACGACTCCCCGTCGGGGAACCGGAACGAGCTCGGGAACGACTGGACGGTGTTCCATTCCCGCCGTTTGCGCAGTGCGGCCAGCTTGGCGCCGGTCCAGGACCCGAAGTCGCACTCGAGCAGCCCGCGCTCGATGCGGACCCGAAGGCCCAGCGCGCCGGCGATGGGCTTGGCCGTCTCGGTCGCCCGCTCGAGGGGAGAGGCGTAGACCGCCACCGGGCGCTTCGTGAGCGCTGCGATGCGCTGCGCCGCCGCGTCGGCCTGGGCCTTGCCCTCGTCGGACAGGTGCAGTCCCGGGGCCCGCCCGGGCAGGACCGACCCCGTCGTGGGCGTGCGCCCGTGCCGGACGAGCAGCGCGACGGCAGGAGCCGGATGTCGTCGGGCGGGCACGACGCGCCATCGTACGCTGTCGGCCGTGGACGTCTCGCCGCTCGACGAGCTGACCAGCGAGATCACGCACTGCCGGCGCTGTCCACGCCTGGTGGCCTGGCGGGAGGAGGTCGCCGCGACGCGTCGGGCTGCCTTCGCCGACCAGGCCTACTGGGGTCGGCCCGTCCCGGGCTTCGGGGACCCCCGGGCCAAGGTGGCCGTGGTGGGACTGGCGCCCGCCGCGCACGGCGGCAACAGGACGGGACGGGTCTTCACCGGCGACCGGTCCGGCGACTGGCTCTTCGCCGCGTTGTGGCGGGCCGGGATGGCCAATCAACCCACCAGCGTCGCCCTCGACGACGGCCTCGAGTTGTCGGGGGCCTACGTGCTCGCCGCGGTGCGCTGCGCCCCGCCGGAGAACAAGCCGACCCCGGCCGAGCGCGACCAGTGCCGGCCGTATCTGCACCGCGAGCTCGCACTGCTGACCGATGTGCGCGTCGTGGTGGCGCTGGGCGGCTTCGCCTATCAGGTGATGGCCGACGAGCTCGGTCTGGCGCCCCGGCCCAAGTTCGGACACGGGGTCGAGGCCCACAGCCCCGGGGGTGTGGTCCTGGTGGGCTCGTATCACCCCAGCCAGCAGAACACCTTCACCGGCAAGCTCACCGAGCCCATGCTCGACGCGGTGTTCGACCTGGCCCGCGCCCGGGCCGGGATGGGCTAGGTCGGAGACGGGGCGAGGCCCGGCCCCGCCACCGCGGTGGCGGGCCAGCGCCGGCGCGACACCCGGGCCAGCTTGCGCAGCAGCTCGAGCGCCCCGGGGTCGTCGTCACCGGGGCGCGTCTCGATGGCCCCGTCGGCGGCCATGCCGGCGATGACGTCGCGTCCCTGGTCGGTCCGCACCATGGTCAGGGTCCAGTCGTTGAAGGCGCCGATGCCGCCGGTGGAGATGTCCGCGTGCTCGGCCGCGAAGTCGGGGCAGGTCTTACACCCCTCCCGGGTCCAGGCGTGGCCCTCTTTGAGGGGCACCTCGTGGTATCCGCCGTCGCGCGTCCAGATCTGGAACACACCTTTGATGTTGATCTTGGTGATCTCGGCTCGGTTCAGGCCGTACTTGGCCTCGAACAGCTCGGGGAAGATGGCGTCGTCGAAGGTCTTCGAGCACAACAGCCCGATCGACAGGGCCAGGCGCCGGGCCACCTTGCCGGTCTTGCGGGCCTTCATCACCGCCGGGATCGAGGCCTGGCAGCTCATCCCCACCAGGGCGATGCGCTCGGCCCCGGTCGCGATGGCCTGCGGATAGGCCAGGGTGTTGGCCGAGTAGGTGTAGCGCGAGCCCGCCGTGGCCAGGACCTCGGCCCGGGTGCGGGCCACGGCGGGGACCGCCTTCCAGGTCCCCTCGCCCTCGGTGGCCGAGACCAGCGCGGCGTCGATCATGTCGTGCTCGAGGGCCCAGATCAGGATGGCCGACACGAGCCCCCCGTCCTGGCCCGTGGCGAGCACCTCGGGGTCGGTGGCCCGGGCCAGGATGATGTCGCCGGAGATCCCCGCCACCTCGTCCTCGGTCCGGTCCCGCCCGAACAGGAACGAGTCGATGTCGGTCTCCCAATTGCGAAAGCGCGGGCAGGCCCGGGTGCACATGGTGCAGCCCTTCACGCCGTGGGTGCAGTCGGTGGGACCGCCGTCCTCGTCGACCTTCCACGGCCGGTAGACCCCGCCCTCGTCGTCGTATTTCAAGACGTCATGGGGACAAGCGATGATGCAACCCGCGCAGCCCGTGCACAGGCCCGACGTGACAACTTCTTTGTACAGGTGGGCCCAATGCGGTTTCTCGGGAGGCATCGCGCCCACAGTAGCGTCGGCGGTCGTGCCCGAGTTGCCCGAGATCGAGGCCTATCGCCGGTTGGCCGAAGGGGCTCTGGGTCGACCCGTCGAGCGCGCCGTGATCGGTGACCGCCGCTTCGTGCGCGGCCAGAGCTCGCCCCGACATCTCCGGGCCGCGCTCAAAGGCGTCACCTTCAGCGCCGCCCGACGCCACGGCAAGCTGCTGGTCCTCGACATGGCCGGGCCCGGACAAGGCCTGCACCTCGGGCTGCGCTTCGGCATGACGGGCTCACTGCTGCTCGACGGACGAGCCGGGGTGGAGCACCTCGTCTACGCCAGCGAGCGCGACGAGCCGGCCTGGGACCGCTTCACCCTCCGGTTCACCGACGGTGGTCGACTGGTGGTGCGCGACCCCCGCATGCTCGGTGGGGTGGAGCTCGACCCCGACGAGTCGGTGCTGGGCCCCGACGCACTGACCGTCACACCGGCGCAGCTGCGCCGGGCGCTCGAGCACAGCGACGTGGCGGTCAAGACCCGGCTGATGGACCAGCACCGGCTGGCCGGCGTGGGCAACCTGATCGCGGACGAGGTCCTGTGGCGCAGCTCACTCGACCCCCGCCGACGTTCCAGCTCACTGACGCCGGCGGAACACCGTCGACTCCATCATCATCTGCAGGTGACCTTGCACGACATGCTCCAGCGCGGTGGGTCGCACCTGGGTGACCTCATGCCCGAGCGGGTCCCGGGCGGTCGCTGCCCGCGCGACGGGACCGAGCTGGTGCGCTCGACGGTGGGAGGCCGGACCAGCTATTGGTGCCCGGCCCACCAGCACTGAGCTTCGCCCGTCAGTCCCCCAGCTCGGCCAGGACCTTGTCGGCGTGACCGTCGGCCTTCACGTGGTACCAGGCGCGCTGAACCACACCGTCGGCGCCCACCAGGAACGTCGAGCGGATGACCCCGACCGACTTCTTGCCGTACAACGTCTTCTCACCCCAGGCGCCGTAGCGCTCCATCACGGCGTGGTCGGTGTCGCTCAACAGGGGGAAGCGCAGGTTGTACTTCTTGCGAAAGGCGCGGTGCTTCTCGGCCCCGTCGGGCGAGACGCCCAGCACGGCCGCGCCCGTCCGGGAGAAGGCCCGGAGGTTGTCGTTGAACTGGCACGCCTCTTTGGTGCACCCCGGCGTGTCGTCGGCGGGGTAGAAGTACACGACGACCGCCTGGCCGGCGAAGTCGCGTAGCGACACCTTTTCGCCGTCTTGGTCCGGCAAGGTGAAGGCGGGGGCCTTGTCGCCCGGGCCGAGGCGTGTCTTGTCGTCTGTGTCGTCTGGCACCGTCAGCTCCTCCTGTCGTGTCGCGCCCACCATGGCACAGACCCGGCCCGGTGGCTTCTGCGCGAGACTCGGGTCGCGGGAGCTCGGAGGTACCGGGCTGAGAGGGCGCCTCGCCGGCGCCGACCGTCGACCTGATCCGGGTAATGCCGGCGGAGGGAGAACGAGCCATGCCCAACACCGAAGCCGATCCCGGCACCTTCAACCGTCGCAAGGTGTACGTCGAGGGTGCCACCGCCGGCGTGCGGGTCCCCTTCGTCGAGGTGGCCCTGTCACCCGCACCGGGGCGCACCGACCCCGACGCGCCGGTCCGGCTCTACGACACCTCGGGGCCCGGGTCCGATCCCCGCGCCGGGCTCGACCCGATGCGCCTGGACTGGATCGTCGGGCGCGGCGACGTCGTCGAGCACGACGGGCGGGCCCCCACCCTCCGCGACGACGGCCGCGGTGCGCTGCGCCGGGCCGCCGGGCCCGAAGCCTTTCCCGCGCCGCGGCGTCGGCCGCTCGTGGCAGGCGGGTCCGAGCCTGTCACCCAGCTGCACTACGCCCGGCGGGGCGACATCACCCCCGAGATGGAGTTCGTGGCCCTGCGTGAGCAGGTCGATCCTTCGACCGTGCGCGACGAGGTCGCCGCGGGCCGGGCCATCATCCCCGCCAACGTCAACCATCCCGAGTCCGAGCCCATGGCCATCGGGCGGGCCTTCTTGGTGAAGGTCAACGCCAACATCGGCAACTCGGCCGTCACGTCCTCGGTGGCCGAGGAGGTCGAGAAGCTGACCTGGGCCACCCACTGGGGGGCCGACACCGTCATGGACCTGTCCACCGGCCCCGACATCCACACCACGCGCGAGTGGATCGTCCGCAATTCTCCGGTGCCCATCGGCACCGTGCCCATCTACCAGGCGCTCGAGAAGGTGGACGGCCGGCCCGAGGAGCTCAGCTGGGAGGTCTACCGAGACACCATCATCGAGCAGGCCGAGCAGGGGGTCGACTACGTCACCGTCCACGCCGGCGTGCTGCTGCGCTATGTCCCGCTCACGGCCCGGCGCGTCACCGGCATCGTCAGCCGAGGCGGCTCGATCATGGCGGCCTGGTGCCTGGCGCACCACCAGGAGAACTTCCTCTACACCCGCTTCGAGGAGCTGTGCGAGATCCTCGCCTCCTACGACGTGGCCTTCTCCCTGGGCGACGGACTGCGACCGGGCTCGATCGCCGATGCCAACGACCAGGCCCAGTTCGCCGAGCTCCGCACCCTGGGTGAGCTGACCGAGGTGGCCTGGCGCCACGACGTCCAGGTCATGATCGAGGGGCCGGGCCACGTCCCGCTGCACCGCATCGCCGAGAACGTGACGCTGCAACGCGAGGTCTGCCACGACGCGCCCTTCTACACCTTGGGCCCGCTCACCACCGACGTCGCCCCGGGCTACGACCACATCACCTCCGCCATCGGCGCGGCGGTGATCGGCATGCACGGCACGGCCATGCTCTGTTACGTCACGCCCAAGGAGCACCTGGGACTGCCCGACCGCGACGACGTCAAGGCGGGGATGATCGCCTACAAGATCGCGGCCCACGCCGCCGACCTGGCCAAGGGGCACCCCGGCGCCCAGGCCTGGGACGACGCCCTCTCGGCGGCGCGCTTCGACTTCCGGTGGGAGGACCAGTTCAACCTGGCGATGGACCCCGGCACGGCCCGTCGCTACCACGACGCCACCCTTCCCGCCGCACCGGCCAAGACGGCGCACTTCTGCTCGATGTGCGGCCCCAAGTTCTGTTCCATGCGCATCAGCCATGACGTCCGGGCCCTCGCCGACGCGCAGGGCGTCTCCCCCGAGGAGGCACTCGAGCTGGGCATGCAGGCCAAGGCGGTGGAATTCCGGTCCTCGGGGTCCGAGGTCTACCGTTCCCCGGCCGACGTCTGACCAGGCCTGGCTCCGGAAACGCCCTGTTGGGAGCCTTGACGGCTACACTCGAGACGTGTGCCGCGGCAACGTGCGGCGTGCACCGGGGTCTTCCTCACCGGTTCTTCGATGGCCGCAGTCCAAACGGCCGGGGCGGAGTCATCGAGGCGGGCCCGCCCCGCGGCCGATGGGCGGCCGTCAGCGAAGACAAGCGAGCGACACCAACCGATGGCAATGACCTCCAGGGGCCCGGCGGAGCTGGACAGCTCCGATCCCGAGCTCGACGCGCCCGAACCCCTTCCCGCCACGACCTTCGAACAACTCGGCGTGGCCCCCGAGCTGGTTGCGGTCTTACACAGCCAGGGCATCACCGCACCCTTCCCGGTCCAAGCGCTGACCATCCCCGACGGCATCGCGGGGCGCGACGTCTGCGGCAAGGCCAAGACCGGTTCGGGCAAGACCCTGGCCTTCGGCCTGCCGCTTCTCATGCGGGCCGGCACGGGCAGCCCCGACAGCCCCCGCGCGCTGGTGCTCGTGCCCACCCGGGAGCTGGCCGTCCAGGTGGCCGACGTCCTCGAGCCCCTGGGTAAGTCGACCGGGCGTCGCGTCGTCGTCGTCTACGGCGGTGCCGACATCGAGCGCCAGATCAAGAAGCTCCACAAAGGCGTCGACGTGGTGATCGCCACGCCGGGGCGGCTGATCGACCTGACCGAGCGACGCGCCGTGTCGCTGGCCAAGATCGAGGTGGTGGTGCTCGACGAGGCCGACCGCATGGCCGACATGGGCTTCTTGCCCCAGGTGGAGTGGGTCCTGCGCAAGATCGAGGGCCGCCACCAGACCATGCTCTTCTCGGCCACCCTCGACGGCGACGTCGACCGCGTGGTCAAGCGCCACCTCCATGACCCGGTCCGCCACGAGGTGGCCTCGGTCTCCGCCACGGTGGAGTCGATGGAGCACCGCTTCCTCCAGGTCCACCAGATGGACAAGGTCAAGGTGCTCGCCTCGATCTGCCGGGGTGCCACCAAGGCGCTCGTGTTCGTCCGCACCAAGCGCGGCGCGGACCGCCTGGTCGAGCAACTCGGCCGCGAGCAGGTGCGCGCCGCGGCCATCCACGGCGACCTCCGTCAGTCGAGCCGGGAGAAGGCGCTCGAGGACTTCACCGCCGGGCGCCTCCATGTGCTCGTGGCCACCGACGTCGCGGCACGGGGGCTCGACATCGACGACGTCGACGTGGTCGTCCATTACGACCCGCCCGAGGACCACAAGGCGTACCTCCACCGCTCGGGGCGCACCGCCCGCGCCGGCGGGTCGGGCGTGGTGGCGACCCTGGTGCTCTGGAACGAGATCCTCGATGTCGAGCGCATCCAGAAGCGCCTCAGCCTGCGGGCCCCGATCGTCGAGATCTTCTCCAACGACCCCCGCCTCGGCGACCTGGCTGGGTGGGAGCCCGACAAGGGCGCGGCCTGAGTTTTCACCGGTCGGGACCGAGCACGCCGACCCGGCACCGTCTCCCGTGTGCGACACCCTGTGTGTGCTGGGCGACCACGCCACGCTCTTCGCCAAGAACTCGGACCGCCCCGTCACCGAGGCGCAGGTGGTCGAGGTCCACGGCCGCCGCGGACCGGGGGGCCGGCTGCGCACGCAGTACCTGGAGCTGGCCGACACCGGGGCCGCCGCCACCATGCTGTCTCGTCCCGCCTGGCTCTGGGGAGCTGAGCACGGGGTCAACGAGCACGGCGTGGCAATCGGCAACGAGATGGTCAACACCGTCGACGACCCCGCACTCGCACCCCCGGCGCTGCTGGGCATGGACCTCGTGCGTCTGGGCCTCGAGCGCGCCGCCAGTGCCGAGGACGCCCTCGACCAGATCACCGGGCTGCTCGAGCACCACGGTCAAGGAGGTGTCGGCGACTCGGTCAACGACGTCGCCTACTGGTCCTCGTTCCTCATCGCCGATCGCACCTCGGCCTGGGTGCTCGAGACCTCGGGACGGTCGTGGGCGGCGCGCCCGGTCGAGCGCGGCGGCGCCATCTCCAACCGGCTGACCCTGCGGCGCGACTGGACCCGGTCCTCACCCGGTGTCCTCCCCGGTACCGATCTCGACAGTTGGCGGGACCCGGCCACCGCCACCGGCTTCGCCGACCGACGTCTGGCCGCCAGCCGGGCCTTTGTGGAACGCAGCTTGGGCGAGCCGATCACCGGCAGCAGGTCCGCCGCGGCGCGCGCCGTGGTGGCGCACCTGCGTGACCACGGCACCGGCCCGTGGGGCGCGCCCGGCACCGAGGGCCCGGTCGTCCCCGCCCCGGTCGACGTCACCGCCGATGGCACCGGGGTGACGCTCTGCATGCACATCCGCGACTTCGAGGCCACGACGGCGTCGATGGTGGCCGAGCTGCCCGTCGACGCCGAGGGCTCGGGCCCCGGGCGGGCCTGGGTGGCGTTGGGCAATCCGTGCGCGTCGGTCTATCTCCCCGTCCTCGCACCCTCGCCCTCGACCCCTCGGGCGCCGTTCCCCGGCGCCCTCGCCGGCGAAGCCTGGGCGCGTCGGTTCGCGGCCCTCTCTCGTGCCGCGGAGCGAGACGCGGTGACCCTCGGAGCCGTGCGCGCCGTGCTGGGCCCGGTCGAGGCGGACCTGTGGGCCGAGGCCGACACCCTCCCCGCCGATCCGGCCCGGTGGCAGGCCTTCGCCTGGGTGGCAGAGGACCGTGTCCTCGGCGCGCTCGACACCTTGGCCGGTGCCGGCATCGGCGTGCCGGCCTGAGGACGGTCGCCGGGCCGCCGATAGGATCGCCGCCATGGCCGACGCCGGGCCCGACCCGACTCCGATCGCCCTCGACGAGCCCCAGGGCGTCGAGAGGATCCTGGTGGTGTGCGCGCATCCCGACGACGTCGACTTCGGTGCGGCGGGCTCGGTGGCGGTGTGGGTCAAGGCCGGGATCGAGGTCGCCTACTGCATCGTGACCGACGGCGACGCGGGTGGGTCGGACCGGTCGATCTCGCGGCCCGACATGGCCGTGATCCGACGCGACGAGCAGCGCGCCGCTGCGGGAGAGGTGGGGGTCAGCGATGTCACCTTCCTCGGCTACCCCGACGGGCGCCTCTTCCCGACCATCGAGCTGCGGCGCGACATCAGTCGTCAGATCCGCCTCTTCCAACCCCAGCGACTGGTGTGCCAGTCGCCCGACCGCATCTGGGACCGAATCGGCGCCAGTCACCCCGACCATCTGGCCGCGGGCGAGGCGTCGGTCTGCGCGGTCTATCCCGACGCCCGCAACCCCTTCGCCCATCCCGAGCTGCTGGCCGAGGGCCTCGAGCCCTTCACCGTGCCCGAGATGTGGTTGATGGCGGCGCCCGATGCCAACCGCGCCGTCGAGATCACCGACACCTTCGACCGCAAGATCGCCGCCCTGCGTCGCCACCGGAGCCAGGTGGGCGAGGGTGAGTGGCTCGACGAGCGCATCCGGACGTGGGTGCAGGGCGCGGGCCGCGCCGCGGGCCTGGGCGAGGGGCGGCTGGCCGAGCTGTTCCGGGTCGTCGCCACCCCCTGACCGACCTGTGCCGCCGGACCGTCACGGGTCACCGCCGCGCCCCTGGGTCGTGGCCCAGCATGCGCCGCACGAGGGCCCCGGGCTCCTGGCCGACGTTCTCGACGCGGCCGGGCTGGACACCGTCGTCGTCCGGCTCGATCTCGGGGACCCGCTCCCCCCGCCGGAGGATCTCGGAGGCCTGGTCGTCATGGGGGGCGCCATGGGCGTCCACGACGCCGACGAGTTCCCGTGGCTCGAGACCGAACGGCGCTGGATGGCGGAGACGGTCAGTGCTGAGCTCCCGGTCCTCGGGGTCTGCCTCGGAGCCCAGCAACTGGCGGCGGCCCTCGGCGCGTCGGTGACGACGGGCCCCTCCCCCGAGATCGGCATCGGGCAGGTCGCGCTCACCGCCGAGGGTCGGTCCGACCCCGTGCTCGGGCCCGAAGGGGAGCGGCTCGCAGTCATCCACTGGCACGGCGACGCCTTCGAGATCCCGCACGGCGCGGTCCGCCTGGCCACGGGGGAGCGCTACCCCAACCAGGCCTTCCGGTACGGACGCGCCGCCTACGGCCTGCAGTTCCACATCGAGGTCGACGACGCCATGGCCGAGGCGTGGGCGCCGGAGCTTCCCGCCGAGGTCACGCTGTCTGTGTCGAAGCGTCGGGAGGTCGAGGCGGTCGGCCGGCGGGTGTTGCGTCGGTTCGTCGAGCTCGCCCGGGGCACCTGACTTCACCGTTGCCGGTCGCCGAGGTGCTCACACCCAGCGGAGGTCGTCGTCGGCCTGCTCGGTCACGCGCGCGCAGGTCGGGCAGTACCACCGAGCCTCGAGGGGCGTGCCGCACGAGCGGTGGTGCGGGCCCTCCACGTCGCCCCCGCTGTCGCGTGACCCCCACCGGCTCAGCAGGCGTAGCGCCCCGGCCAGGTCGTGTCCGGCCTCGGTGACGCGGTATTCGACGCGCGGCGGTCGATCCGAGTAGCGCGTCCCCACCACCAGGCCCTGGTCCTCGAGGCGCCGCAGCCGCGAGCTCAGCACGTTGGGGGCCACCTTGGGGATGGCGTCCTGGAGCTCGGTGAACCGCCGCGGCCCGTCGAGCAGGGCATCGACCACGAGCAGGGTCCACCGGTCCCCCACCGCGGCCATTGCCGCGTCGAGTCCCGAGGTCACGTCGTCGATCCTCGCACGCACCGTCGTGCCGGGGCTGGTACGTTCCACTCGCGATGATGGTAGCTTGCAAGTTACAAGTGACTAGTCGAATGGAACCGCGCACGTGGAAGTGCAGGTCAGAGGCAGATCCGGAGGTCGGGACATGGCAGCAGTGCTCGAGGAGCTTTCCAAGACGGTGGCGGACGTGGCGGCCCGGGTGGCGCCCTCGGTCGTGGGAGTAGGGGCGGGAGGCAGTGGCGTGGTGGTCGGCCCCGGCCTCGTCGTCACCAATGCCCACAACATCCGGCGCGAGGAGGTCGTGGTCACGTTCTCCGACGGCCGGCGGGCCGAGGGTCGCCCGGCCGGGGTCGACGTGGACGGTGACCTGGCGGTGGTGGCGGTGGACACCGGAGACGCGCCCGCCCTCCCCGTGGCCGGAGCGACGGTCCGCATGGGAGAGGCCGTGCTGGCCCTGGCCAACCCGGGCGGTCGGGCCGTGCGCGTGAGCATGGGGTTCGTCTCCGCTCTCGACGTGACGTTCCGGGGACCCGGCGGCGGGCGCGTCCGCGGCGCCATCGAGCACACCGCCCCGTTGGCCCGCGGGTCCTCGGGAGGACCCCTGGTCGACGTCAGCGGCAACCTGGTCGGCATCGACACCCACCGTGTCGGGGACGGCTTCTACCTCGCCCTGCCCGCGGACCAGGACCTCGGCGCGCGTGTCGACGCCCTCTCCCACGGTGACGCGCCGCGTCGTCCCCGCCTCGGGATCGCCCTCGCCCCGCCGCGCGTGGCGCGCCGGCTCCGGCAGTCTGTCGGCCTTCCTGAGCGCGACGGGCTCCTGGTCCATGCCGTCGAGGACGGTGGGCCCGCGGACCGCGCCGGGGTCCGTCAGGGC
>Ga0302325_10018384_pt1 | contig 14731 bp, 7 predicted proteins | sample Palsa_T0_2_FD_201948 | JGI IMG/M metagenome (GOLD analysis project Ga0302325, IMG submission 201948) | Peat permafrost microbial communities from Stordalen Mire near Abisko, Sweden - Palsa_T0_2 | ecosystem: Environmental > Terrestrial > Soil > Palsa > Peat permafrost | place: Sweden: Abisko... | reverse complement strand
TCGGATGATCAGAACACCATTGTCACGATTGAAAATAACGGCTCGCTCAGCGCTGGAACCGGCGTGCTTAACCTGAACGATTCGCTCAACGCCAATGCCCAGGATGCGTTTGGCGTCGTGATTACGATGTCGAACAATGCCAACATCACGGCGGGCAGCTTCACCGAACTCGCGGCGAGCACTGTCACGACGAATCTGAACATCAATAGCGGCACCCTGACCGCCGGCGCCAGCAGTGTGTCGTGGTTCCCGTCTCTGTCAAATAAGAGCGGCGCCTTGCAGGTGGCGCTTTCTGGCGAACTGACAGTAAACAACGCTGGTTTTGGGATCAGCATCGCTCAGCCTTTTCAGGATAATGGCGGGTACGTCAACTACACGGGAAGCGGCACGACCACGCTCAGCGTAAGCCAGAATTTTGCCAATAGCGATACGCTCACGGGCGGCACTCTGTTAATCAGCGGCACTGTGGCCCTCGGTGGGCTCAGCACCACAAGTTCCGGCACGCTCGGCTTCAATCTGGGAAGCGGCGCCGGGCCTATCATCACCAATGGCAGCATACTGACCCTGGGATCCAACTCGGCCAGCATCGCTTCAGGAACGGGACTCTCTTTCTACGGCACGCCTGTCATCGGCGACACCTATGAACTCATTGGCGGGAACCTCAGTGGGATCACGAACCTGAACAACTTCGTACTACCGCTGGCACTTTCCGGACAATCGTTCTCCCTGAGCAACTCCGGCGGATATATTAATGTAACCGTCAGCACCGGCCCGACCCATGTCTCCAATCTCACCTGGAACGATTTCTCCGCCAACAACATTTGGGACACTGCGACCAGCGTCAACTGGAGCTACGGCGGCCTGAATACCGTGTTCAACGCCCAGGACAACGTCACCTTCAACGACAACAACGGAAGCGCGACGGGCCGATATGGCGTTACTCTCAGCTCCACCGTCACCCCGGGTTCCGTCACCTTCAACAACAGCACGGGTAGCTACACCGTCAGCGGTACCGGCAGCATCGGTGGGACCGGCTCGCTCACTAAACTGGGCACCGGCACGGTGACTTTGTCTACGGTCAATTCATATAGCGGTGGAACAGCCATCAGCGCTGGAACGTTGATCGCCGCGGCCACCGGCTCGCTGCCAACCGGTAAAGCGGTGACCAACAACGCCGCACTGCTTGTTAACGCCAATAGCACCACCGGCGCGATCAACGGCACCGGCACGATCACTGTCGGGCCTAGCGCGACGCTCTCGCTGGCAAATGGAAGCGGCGGTAGTTCCACCAGCAGCTTGACACTGGGAACGCTCTCCACGCTCAACATCAACAACAATCACATATTCATCAACTACGGCAGCGGCACTGATCCGATCGCCTCTATCGCCGCACTGATTGCCAGTGGTTACAGCAACGGTACCTGGACCGGCAGCGGGATCACATCCGCCACCGCAGTTGCAAATGCGAGCAGTTACGGCATCGGTTACGCCGACTACGCCGATCCGGGAAATCCCGCGGGTCTCTCCTCCGGCCAGATCGAAATCGCCTATACATTGCTTGGCGATGCGAACCTGGACTACAAGGTAAACGGGTCCGACTTCACGCTGATGGCGGCGAATTTCAACGACTCGGTGACCGCCGGCTGGGACAAGGGTGACTTCAACTACAGCAATACGGTCAACGGCGACGACTTCGTGCTGCTGGCGGACAACTTCAACCAGTTCGCTTCGCAGTCCGCCCTTAGCGCGGCGGACCTTCAGGCGCTCGATGACTTCGCCGCAGCCAACGGCATCAGCCTGACGAGTGTGCCGGAGCCCGCTTCGATGGGGATTTTGGTGGCGGCGGGACTTGGCGTGCTTAGCCGGCGGCGGCGATCAAGGCCATGCTGAGCATTTTCAGTGCCGGATAGTGGATTGGGGCGCCCCCGATGGCTCAAGTTACCATCGATCAGGCGTTTCAGCTTGGCGTGCAACATCATCAGACTGGCCGCTTCGTGGAGGCAGAAGCGACCTACCGCCAAATCCTGCAGCAGGCTCCATATCATGCCAGCGCGATGCATCTGCTTGGCGCGCTGGCAGGTCAGACCGATCGATCCGCCATCGCGATCGAGCTTATTTCGCGGGCTCTCGAAATCGACCCTTCCCTCGTCGAAGCATACAGGAATCTCGCGGTCGTCATGAGCGATAACGATCGACTTGACGAAGCGATTGCCCTGCTGCAAAAGGCAATTCGCATTGATCCAACCCACGCTCATGTGCACAGCAGTCTGGCGGTCGCCTTGGCACAAATAGGTCAGCTTGACGAGGCGATCGCGACTTTTCGCCGCGCCGTCGAATTATCGGGCGGCGACGCCCATCTCCAGAGCAATCTTGTGTACGCCGTCCAATTCCACCCCGATTATGATTCCGCGGCAATTCTGGAGGAGAGCCGCGAGTGGTCCAGGCAGCACGAACAGCCTATTGCTCGCGAACGGGGCCATTCATTCGGTAATAATCGGTCGCCGGAGCGCCGGCTGCGGATTGGTTACGTCTCGAGCAATTTTTCCGGGCACGTCGTTGGGCGCAATGCTCTGCCATTGCTCCAAAATCATACCGGCGCAGCGGTTGAGATTTTCTGCTATTCCAATTCCTCGCGGGTGGATGATATCAGCCGGAGATTTTTCGCCGCTGCCAACCACTGGCGACAAATCGAAACCACCGACGATTCAAAGACCGTCGAACCGATCCGCAATGATGGCATCGACATTCTCGTCGATCTTTCATTGCACTTGGCTGAAAATCGCCTCACAGTTTTCGCGCGCAAGCCAGCGCCCGTGCAGGTAACTTTCGCCGGGTATCCCGGCACCACCGGTCTTTGCGCGATCGATTATCGTCTGACGGATCCTTACCTCGATCCGCCTTGTGATTGCGATTCGTGCTACTCTGAAAGTTCGGTACGGCTTCCCAACAGCTTCTGGTGCTACGATCCGCAAGCGATGCAGCCGGCCGATGAATTACCGATTGCGCCGCTGCCGGCGCTGGCGTCGGGACATGTCACATTCGGATCATTGAATGACTTCCGCAAGGTGAACGAGGGCGTTTTGGAGTTGTGGTCACGCGTTCTGGCGGCAATCCCCGAATCCCGGCTAATCCTGCTCGTGCCTCGGGGAAATTCGCGCCGCCGCGTCCTCAATTATTTGAACTCGCGACAGGTGCAATTTGTGGATCGACAGGATCGTGCGGCATATTTGAAAACCTTTGACCGCATCGACATTGGATTTGATACGTTCCCATATAACGGCCATACGACGAGCCTGGATTCCCTTTGGATGGGGATACCGGTAGTGACGCTGATCGGCCGCACCGTCGTGGGTCGGGCGGGTTGGAGCCAATTATGCAACCTCGATCTCCGCGATCTCGCCGCCGAGACACCCGCAAAATTCATCGAGATTGCGACCCGGCTCGCTACCGATCTACCTCGGCTCTCAGAATTGCGTCAAGGCTTGCGTGATCGGATGCGACGGTCACCCCTGATGGACGCCAAAGGTTTTGCACGCCAGGTGGAAACGGCTTACCGAACAATGTGGAGGCAATGGTGCCGAGAAGCGGAGCAGTGACGTATAGAAGGGGATTATTCTGATTGCCGCAACTCGCGCGCGGTTTGCGCCGTATGCTTGCGAATCCATCTGCAAAAATAGGATACTTCACGAAAACCGCACTGTTTTGCCACGGTCGCCACTTTGTCGGGAGTGTAACGCAATAGTGTTCTGGCTTCCTGCAGGCGTACTCGAGTCAAATAGTCCATGATCGTAAAACCGGTCTGCCGGTGAAAGAGCCGACTAAGAGAACCGCGGTGATAATTGAGTTCGGTCGCGATACGTTCGGCGGAAAGATCAGGATCAGCGAATTCCTGCTCGATAATCTGACGCGCGCGGTGAACCAAAGGCTCGATTCGTGCCGAGCGGATGGCATTGGCGATGTCGTAGAGCATTTCCACAGCCCGGAGGCTGGCTTGACGTCGGCCCTGAATCGTGTGGTCTTTGAGGGTATCCATCAGTTGATAAACTTTTTCCATCGGAGGCGCGGGCCAGGCGAAGACTCCCGCGGTTAGCCCCAATTGCAGGGCAAATTCCTCAGCTAACGGACCATCTACGGTGAACCAACAGAATTCATTCACGGGTTTCGTCGCCCAAAAGCAGTGCGGAATTGTCGGGAGATAAATCGCGACCATTCCTGGACCAAAGGGAAGACGCTGCGAACCGACCTTCATGCATCCAAGGCCTGAGACCACCCATTTGGCCATGATGATGCGACGCGACCATGGTTTGCCAAAGCGGCCGGCGGAAACTTTGACATATTGGACCGTTCGAAGCGACAGAGGAATCCCGCTGGTGGATTCATTGCGCGGACGCTCTACCGCCACTCCACCGAGCAGACGGGCGACCTGCTCAGCCGATGAACTGTTTTCTGTCATGGTTACAAATGGTTAATTAGTGCGATTTTAGTTACATTCCACAAGAAAAAAAAGCGTGCTTTCAAGGATTCTACGACAGCCAATTTTAAGTTCATAACTGGTGGGGACGGGTCAAAGCCTGTCGCTTGTCGGGCCTATGAATCATCAAGTCAGCAGAGGACTCACACGATCGACGGTTTTGCATTAAGAATTGGCCATTTTCAGCATATCATGAGACAATGGCAAATTCGGCATGGCGAAGCGAAGAGGATTTGGAATTGCAACGTGCTTGTGTTGTTGGGAGCGTGGAAGACAAACCGCCATCGTTTGCCGACAAAAAAACCTGACGGCGCTGACGTAGAAATCCTGTAATCCGATGAAGATTACCCGAAGAACTATACTGGCGGCCGGCATTTTGGCGGGCGGGAAATTTCTAGGTGGCCGATGGTTTGGCGAGAGAAATGCGAGCGCGGAGGCAGCACATATCGCGGGCATTGACCGCCGCGCACTGGTTCGCCGGCATAATCCGCACATTCAGAAGCTCGATCCGTTCAGCGCGCTCACCGTTGGAAATGGCAACTTTGCCTTCACAGGAGATGTGACGGGATTGCAAACCTTCATCGAGACATATCGCCTCGATTTTCCGCTTTGCACGTGCGCCCATTGGGGGTGGCATACGACTCCGGCTGCGCCGGGAATCCGGGCGGAGGACTTCCGTTATAAGGATTACGAATCGCACGGCCGGATGATCGGTTATGCCACCGAGCGCCGCGGGCAGGAGGCGCTTTTCGATTGGCTGCGCGAAAATCCGCATCGGATGCATCTTGGAAGAATCGGATTGATTTTGAAAAGGCAGGATGGCTCGGAAGCGGCGCCCGCGGATATTGAGGCAATCAGCCAGAACCAGGATCTTTGGGCTGGTACAATCGACAGCCGATTTATTTTCGCGCGTCAAGCAGTCCGGGTGCAGACGGCCTGCCATCCGGACATGGACGCGTTGGCAATTCGGATCGATTCCAGCCTGGGAAATTTGGGGATACAGTTCGCATTTCCCTATCCATCTCCGGCAATGGACATGGCGGATTGGCATTCGCCGGACAAGCACGAAACAAAATGTGCTTTGAAAGAAGGCTTGGCATATTTCACGCGCAAAGTGGACGGAGATCAATATTCGGCCGGCGTCGCGTGGTCCAGCGGAGACCTGCGCCAAATTGGGCGGCATGAATTTGCAGTCCAAAACGCGCACGCTGAAACACTGGAGTTGGTTTTTGCCTTTTCGCCAAGCAATGTTCCCGCGAGTCTTCCAACATTTGAGCAGACGATGCAAGCCAGTGCGGCACATTGGGAAAACTTCTGGACCAGAGGCGCTGTGATCGATCTTGCGGGCAGCACGGACGATCGCGCGGGTGAACTCGAGCGGCGGATCGTCTTGTCACAATACAACACCGCTGTCCATTGCGCGGGGCCGATCCCCCCACAGGAATCCGGGCTGCTATTCAATACGTGGTACGGTAAATCGCATCTTGAAATGCACTGGTGGCACGGCGTGCATTTCGCGGCGTGGAACCGGTTTGAACTGCTCCAGCGGAGCCTCGATTTCTATCAGCGCATCATTCCAGTGGGAAAAGCGACCGCCAAACGCCAGGGATATGACGGGATTCGCTGGCCAAAGATGGTCGGGCCCGAAGGCCGGGATTCACCGTCGCCGATCGCACCGCTGCTGATCTGGCAGCAGCCGCATCCGATTTACTACGCAGAACTTTCCTATAGCCGGGATCCCAGCAAAGAAACGCTGAAGAAATGGTCGAACATCGTTTTTGAATCGGCAGATTTCATGGCGAGCTTCGCCGCCATGGAAGATGGGCGGTATGTCCTGGGCCCGCCTCTTAAATCCGTGCCGGAGCATACCGACACGATGCAGACGCATAATCCGACGTTTGAGCTGGCGTATTGGCATTTCGGACTCACCGTTGCGCAGGCCTGGCGAACGCGCTTGGGATTAGAGCCGCAACCGAGATGGCAAGAGGTGTTGGATCATCTGGCTCCCCTGCCGCAGGATGGTGAGCGATATCTGATGATGGAGGGAATGATCGATACCTACACGAAATGGAATTGGGAGCATCCGTCGCTTCTTGGGGCCTATGGGATGCAGCCGGGCGATGGCGTCAGACCCGAAACGATGCGGAACTCACTTCAAAAGGTTCTGGATGTCTGGCAATGGGATCGCTGCTGGGGTTGGGATTTTCCCATGGCCGCGATGACCGCAGCAAAATTGAACGAGCCGGAATTGGCCGTTCGCGCCCTCATGATCCAATCGGCCAAGAACCAGTATTTGCCGAATGGGCACGTCTATCAGCGGAAAGACCTTCCAGCATATCTTCCAGCCAACGGCGGCTTGCTGGCGGCGGTGGCGATGATGGCGTTGGGCGACGTGTTTCCGCGGGATGGACAATGGTCGGTTAAAACGGAGGGCTTCTCGCCGTTGCTTTGACCGTTGGCGGCCAATAGATGTTGAAGCGACCTGAATATTAGGGTCTGGGCACGAACTGAATCTGGCTCACGCTGCCCGTACCCTTGACGATACGAAACTGCGGGTTGTTGATCAAATGGATTATCTCCGCGCCGGCTAGCAGCATCGGGCCATAGCCATGTACGTCGTCTATGGCGGGGCGATGATAATAATAAACATAATCGTTGGCGTAGGTTGTTCCCGCGCAAACCCCACTGAGGTGGCCTTGGGCGTCGACGCGTGCCGTTAAACCGTTCCAACCCACCAGGGCGACTGGTCCGTATGAGGCAAAGTCCAACCAACCACGATTGACCCCGCGAGCAATGGCGAAGACGAACATGGCCGAGCATGAGGTCTCGGTATAGCTGTCCGTGCGGTTTAGCATCTGGTGCCATAGCCCGTCGCTTGCCTGTACCGATGCGATACCCTGGGCAAGCGTACGGAACTGTTTAAGAACCGCGGTGCGATCGGCGTGGTCTTGGGGCATTACGGTGAGCAATTCGGCCATCGCCATCATGCACCAGCCGTTAGCCCGCCCCCAGAGGTAGGTTGGGTGATCATCCGGGTTGACCGTATTCCATCCGTGGGTGAAAAGCTTTTCGTTGGGCACGTAGAGGCGCTGACCGATCTGAAGCACTTGCCGCGCGGCGTCGTCGTAATACCGGGTATCGCCCGTCATCCTTCCCGCCTGGGCGAGAATGCTGACCCCCATGTACATGTCATCCGCCCAGACCGAATCGCGCACGGGACGTTGGCGAGCAAGGGTTCCATCCGCCAGGCGGAACTGGCTGTTGCTGACGAAATCAATCGCGCGATCGATCACCGGCTTGAGGTCGGGGCCGATGTTGGACATTCGCGCTTTGATCATGGCACAGGTCATCGCGCCGCAGTCATCAAGCGCGGCTGGGGCAAGCAAAGGGCGAAACGGGTTTTCAATCCGCGGTTCACGACCGTGATGGCCAGACGATCCTTGCGCGACGCTGGGTTCGTCTGCAGCAGGGGGTGACGGTGGCCGCGCGATCGCTCGCGCCGGCCACTTGGACAGCGCAGGAAGATTATCAGCGAAAAACTGCAACCATTTTGCCGTGTACTGGCTGAAGCGCGGGTCACCGGTCGCCTCGGCGGCAGCCAGCATCCCACTGTGAACGACGCCCATTGCGTAAGAGATGGGCTTGAACTTTGCTTCAGGGCCGGGGTCGGGATTCAGGTCGGGCATCGGCTTGGATATATCAATCACTTCGCGTTTGGTCCTGCCGTCGATGAAGCGCGGAGTTGACGCCGTATCAAGTCGCTGGCGGATAGTTTCCAGCACCGTTGTGATCTGATCGACTGTCGGGACTTGATAAGCGATTTGGGGTGTCAGCTCGGGCGGTTCGGCGGGACTTACCGCGACGGCATCCCTCGCTGGGTCAGTTTGGGCCGAAATAACCGATGGGGAACTGTGCGCGCAACCAACCAGCGGGCAAAGGGTCGCAAAAACGACAAAAATGTCGTGCGGGCGCGGGCAAATATAGGTTTTCATGGGGGCAAATATACAAGGATTTTGAGCGTTCGAGTATCCTACGTCTTTGATAGATCAGTCGCGGAGAAAGCCCTAACGGAGATGCTCGTGAAACAAATCGGTGTTGCAGGAATCATCGCCTTTATTCTTGTGTCAATCGGAGCACAGGCAAAAGGTGATCTGACCATAATGGTGAAGAACAACCTGAACATCCCGTTGCAATCCGAAACGGTGGAGTTGAAATGGAGCGACATCTCCGCGGCATTGCCGGCGGTCAAACCCGATCACGTGGCCGTCTCCGGATCGGACGGCAAGGAGGTTGTCGCACAACCCATATGGTTCCAGTCCAGCAAAAAGAAGCCGGCGGATGAATTTGTGTTTCAGTCGGACTTTGCTCCCAATCAGACCAAGACATTTATCCTGGCAGCCGGAACCCCAATGCCCTACCAGCCCACAGTATACGGGCGCTGGGTTCCTGAACGACATGACGATTTCGCCTGGGAAAATGATCGAATCGCCTACCGCATTTACGGGCCCGAGTTGTCAATTGTCGAGCCGGCCAGCAGCGGTGTGGACGTCTGGCCCAAGCGAACCCGCAGTTTGATCGTGAATAAGTGGTATCAGATCGCGCAGAGCATAAACGATAGCTATTACCATACGGACCATGGTGACGGACTCGATAACTACAAAGTCGGCCATGGCCAGGGGTGCGGGGGTACGGCAATTCTTTTCGATGGGAAACGCCTGACGACGGGAACAAAAGGGTGGAAAACCGAAAAGGTCATTGCCAACGGGCCAATCAGGCTCGTCTTTGAACTCACCTACGATCCGATCGACGTGAACGGCATCGGCGTCCGTGAAACCAAGCGAGTCACGCTCGACGCCGGACAGAACCTCAGCCACTATCAGTGCACATTCACCGCGGACACGCCGATTGACAATCTGCAAGTTATGAGTGGCATCGGGGAACATCGTGATCGAAATTATGAGAAAGATTTCAATAAAAAAGAAGGTTGGATGAGCTATTGGGACCCCGGAGATGCACCCGGCGAAAAACGTCCCGCGCCCAATACCGCGCCAACCGGCTACGTTGGAACCGCCGTGGTGATGTTGCCATCACAGGTCCAGGATATGATCGAGTTCGATGCGCATCTTGAGATGGTCACCCGCGCAACTTTAGGTAAACCCGTGGATTTCTGGGCGGGAGCTGGTTGGGATCGCAGCGGTGATTTCAGCAATTACGACGATTGGAAGCACTATGTCGCTGATTTCGCCAAGAGAATTGCTACGCCGTTAACGATCACGATTTCCCAGTAACATGATCGTTCTCCCGGAAAAACTTTCTGGCCGAGCAAATATGGTTCGGACATTTCTCTTTCTTGCGCTTCTGAGCGGGATCGTTCCGCCAGCCGGCCGCGCCGCCGACTCGGCGACGACGCGCCCCGCCGTTCATATCGATCACGCCGGTCTGTCCAAACTCGGCTGGCAACTGGCATGCATTGGCTCGACGTTTGGAGATCGCTCGACCTTCGCCATGATCGACCTCCTTCATTCCATGAATTTTCACCATATCGAGCTTTCGAACGGGCAGTTTGATCCTTGGGATATCGCCGCCTCCGACGCCCTTGTCGCAAAGCTTAAGAGCGTCCACATGGATGTCGTTAGCATCGGTATAATCGATCCCGGGACAAACGAATCGCAGGCGAGAACGTTCTTCGATCTGGGCAAGCGGCTGAAAATCAAAACCCTCGTTGCCGATCCCTCCGACGCATCTTTGCAAATGCTCGACGATCTGGCCAACGAATACCGCATCAACGTGGCGATCGTGAATTTCGCAAAGCCGGGAAATCACTGGGATCCCGCCGCGCTGCGGAGCCTTCTGGGTGGTCGGTCGGCGCGGCTTGGTGTTTGCGCCGATATCACCGCGTGGCGCGCATCCGGCATTTCGTCCGTTAATGCCGTCAACATACTCGCCGGCCGTATTCTGGAAACCCGCCTCACCGATTTCGAAGGTCCGGAAGCGGCGGAAGCGCTCGGCGAACTGAAACAGGCGAAATTCCGCGGGATTTGCGCCGTCGGATGTCCCACTCAACCCGAGGACGATATGATCGATCGTTTCACTCATTCGATCAACGCGTTTTCGAAGATCGTCGGTGTATTAAGTGGAGTTCAGTAGCGATATCCGTCACAGCTTTTCCTCTTACCCAGGCAACCGCCGAGACCAGAAACCGTCCTCGCGACCTCCATAGTATCTCTCAACCGCCAAATCCATAACACGCTGCGTTCGCAACGCCGTAGCGCCAGTGCTGATCCAATTGGGAGCCGGTTGCCCCAGAAGCGTAAATACGATCGTTTGAATCAGTGGCTGCTGCACGCGCTCAAGCGGCGGAAACTCGAATAATCTCCTTGAACTATCTTCCGTTTCGAGAACTAGAGGTTCGGTGCCGAAGCAGGAGAATCGCAAGGTTCCTTTTTCGCCTTCGAATTTGAAATTGTCTTCCCTCGGACCCCCGTTAAATTGAAGTCTGGCATGTCCTCTAATTCGTTCCTGCAATCCGAAGCTCAATTCCACAAAATCTTCGGCGTCAAATCTCTTGCCGATGTTACGGCCAGTTCCAACTACATCCACCAACGAGCCCAGGAAAAAGTCCATTAAGTCCAGCGCATGAGATCCCAAGTCGAAGAACAATCCACCGCCGGATTGTTCCGGTACGAATCGCCAAGGAACTGGATCGTTTCGCGTGGCCATTTGCGAGTCGCAGTAGTCATAAGAAGCGTTTTTGATAGGACCCAAAATGCCGTTGCGAATGATTTCTTTTGCGTGTGCGAACCGGGGTTGGGCGCGTCGGTAGTAAGCGACAAAGAGCGGGAGCCCGCGAGCGGAGAAGGCATCCACCATCCTGGTTGCTTCGGCGGTGTTTCGCGCCATCGGCTTCTCGACGTAGCACGGCTTTCCCGCAGCGCAGGCCATCAGGGCATACTTCTCGTGCATGGCGGGAGGCGTTGCGATGTAAATGGCATTCACATGCGGATCGTCGATCAGCATTGCCGCGTCGTCGTACCACCGGGGCACTCTGTGCCGTCGCGCGTAGTCGGCGGCCTTACTGGCATCGCGGCGCATCACCGCGACTAATTCGCTTCCGACGGCTTTTTGAAGCGCGGGGCCGCTTTTGACTTCCGTCACATCACCGCAGCCGACGATTCCCCAGCGGATTGTTTTCATTGGAATGACTATAGCAACGGCTGTTCAGTGTACTTGTTCCATCCACTCGCAAGCGTCCATTAAATCCATTAAATTTACTGCTTGATGACGGCCAATCTGCTGCAGCCTTCTCGACGATCGCCCCTGTTTGCGATAACGGCAATTCTCTCGATGTTCGCCTTTCCAGCCTTTGCCGGAAGGATCGAACATATCGACCTCAAGTCGTTGGAGACTCCCATATATACGGTTGACGGCGACGCATTTGTCGGCCACAACGGAGATCGATATTGCAACCGCCCTCTGTACTGCAATCAGATCTTCGGCCTGGCGTTTGGCGGTGACAAACCGTACACCATGGTGGGTAATGGCAAAGTCATTCTTGGCAATCTCATGTTTGGCTTGATCCGTCACGGCAAAGGAAAGTGGCTGCAGAATGCCTCGGATATCATATCAAAATACCGCCCTGGTCGAATGGAATGGATCGTCAGGGTCGCTTTATGGGGGACTACGACGGTTCACGTCGAGGTTGTTCCCACGGCGGAGGGCGCGGGGGTCGCAGCGCACGTGAGACTGGATGGGTCAGTCCCCGGCGATGCGCTGATCTGGGCGAGCGGAGCCTCGATCCAGACCAGGGGAACCGTCCTTAACGATTGGGACATGACAATTCCCGGTGGCGCAAATTCGGGGCTACGGGGATTCTCTCCCGGGAGTTGCGCCGGGAATGTGGTGCAGGCGAGTGGCCAATGGTGGACCCTGCAGCCAGCGGGCGCTGATTCTCCCGCGGCCGGTGGCCGCTGCAGTGCCGCGTCGCAGATTGTCGTCGCCGATGCCAGTGCGTGGGAAGACCCCCTCGCCCTGCTGGCGAGTCTGGCCAAGTCTCAGCCAATTGCATGCGGCACTGTACCCCTGGTGACGGGGGAGGATGTCTATTGGTTCTTGCGCTCAGCCTCAGAAGCCAAAGCGGACGACGCCTCACCGCAAAGGGCATTTACCGCCGGGAAGGAACGAGCGCTCGCCATTGAAACCCGAGTCGTAGTGGATACGCCCGACTCATGGCTGAATGCAGCCGTCGGGGCCTCGTCTTCTGTTACTGACGGAGTATTCCGCAAAAGCATGTACACGCACGCCGGAATGCGATGGGGCGTGCCGCTTCTGGGTTGGCGAACTATTTTTGGAGGGACGGTCTATGGCTGGCATGAGCGCGTCATGGCTGATGCCCGATTGTGCATCGACAAACAAATCAAGGAATCCGATCACACCACGCCAGAACCCGATCCATCGGCAGAACTCGCCAGTCAGGCACCGGACTCGCGCATGTTCGGTGTTGGCCGCGTGGATAGTTACCAACCGCATCACTACGACATGCAAAGCCAGTTTTTCGATCAGCTGCAGCACGCCTGGCGTTGGACGGGTGATCAGGACCTGGAAGAGCTTCTGCGCCCCGCGATCGAGCTTCATTGCCAGTATATAAAGGACTGCTTCGATCCCGTAGGCCTGGGAATCTATGAAAGCTACGCCAACACCTGGCCCACCGACGATCAATGGTATAACGGCGGAGGCACTTCCGAGGAAACCGCTTATGCCTACCGCGCCGAAATGACCGCGCTTCAACTGGCGCGGCGGGCGGGGGACGCATCCGCGGTGCAGCTTCATACCGCAGCGGTTACCCGAATTCGCAAGGCGTTTTTCGATCTACTTTGGATTCCGCGTTTGGGCTACCCCGGCGCGTATCGTGAGCAAATCGGCCTTAAGCGCCTCCATGAAAGCTGCTGGCTTTACGCGATCTTCTGTCCAATCGACGCGGGCCTTCTCGACACTGAGCAAGCCGCACAGGCTCTTCAATACACCGAGTGGGGCCTCCAACGCTTGAAGCTTCCGTATGGCGGGGAGCAATGCTGGCCTTCCAACTGGGTGCCGTCGATCTGGTCGGTTCGTGAGATGTGGCCGGGAGATAATTACCAGTTGTCGCTAGCCTATTTTCAGACCGGCCTAGCGGACGATGGCTGGACATTGCTGCACGGAACGTTCCCTGAGCAATTGCTTTTCGGGTCCGTTCCGGGTGATTTGGGATATCCAGCCGGTGGGACTGATTTCAACGATTGCGCCAGTATGTTTGCCCGAACTATCGTCGAAGGCCTGTTCGGATATGTCCCGGATTATCCCGATGGCATCGTTAAGTTCGCGCCTCAGTTCCCCAGCGACTGGGACCATGCCTCTATCAAAACGCCGGATATGTCCCTCACATTTCGCCGCAGCGGAGCGATCACAAATTGTGCGGTCACCCTCGCCCATGCCTGTGTAATCGAAATCCAACTGCCCGTCGCAACAACCGGGGTCGAGGCCGTTACCGTCGATGGCAAAAGCGTGAATTGGGATTTGATGCCCGGTTTTGGCCGAAGCATCGTCAAGATCCATCTCCCCGCCGCCAGCTCCGCCTATGTGCAGGTGACATGCTGCGACGCGCTTCAGACAATTCCGGCGGTGCATTTGTCCGCAAACACGGGCGATGACGTCACGTTGAAAGTGTCCAACGCCGAAGTGATAGACTTCCACGACCCGCAGAGCGTGCTGAAAAATGCGAAAATTCAAAACGGCGCGATTGACGGAGTCGTGAGTGACAACGCGGACGACCATCTTGTGTTCGCACTGATTCAACTCGGTAATACCCGGCAATGGCAGTTGTTCAAAATCCATGTCACCGATGTGGGCACCGAGCGGGCCATTGCCGACAAAACAGAGGTGAAAATCCCCGATGACGCCCACTGGAATCCCGTTCCCATGGTCGCCGCCCTCAACGGCGACGTCCGCACGATCTATTTGCAAAAGTATCTCTCCCCTCGGCCCAACACTTGCTCCCTTCGCCTCGCGACCGACGGCTATTCAACCTGGCAGATGGTCCTCAACAAGAAAAACAAGGCGCCCGACATCGATCTGGATAATCTTCAATCACTGACCGATGCCACCGGCAAGCTGCGGGCCGAAAATGGCGTCCCTTTTCTTTTCCCCGGCGCTGGGGAAAATAATATCGCGTTCACTTCCCGATGGGACAACTGGCCAAAACAAGTCGATATTCCGGTCAATAAATCC
>Ga0302325_10018383_pt1 | contig 14731 bp, 10 predicted proteins | sample Palsa_T0_2_FD_201948 | JGI IMG/M metagenome (GOLD analysis project Ga0302325, IMG submission 201948) | Peat permafrost microbial communities from Stordalen Mire near Abisko, Sweden - Palsa_T0_2 | ecosystem: Environmental > Terrestrial > Soil > Palsa > Peat permafrost | place: Sweden: Abisko... | reverse complement strand
AGTCCATCGAGGATCGCTTCGATCGCATTTCAAAGACCGTCACGACTTTCGAATGGTTCGATCCTGGCAATTTCGAACACCTGCAGCGGATTGACGGCCGGTTGAACCAGAATTTCCTCGTAGGCGCTGCGGTGTACCAATTGGGCCAGACCCAGAACTTCGCCCGCGGCGAGACTCTTTGGGACGCGCTCCTGGCCCTCATCCCACGCGCGATATGGCCGGAGAAGCCTATTACGGCAGGCAGCGGCAACCTGGTCAGCCGTTATACCGGCATCGACTTCGCCGAAGGTACCAGCATTGGCGTCGGCCAGGTGATGGAGTTCTACCTCAACTTCGGAACTCCCGGCGTGGTCGTCGGCTTCATCATTATGGGCGTGTTGGTCACCGCTTTCGACTGGCAGGCGGCCGAGCGGCTGGCGCGCAACGATCTGCACGGTTTCGTGCTGTGGTTTCTGCCGGGCATCGCTCTTTTACAGGTTGGCGGCCAGCTTGTCGAGATCACCGCCAGCGCCGCCGCCAGTCTGGTAGTCGCGCTGTTGGTGAACCGGGTGCTCGATAGCTGGCACGGAGAACAAGCGGGGCAGGCAGCATCGCCTGCCAAACCGGGCGCCATTCTGCCGAGCTTGCGCCGCTCGCCCGGCAACGTCTGAACGCGTATGACCGAATTGCTCGGAGTCTTCCCCTCGCTGGAGCCGCTTGGCGGCGTGCAGGCCAGCGGCCGCGAGGCGTGGCAAGGCATCGTGAACCAGCTCGGCGAGAACCGTGCCTGCTTCTTCGGCTATCGGGCGGGTGGGAGCAAAACAAGGGCCGCGCTCTCGGCGCTTGCCCGGCGGCGGCGCGCGACTATCCTGCTGGTGTGGCACCTGCGGCTGCTGAAGCTGGCTCCGCTGGTGGCGGACACGGCGGCGCGGGTGGTCGTTTTCCTGCACGGTATCGAGGCTTGGCGCGCGCAGGATTCGCTCACCCGCTGGGCAATGGCCAAAGTGAATCTGTTCCTCTCCAACAGCGACCATACGTGGGAGCGCTTCGTGTCGTTCAATCCAGTGTTCCGAGACGCCGCGCACGCCACAGTACACCTGGGCGCGGGGGAGCTTGCCGGCGACAGCGTGCCCGTCCCAGCCGGTGCCCCCGTTGCGCTGATGCTCGGCCGCATGATGCGCGGTGAAGACTACAAGGGACATCGCCAACTGATCGAAGCCTGGCCGAGTATTGTCGAAAACGTGCCTGGGGCAGAGCTGTGGATCGCAGGCGACGGCGACCTGCGGGAATCCCTGGCGCAACTCGCGCGCAGCCACACTGGCGTGCGTTTCTTCGGCCAAATCTCCGAAGCGCAAAAGCAGGATCTCCTCGCGCGCTGCCGCTGCCTGGCGATGCCGAGCCGGGGCGAGGGCTTCGGGTTGGTGTACCTGGAAGCCATGCGCCAGGGACGCCCATGCCTGGTCGGCGATAGCGATGGCGGCCGCGAAGTAGTCAACCCACCCGAAGCGGGGTTGGCGGTCGACCCCGGGGATCCTTTGCAACTCGCGGCGGCCGTCACGCGCCTGCTGACTCCCGGACCCGAGTGGGATCGCTGGTCCCTGCAGGCCCGCCGCCGCTACGAAGACGGATTCACCGCGCAACACTTTCGCCAGCGCCTGAACGAAGCCTTGTTCGCCGTCTGAAACCCGTGCCCTTGCATAAAATCCTCCACGTGATCCCCTCGGTCGGCCCCGAGCGCGGCGGACCCAGCGTGTTGATGCGCACCCTCGCCCGCGCGCTTTCGCAAGCCGGCATGCAAGTCCACGTAGCCACTACCGATGATAACGGCCCCGCCCGCCTCCATGTTCCGTACGGCGTTCCGCAACAGGAAGACGGCGCGACGTTCTGGTATTTCCCGCGCCAGACGCGCTTCTACAGCTTCTCCTGGCCCCTCACCCGCTGGCTTGCGAAACATGTTCGTGAATTCGATCTGGTCCACATTCACGCGCTCTTCTCCTACGCCGCGCTTCCGGCGGCGCTGCTGGCCCATCGCGCGGGCGTGCCTTATATAGTCAGGCCGCTTGGCACACTCAACCGTTGGGGGATCCGAAACCGCCGCCCCTGGCTGAAGAAACTTTCCTTCCGCCTATTGGAGAGCCGCATCTTATCCGGCGCCGCGGGCATTCACTACACCAGCGAACAGGAACTACTGGAGGCCGGCGACCTAGGTGTCTCGGCTAACCCACTCATCATTCCGAACGCCGTCGAACTCCCGGTAGGACAACCCTCCTGGCCTGTCCGGCGCCCCGAAAGCCCCAAAGTCATTCTCTTCCTCTCCCGCATCGATCGCAAGAAAGGCCTCGACCTGCTCTTCGCGGCATTCGCGCGCGTGCGGCAGCAGTGCCCCGAAACGGTCCTGGTGCTAGCCGGAACCGGCGCCCCGGAATTGTTAGCCAGTCTAAAAGATAACGCCGAACGCCTGGGCGTCGCCTCCGATGTAATCTGGGCCGGCTTCCTCACCGGAGCAGATAAGTGGGCGGCCTTAAGCGGCGCGGATGTTTTCGTCCTGCCGTCCTACTCGGAAAACTTTGGCATCGCGCTGGTCGAAGCGCTGGCTTCCGGTTGCCCCGTCGTACTTTCCGATCAAGTCGGCATACACCGCGAGATCACTCGCGCCGAAGCCGGGCTGGTCACTCCATGCCGGGTCGCAGAACTAGCCGATGCGATCTGCCACGTGCTGACCGACGCCGCCCTCCGCCGCCGTATGAGCGAAAATGGCGTACGGCTGGCGCACCAGCAGTTCTCACTTGAAGCGGTCGGCGGTCAATTGGCGGCGGCGTACGCGGCGGTGATCGCATGAACTCACTCGCCGTAGTGGTGCTGACTTATAACGAAGAAGTCAATCTGCCGCGTTGCCTCGACAGCCTGCAAGGCCTGCACTGCTCCATCGTCGTTGTCGACTCCGGAAGCACCGACAGGACTCAACAGATCGCCGAGCGCTACAAAGCCGCGCTGCTATCTCATCCGTTTGAGAATTATGCCGTGCAGCGTAACTGGGTACAGGAAAATCTCCCGTTGGAGACCGATTGGGTTCTCCACTTAGACGCCGACGAGCGGCTTACACCCGAACTTGCATCCGAGATCAACCGCACGCTGGCCGCCGCGGATGACGGTATCGATGGTTTCCTGCTGCGCAAGCGGACCATCTTCATGGGCCGCTGGATTCGCCACGGCGGGCACTATCCTTCGTATCACCTGCGCCTCTTCCGCCTGCACAAAGGCCGCTGCGAAGACCGGCTATACGACCAACACTTCGTAGTCAATGGGAAAGTCAAGCCTTTGGATAGCGACTATCTGGACATCGTAGCCACTAACCTCAGCACCTGGACTCTGCGCCACAAGCGATGGGCCGAACTCGAAGCCAATGAAATGCTGGCGCAAGACGACCGCCGCCGCCAGGTGCACCCCGACCTGCTCGGGAATCCGATCGAAAGACGGCGCTGGTTTCGCAATGCGTATTCCCGCGGACCGCTCTTCGGCCGCGCGTTCGCCTATTGGTCGTACCGCTATCTCCTGCGTCTGGGCTTCCTCGACGGCAAAGAGGGACTGATCTTCCATTTCCTGCAAGGTTTCTGGTTTCGATTCTTAGTAGACGCAATGATCTACGAGCAGTTGTGGGGCGGGCCTCCAGGCCTGCGCGGGTCCACCAGGACCCGCTCCTCGGCGTACAAAGCGTAATTCTTTCCGCACCGGGTTGTGCGAGTTGCAGCAACAAGGGGCATAAGGTTGAAGATTCTCGGACTAAACGCCTTCCATGGCGACGCATCCGCCGCTCTCCTCGATAACGGCGAGCTGGAGTCGGCCATCGAAGAGGAGCGCCTGAACCGCATCAAGCATTGGGCCGGATTCCCCAATCTCGCGGCTGCCTTCTGTCTCAACGGATCGGATCGCAACGACGTCGAACACGTGGCCATCTCCCGCGATCCTTTCGCGCACATCTCGCGCAAAGTGCTTTATGCCGCAGTCCGTCCAGCCTCTTGGCAGAGATCCATGTCGCGCGTCGCCAATATCGTCCAGGTGGCTGGCCTTAGCTCAGGCCGCCCCGGCACGATACTCACCGAGTTGAAGCGCGCCCGCATTCACAAGGTCGAGCATCATCGCGCGCACCTTGCCAGCGCCTTCTTCGCCTCCCCCTTCGAACAGGCCGCCGTCATCTCCGTGGATGGCTTCGGCGATTACAGCAGCGTCCAGTGGGGCATCGGCCGCGGCAATCGTATCGACGTGCTGGGCTCCGTGCTATTCCCGCATTCGCTCGGTATTCTTTACACCGCTTTCACCCAGTTTCTGGGCTTTCCTAAATATGGCGACGAATACAAGATGATGGGACTGGCGGCTTATGGTGCGCCGCGCTTCGCGCCCCAGATCCGCCAGATCGTCAAAACCGAATCCGGCAATTGCCGCCTCGACCTCGAGTACTTCACGCATCACAGCCAGGGCGTCAAGATGACTTGGGATGGCGGCGAGCCGGTCTCCGGTAACGTCTTCTCGCGGAAGATGCCCGAAGTGTTCGGCGAATCGCGCGAACCGCGCGCGGAACTCACCGATCGGCACGCCGATTTAGCCGCCTCTGTGCAAACCGTCCTGGAAGAAAACTACTTCGCGCTGCTGAATCATGTCTACAAGCGCACCGGGCAGAAGGCCTTGTGCCTGGCGGGCGGCGTAGCGCTCAACTGCGCGGCCAACGGCAAAATCTTCGAACAAACGCCTTTCCGCGACATCTATATTCAGCCGGCCGCCAGCGACGCGGGCACTTCCGTCGGCGCGGCGCTATCTGTCTGGCACGAGCGCCTGCATCAGCCCCGCTCTTTCGTGATGCAGCACGCTTATTACGGCCCTCAATATACAGATCGCGAAATCCTAGCGGAGTTGGAAACCGCCGGAGCCCGGTACCGGCGCTTAAGCGAAACGGAACTGGTGGATCAGACTGCCGCGCAAATCGCCGCCGGTAAAGTCGTCGGCTGGTTCCAAGGCCGCATGGAGTTCGGCCCGCGCGCGCTCGGCAACCGCAGTATTCTGGCCGACCCGCGCCGGTCCGACATGAAGGATCTCCTCAACAGCCGCATCAAACATCGCGAACATTTCCGGCCCTTCTGCCCTTCGGTCTTGGCCGAATGTGTTTCCGATTTCTTCGAGACGGGCTACCCATCGCCCTTCATGGTCACCGCGTATCGCATCAAAGCCGATCGCCTGCAGGATATTCCCGCCGTCACCCACGCCGACGGCACCGGCCGCCTCCAAACCGTGGACCGCGAATCCAACCCGCTCTACTGGAAACTCATCCGACGCTTTGGCGACATCACCGGCGTCCCCGTTTTGCTAAACACGTCGTTCAACGAAAACGAACCCATCGTGCAGACCCCCGCGCAGGCCCTCGACTGCTTCCTGCGCACGCGCATGGACGTGCTGGCCATCGGTTCCTACTTACTCCTGAAATCCGAAAACCTACACGCCAGCGAGAACAAACGCGTATTTGCTTTGGCATAGCTCACCCGAATCCATCACCATTCGAGGCTCAACGATGAAGATACTGTTGCTGAATCAGTGCTTCTATCCCGACGTGGTATCCACTGCCCAGCACGCCGGCGATCTGGTCGCGGCGCTCACCGAGCGCGGCCACGAGGTAACCGTCGTCGCTAGCACGCGCGCCTACGACAACCCGGATCTAAAGTTTCCAAAAGAGGAACAATGGCATGGCTGCCGCATCCTGCGCGTGTTTACCCTGGCGCTCGGCAAGACCTCCAAATGGAGGCGCGTCGCAAACTTCGCCAGCTTCTTCATCAGTTGTGTTCTCCGCCTCATCTTCCTGCCCCGTTATGACGTCGTCATGGCCCTCACTTCGCCGCCGCTCATCTCCCTGCTAGGCGCTCTTTACGTGAAGCTCAAAGGCGGCCGGTTCATCTTCTGGGTAATGGATCTGAATCCGGATGAAGCTGTCGCCGCAGGATGGCTCAACGGAAACTCCGCGGCCGCGCGCGTATTAGCCGGGCTGCTCAACTTCAGTCTGCATACCGCCGAGGAAGTCGTGGTGCTCGACCGCTTTATGCGCACTCGCGTAATGCAGAAAGGCGTACCAGCGGAGAGGATCAGCGTCATCCCGCCATGGGCCCACAGCGAAGTCGTCCACTACGATCCGGATGGCCGCGAGGCGTTCCGCGACCGCCACGGCCTCACCAGCCAGTATGTGGTGATGTATTCGGGCAATCACAGCCCTTGCCATCCGCTGACTACCGTGCTGCAAGCCGCGCAGCGCTTAGCCGATCATCCCGAAATTGTATTTTGTTTCGTGGGCGGCGGCAGCGAATTTCCCACCGTCGCCGATTTCGCGGCCGCGCATCATTTGGAAAACATCCGCTGCTTCCCCTATCAGCCGCTCGCGCAGCTTTCGGCGTCGCTTTCCGCCGCGGATCTGCACGTGGTCGTGATGGGCGACCCGCTGGTGGGCATCGTGCACACCTGCAAGATTTACAACATCATGTGCATCGGCGCGCCAGTCCTGTATATCGGACCCTCGCAGAGTCACGTGATGGATATCGCCGCGGGCAACGGCATCCCCCTGGCCTCCGCCAATCACGGCGACGTGGACTTGGTCGTCCGCCGCATTCTATCTAACATAAGAAATCGTGAGCACCTAAGCGTGCCCGACGCCCGCATGGTGGAACGCGGCCGCAATTTTTATCAGGACCAGCTCGTGCCGCGATTTGCCGATCTGGTGGAAGCCATGCCCGCGCAGGCCGTCGCGGCTGCCGTCGGCAGCGACGCCGTCGGAGATTGATACCCATTGCTGTTGCTGCTAGCCGCCGCGCTCGCTCCCATCCAAACTTTCTCTATTCAAGAACAATTTGGCGTGACCCACCCGCCCCAGATTATCGACTTCGATTTCGCCAAGCGCATCGATCAGGATCGTAGCTACATGATCGGCCCGCAAGGCATGGAAGTTCCGTTTCAGCTTCTGCATGACGGCAAGATCGCCGTCGAGGCCGCCCTTCCCGCCAACAGCCGCGCGGAGTGGAAGCTCTACGCCGCCGAACCGGGCCGCGTGCCACGGAGCTTTCCAAACGCCGTGCGGATTACCGAAACCCCCGCCTGGTATGAGATTGTCAACGGCCTGACCGGCGTACGCATCGCCCGCGCCGGCCGTCCCGACGGCCACCCGATTTTGGCGCCCGTCCAGGGCGTACTTTACCGCGATGGAACCTGGACCGCTACCGGCCCCAATGTCCTCGAAGCCGCCGGCGACCCCACCGGCATGACCGTCCGCATCCTGGAAACCGGCCCGCTGAAAATCGTCGCCGAAGTTTCCTATACGTTCCATCGGCGGCGCCTCGAGTATGGCGATAAGCTCCTCATCCCCGCGGGCGACGGCTTCTATCGCTCCACCATCGAGATGCAGGCTGGCCAGCCCTCCATCCTGATCGAAGACGACACGGACATGGACCTCCGCTACGCGCTCGACATCTACCACGGCCTCGAGCCCGACCAGGCGCGCTATCGCGGGCATCACTCCACCTCCATCGAAAACGGCCGCGAACCCGACGGCCGCCAGTACCGCCAGTGGCACGAACGCCCCGCCCTGGACGCCATCCGCGACCTGCAATACCGCACCCCCGGCCTGTCAAATTACAACGGCGAGCCTCCCTACATTCGGCGCATGGCCGTCTGGGACCCGTGGGTCTACGACAGTGGATGGTATTGGCAGTTATACAATACGAAGGCCGCGCCCGATGCCAACCTGCTCGGCATCTTTGCCGGACCCGCGTCCCGCGCCATCGGCGCGGCCCACAACGGCGCAGGCATCTTTACCGCGCCCGGCCCGGTGGCTGGCATCGCTTTCGAAACCCATCGCCGCTCGCCCGACGCCCGCGTCTTTCCGCGCGTGCGCATCGCCTGGCGCATCTTCATCGGCACTAAAGCCGGCGACCTCGGCGATCCGTACAAAGTGCAGAACATCGCCGGGCAGATGAACCTGCACGGCGGCATCAACCTGAACAAGGTTTATCGTTGCCGAACCGATTTTGCCGATCCGCCCACCGGCTACCCGCCTCTCTTCATGCCCCGCGCCGCCGTCGAGGCCGTGATCGACCGCGTTCGCTCCGACCCCGATTACTACCATCGCCTCTATGACGCCGAGCCCAGCGCCCGCCCCTTGCTAGACATGTGGCGCGACTCCTCCGGGCGCAAGCGTGAAGAGCTAGCCGCCAGCATCGCCGCTACCGCGCACGACCTGCTCGATGCGCTGGTCAACGGCGACGGCATCTACGATTTCCGTTTCCACTATTGGCACGGCGGCCTGGAGATGACCCGCCAGGCCGTGTGGATCAACGCCGTCCTCCCCGACGCCCGCGCCAAAGCCGCCGCCGCTTTATTCGCCAGCGTCCTCTGGGATTCCGATTTCGTCCCCATGTTCGAAGGCCACGGCCTGAATTTGGGCACCGCCAACATGCCTGTGCAGCAGAACCAATACCGCGACCTTTACGCCCTGCTGGTGCCATCCTTGGCAGGAGTGGGGCGGACGCCCTCGTCCGCGCGCGACCCTCTGGTCGCGCTCTTAGAAACCGTCAACGATTCCGGCGCCGCCATGGGATCCACGCATTATATCGGCGCATCCATGGGGCCGCTGCTCACCACCCTTCAGCAATTGCAAACCGCCGGCATCGCCGACGCCTTCCGCGACCAGCCGCGCCTGGCCCGCTTCGCCGAGTTCTACCTCAACCTGCTCACCCCTCCCGAGCCGCGCTTCGGCGGATACCGCAAGGTCGTCTCCATCGGCGACGGTTCCACCGAATCGTCCGAGCTTTACGGCCAGCTTGCCACCGGCTTTGCCGCAGCCGATCCCGCGCTCAGCGCCCGCTTGATGGCCGCCTGGTGGCACTCCGGCGCGATGCACTCCGGCTTCCACGGTTCCACCATCCTGAAAATCGACGAGAACCTGCCCGTCGCGAACCCCCGCCTCGGCGACGCCAACTTCCCCGGCTGGTACACCGTCCTGCGCAACGGCTGGGGTACGCGCAACGAAACCGCTGTCTGGCTGGTGGATGGCGACTTCTACCGCGACCATGCCCATGAAGACAACGGAACCGTGGCAATCTACGCGCTCGGCGCGCCTCTTTCCGTCGATTGGGGTAGCATGTACTCACCGCAATCGCCCGGCGCTTTCATGCATTCGCTCGCGCTCCCCGAAAGCGCCCTGCCCTTCGCCTGGGACACCACCGCCATGCCGCTTGAACAAATCGGATTCCGCTGGCAGCACGCCGCAGCGCAAACTTTCGACTCTTTCCCCGCCAGCGCCTACGTCCGCGCCGCCTACGAATCCAAAGACGCGAAGTGGACGCGAACCGTCTACTCCATCCATCCCGACGAAAGCAATCCGATCATCGCCATCCGAGACACCTTCGACGATCCGCATGTCCCCCGCATCGTAACTCTCAATCTAATGGGAGAATCCGAATCGCCCGCTAACTTCGCCTTCACCGGCCAGTGGCTCATCAACTGGGACCTCTATGCGTTTAGCGGCTCCCCCACGCAGACAGTCATGCGAACCTGGTCGCACCGCTGGCATCCCAACCGCGAACAAAACGAATTCCTGAAGGCCAACGGCCGTCAATTTGAAGAGCGGCAATCCATCCTGCGGCTGCGCACCACCGGCGCATCCACGCTGCTACTGCTGCCCTGGCGCAAAGACAATCCGCGCGCAGCCTCTGTACATAATGAAGGCGCACGCATCACCATTTCCTGGAATGGCGCCACCGCCACCATCGACCCGGACTGCCACAGCTTCACCCAAGGAACAACCGCAATCGTCACCGCCTTCGGATCCGCGCCTTGCCAGGCCGCTGGGATCGCCATCGCAGGCGGCGCTGCCGAGGTCCGCATCCAGCCGGACCGTGCCACCATCACCGCCCACGGCGCACCCGGCCCGCGCAGAATCTCGTTGCCCGGAGGAGGCCTTCATCAAGTCGACTACGCCGGCCCCGATCCGAGAACCGTCACCCTGCCCACATCCCACTAACCCTGGAAAGGAGAGAAATGACAAACCGCGCTCCCCGCTTATCCGCCACCGCGACGACTCTACTGCTACTAGTCGCGCCCGCCGCCGCGCAACAACTCACAGTTAGCGGTCTCCAAATCACCGGCATTCCCGATGACTGGACCCACCACCACATCGTCTTCTCCAACCCCGGCACCGAACAGGAAGCCATCCAAAACGGAACCCATGGCCGCTGGCTAGCCATCGTCAACGATCCACGCTACATCATCCAGCAACTGCATCGCGGACAGCCCGCCCAGGGACCCGCTGCCGCCGCAGTCGTCCGCCTCGAAGGCCCCATCGCCGTCCCAACCGCCCAAACCGCGCCGCCGTCCGCTCCCACGCCCGGGACTTTCGCCGGATTGGCCACCGCCATCGCCCGCCCCGTGCCCCTCTCGCGCAATCGCAACACGCTAGCCGTCAATCCCGCCAGCGGCAACTCTCCCGCCTTCAGTCCCGACAATCGCCACCGCCTGCGTAAGGACTGGAGCATGGACCTCGGCGCCGGCACCCTGGGGCTCACCACTTTCCCCGCCAAATACTCCTTCACCACCGCCACCCCAAGCTGCGCCAACGATTACGTGGCTTTCAGCACTGGCATCCTTGGCACCGCCTCCCAAGCCACCATCGCCGCCTACAAGAATCTGTACGCAGCATGCGGCGGCACCGTGCCCACCGTTGCCTGGCAGTACAACACCGCCGGCGATAGCTTCCTTTCCCCTGTCCTCGCCATGGACGGTACCCAGATCGCCTACGTCCAATACATCTGCACCGCCAACTGCGGCGATAGTGACGAGGTCGACCTCTCCAGCCTCGTCGTGCTCAAATGGGCTTCCAACCCCTCCCTGGTCACGCTTTCCAGCACTGCCCCCGCTTCCTACCGCGCCTGCACCGCCCCCTGCATGACCGCCCTCACCTACGCCAACAGCGGCTTCTCCGGCTTCTCCTCGCCCTTCTACGATTACACCAACGACGTGATCTACATCGGCGACGACACCGGCGCACTTCACAAATTCACGGGCATTTTCAAGGGTACCCCCGCCGAGGCAGTTACCAGCCCTTGGCCCGCTACCCTCAGCGCCAACCCGCTCTCCCAGCCCGTCCTCGACCACGTCTCCGGCAAGATCTTCGTCGGCGATACCGGCGGCTTCTACTACGCCCTGAACTCCTCCACCGCCGCCGTCACCGGCACATCCGCCCAACTCGACTTCGTCTACGGCCTCTGGGACGCCCCCCTGGTCGATTCCAGCGCCCAAATGACCTACGTCTTCTCCGGAAACGACGGCCAGACCAACTGCTACGACGAATATAGCGGCGAATACGGCTGCAGCGGCGTCTTCCAATTCCCCACCACCTTCACCAACCTCGCCAACACCGAAAGCCAAGTCTACGTCGGCTACTACCCGCTCTTCACTGGAGCCTTCGACAACATTTATATGACCTCGTCCGCCGCAAGTCCCACCGGCCATCTCTACGTCTGCGGCGAGACCGACTACGACTTCGTCCAGACCTTGAACCAGGTCCCCATCACCAGCAACGCCATGGGCGGCCAGAGCGTAAGTTCATACTACCTGGGCGATGGCTACCCCTGCTCCGCGGTCACCGAATTCTATAACGCCACCGCCGCCGCGGATTACATTTTCCTGAGCGTCGAGGGCGCTTATCAGGGCTGTACCCAGGATGCCGGTTGCGTCTTCGGCTTCAACGTTACCAGCGGCGCAGTGCCCACTGCGCCCACCGCGGGCAGCGCCGCAGCCGGAGGCACAAGCGCTATCGTGATTGACAACGCGGCCGCCGCCTCCGGCACATCCCAGATCTATTTCACGACATTAAGCAGCACCGGAACCTGCGCCACCTCCGGGGGCACGGGTTTATGCGCCGTCCAGACATCCCAAGCCGCCCCATAGCTGACCAGCAGGCAGAGTGAAAGCGGGATGAGTGGGGTGATTTATGGTTATTATGGTGATTACGGTGAGTAGGGTGGGGAGCCGGTTCCGCCTGCCGGCCGCGCAGGATCGCATTGGTCCGGCTGAGGTGTCCCCGGCCTTTCGCCTTGAGCCAGGCGTCGACATCGTTGTCAATGCGGGACGAGATTTGCGATTTGACGGGCAGACACTAATTTCCGGCCATCCACTCCAACCCTTGCGCAAGTGGTTAGCGATGCCGGATTTAGCTCGCCTTGCGCAATGCGTCCGCGACAGCGTCCGGATGGTGCGTAATTACCGCCAGGAGGATGCGCGCTGGTCCGTCCGGTTGCGTGCGGCCCTGTTCCCAGTTTCGGACCGTCGCCGGCGCGAACCCGAACCGCGCGGCGAATTCCGATTGACTCAGGCCAAGCTTCCGGCGAAGGGATCGAACGTCGACGGCGGCTCTGCGCGCGACGCTAACCATCGTGACTCGAACCGGGACGTCCTCCCCGCCGGCCCACGCGATCGCCTGTTTGACGCTGCGGATGAGTCTGCGGCCGGCAGCCGTGCGTTTCGTGGCCGGGGGCTTTTTGGTTTGGTTGCGCATTATTGGTTTAACTCCTTTTCATGTATTGTGAAACGAGCGTCGGAAGCAGCCGTTTCAGGCTTCGTTTGTCGGCTTCCGAAAGATCCGCCTTCTCGTTCTTGGCGTAGACATCAAGAAGGAACAGTGGAATCGATTGATTGTAGTAGTAATAGATCACGCGTGCGCCGCCCCGTTTGCCGTGTCCTCGGGCCGCCCACCGGATCTTTCGCACACCGCCGGTTCCGGGCGCCAATTGGCCCGCTTCCGGGTTGGCGCCCAGGTGCGCGACCAGAGCGTCGCGTTCGGCCTCCGTCAGGATCGCCTTGCAACGGTTCACGAATTCCTCGGTTTCCACGACTGTCATCGGCAGCGTCATTGCCATGTGTTATTCGAGCATACGCTATTCGAGAATACGCTCCTCGCGTATGCAAATCAAGCGCGTAGGGCCGTCCGCAAGCCAAGAACGCCTATCCAAAATGCCCGGAAATCAAAGAGCCACAGCGCCCGGGCAGACCCCTGGTCTGCATCCCTGGTCCGGACCCCCTGGACCCTATGCCTCCCGTATGACACAACCATGGCAGATGCTTCGCTCATACACCACCGCCAGACGAGAAGAATTCGCATAGCGTGCCCAAGCACGTAATCAAACGTACCAAGCCGCAGCCGCACCGAGCAGCAGCCGCTCCGAGCAAGAGCCGTACCGAGCCGCGACCGTCAGGAAGCGGTCACCAAGGAGTAACGATGCACGAACCAGACGAGACCAATCGGCAAACCCCCCAGCCTGGCAAGGGCCCCGCCGCCAAGAAACCCTATCGCCAGCCGACCGTGCGCTTCGAGCGTGTCTTCGAAGTCTCGGCGCTCACCTGCGGCAAGGTCGAGGTCACCCAGGGACCCTGCCACGGGAATAGAAAGCTGTCATAGCGCGTAAACGGGAGCAGACAGTGCAATCGAGCATAACCCAAGCAAGCGACTGGCGAAAAGCGGCAGCAAGCTACCGGGACCCAGGTCCGCGGCTGCGCTCGTAGCGGAAACTTGAACGGAGTTAAACCATGAAAACACGCAATTGGAAATCAATGCGCCGGCGGGTCGCACTTGTCGCCTTGGCCCCGTCCGGCTTGGCGCTGTTCCTCGCATACCAGGGCGTCTCACGGGTGTGGGCGCAGACTGGCGGTAAGCCCATTCTCATCCGCGAGCCCATCGACGACAGCCGGCTGGTCACGTTACGGGGCAATACGCGCCCTGAAGCCAACGCCCGGAACGATCGCGGCCGCGTGCCGGACGACTTCCCCATGGAGCACATGTTCCTGCAGTTGAGGCGGGCGCCCGAGCTGGAGCAGGCGCTCGAGCGCTTCATGGACGAGCAGCAGGACAAGAAATCGCCCAACTTCCGCCATTGGCTGACTCCGGCCGAGCAGGCCGAGAAGTACGGTCTAGCCGATGCGGACACCGAAGCCATCAAATCGTGGCTGTTGTCGCACGGCTTCACCGTCGGCTACGTCTACCCCACCACCATCGTCATGGATATCTCAGGCAGCGCCGGGAAGGTCCGCGAGGCCTTCCACACCGAGATTCACTACCTTGACGTCAATGGCGAGCAGCACTTCGCCAACATGAGCGATCCCAGGATTCCCGAGGCGCTCACTCCCGCCGTCGTGGGCGTAGTCTCAATGCACAACTTCAAGCCCCACAATATGGCGACGCGGCGCACCAACTATAGCGTTGGGGGCGGGGACTACTACCTGGTGCCCGCTGATTGGCAAACCATTTACAACGTGAGCCCACTATACCGGGCAGGCATTTACGGGCAGGGCCAAACCATCGTGGTGTTGGAAGACACCAACTCCTACGGATCTGACTTTACCACCTTCCAGACAACTTTCGGTCTGAACAAGTACGGGGGTAGCCTGACTACGGTTCACCCCGACCTTAACGGTACCTGCACCAACCCAGGCACCAACGCGGACGACGGTGAAGCCGACCTTGATGTGGAAATGGTCGCGGCCATTGCGCCCGGCGCGATTGTGGAGCTTGCCTCCTGCACGGGCGGCACCACATTTGGTGGGCTGATCGCTCTCCAGAATCTGCTCAACGTCGGCGCCGGCACCCCGCCCGCGGTCATCAGCATGAGCTATGGGGAGTGCGAGGTGATTAACGGCGCAACCGCGAACGCTTCCTTCAACAGCGCATTTCAGTCCG
>Ga0302325_10018382_pt1 | contig 14731 bp, 16 predicted proteins | sample Palsa_T0_2_FD_201948 | JGI IMG/M metagenome (GOLD analysis project Ga0302325, IMG submission 201948) | Peat permafrost microbial communities from Stordalen Mire near Abisko, Sweden - Palsa_T0_2 | ecosystem: Environmental > Terrestrial > Soil > Palsa > Peat permafrost | place: Sweden: Abisko... | reverse complement strand
TCGAGCAGCTCGGCGACGAGCTGCCGCAGGGATGCGTTCTCATCCTCGACGAGGCGGGGATGGCCGCCACCCGGCCCAGCGCTCGACTGCTCGAGGCCGCCGAGATTGCGCAGGCGAAGGTGATCGCGATCGGGGACCCAGGACAGCTCGCCTCCGTGCAGGCAGGCGGCTGGCTCGGCGCTGTCGGCCGCGAGCTCGGCGCCCTCCGTCTCACAGAGGTCATGCGCCAGCGCGACCCTGCGGAGCGCCGAGCGCTCGCGGCTCTGCACGAGCGCCTTCCACAGCAATACCTCGACTGGGCTGGACGAGCTGGGCGCATCGACACGTTCGGCGACTCAGCCGGCGCATGCGATCAGGCACTCGAGCAGTGGCAACGGGCGGTGGAGGAGGTCGGGCCCTCTCAGGCGGTCATGATCGCCAGGGACAACGACACGCGCCAAGCGCTGAACACCGCAGCCCGAGAGCTTTGGAGGGCTCTCGGACTGCTCGGCGAGGAGCACTCCCACGGCTCGGTTGAGGTTGCCGCGGGCGACCGTGTGATCTGCCGGCGAAACGATCGTCCGATCGACGTCGACAACGGCATGCGCGGGACCGTTCGCGCCGCTGACGCCGATCGCGTAGTCATCGACACCGACTCGGGGCTCGTGCGCGAGCTCCCGGCCGCGTACGTCTCAGAGCACCTCGAGCACGCCTACTCGCTGACCGGCCACGGCATGCAGGGGGGAACGGTCGAGACAGCCCTCGTGGTGGCCTCGCCGCGGGACCTCACCGCCGGCTGGAGCTACACGGCGCTCTCCCGCGCGAGGGGAGAGACGCGCCTTCTGATCCACGAGCACCAGCTCAGCGAGGGCCGCGACGAGTTCGCGCCCTCGGAGCAGTCATTGACGGTGGCACGCGGCGATCTGCTCGCCCGCGCACAGCGTCACATGCTCGAACGTGACGACGAGGACCTCGCGATTGAGCAGCTGCCAGGCGCTGGCCGCGCGGATGACCCTGACCTCGCCGGCTCCCGGGAGCTCGCAGCCGAGCTTCCACAGGAGCGCGGGGCCGCGCTGGCAGAGCCTCCGCAGCCGCCCGCGGCGACCCGAGCGCAGCTGCGCGAGCTGGGCGAGCGCGTCGAGGAGCTTGAGGCGCAGCTTCGGGCGCTGCCGCTCCGGAAGCTTGAGCACATCGAGCACTACGACGAACGTACGCTCACGCTTCTAGCCCAGCGCGAGCGCCACGCCGAGCGGCTCGCCGCACTGCCAGAGCCGCATCGGCGGTTCGGGCGCGTGCGCGATCCCCACGCCGACGAGCGCGACCGGCTGAGGAGCACGGTTGAGTCCTTCGACGATGGGCTTGACCACGTACGTACCTTGCGCAGCGAGCTCGCGCGCGAGCTGGGCGACGTGCCCGAGGTGCGGGCTGAACGCGATGGGCTCACAGAGGCACTCAGCCGGTCCGTTCGCGAACGGTCCGCGGTCCGCGATGAGCTCATCGAGCGCGAGCTGCATGCATCCGGGGCATGGGTCAGGGACACCTTCGGCGAGCGCCCCGATGGCGTCAGGGCCGGTGAGGTGTGGGAGCACGGCGTGCGGCTGGCCGCGCACTATCGCGTGGAGCACGACATCAGCGGCCCAGGCGATGCACTCGGGCCACAGCCCGAGCACCGCGAGGAGCAGCGCGAGTGGGAGCGAGTTCACAAGGCGATCGCGCGTGACCAGCGACGGCTCGGCCGCGATGTCTCAGTTGAGCTCGATGTCGGTCTCGACATCGGCTTCTGAGCGACACTATGGTTCGCCCATGTCCTACGGCCATCGCTTTCACTGCCATGACTGACCAGCAGCTGCTCACGGTCGAGCAGGTCGCCTCCGAGTTCCAGCTGACCTCCCAGACGATCAGAAACTGGATCAAGAGTGGAGCGCTTCAGGCGGTGAAGATCGGCCATGTCTACCGCGTAAGGCGCGAGGACGTCGACACCATGATGCGTCGTCATCAGGGCGAAACCGCCCCGCTGGGAACCCACCGCGACATCTGGGCACCGGAAACCCTGGGGATGCCCTACCGCCGAAACGAGAACAGCCGACAGCCGTCGATCTGGGACGGGACGAGCAGCTCCATCGTGCCGTCCAAGCGAAGCTAGAGCGCTTGGCAGGGCCTTCGAGCTTGCTGCGCAGCGCGACCCGTTGGCTACCGCTAGGACATGCGACAGCACGGAGAAGCGTGCTCTCCACGCCCGATCCTGGTCCGGCAAGGGACTGCGCGCGACGCCCCGCCCAGATGCTCGCTTTGGTGAAAAGCAGGCGCGCTGATCCGCTCGGCGGAGACGCCTGTTAATCGTCCTGTGCGACAGCGCCGGGCCAGGTTCCTCACACACTCGCTTCCCCGCTGGAAGCAGCGGTCAAGGGTGTCCGACGCCAACCTTGAGAAAAGGGAGCTGCGACGACGAAGGATGGACACCCGGTTCTCGTATTCGGACCTCAGCCTACGACTAGCACCCGACCTCAGAGCTCCCGGCTGATCCGGGGCCCTCGCCCAAGGCTATATCCCCAAGTGGATCAAGTAGAGCGTCGAGGCATCCTGCACGAGATGGCTGAGCATCCGCCAGCATCCGGCGATCAAGTCACGGCGTATGCCTACGCCCTTGCGGGATGCCCCGAGGATCTAGCTATCTGGCTAGAGACACCGGCCGCACAGGATGCGATCTCGGCGGTGCTGGCCGCCACGGCCGACACAGCGCGGTAGACGCTCAGGGCCCAAGGACGGCCCGCTGGGGCTAAAGGACTACGGTGGTCCGCCATGGACGAGGCGGTTCCCCCACCGGCGAGCGTCGCCTTCAGCTGGCTGTCGGGCCTGCTCCTTTACGGGACGCCGAACGACGATGGGCGCGCCGCCTTGGACACCTGGGTTCTAACTCACCCAGATCTGCGGCTGAGCACGACCCTCAGCGCTGGCGTCGGCGTGGACGAGGTCCCGGCGCGGGAGCTTGTGCAGGATGGTGAGACCATCGAGCACGAGATGTGGGCGCGGTTCGTTCCGGGACTGATGGCTCACCTGCGCGAGCTGCTACCGGAGGGCCTCGACCACAGCCGTCCGTTCACGGCAGTGCGACATGCGCTCCCGGAGGGCGTCGACCGCCAGACGGTCGTGATCGTCCCCGGCCTGCGCGGTGAGATCCCACGCATCGGGACGCAGTTCTTCGGCCTCACGGTCGAGCGCCATCCACGTGCGTGGCGCGTGGTGAGCGTGCAGCGCGAGTGGACGATGCCCGACTGGTTCCTCGACGCGGACGCCGAGCTTCCGGGCACCAATGAGCCCTAGCGGAGCTTGCCCACGGTCTCCCGCGAACGCCTGGCCGCTTCGGCCGCAACGTGCGGGGACTTCAGAACACAACCCCCTTGACGGCTGCGGCAACGTGTCTAGGATCGCAACCCCACCAGAAGTGGGAGGCGCCCCCGGTCTTTGATCCCCTGTGGCCGGGGACGCACCCTTCTCCCATCCCATCGCTCCAGCGCTACGGGGCCGTGCGCTGCGAGCGGGTTCAGAGACTACTCGCGGTAGTGCCTTGTGTCCGGAAATCCCGCATTTTGCGCCGGGCAACCTCGCACCTTCCGCGGGAAACCTCACACGAGGTGTCGGCGGAGCTGAGTCACGCGACCCGTTCCGTCCGTCCGGCGCCGCGCGCCTACACGCGGGTAGTCGCGCCGAGCGAAGGCGAAGAGGTCCGTCGGCTGGAGTTGCGGCTCAGAAGAGCCCAGCTAGTCGGCGGGCTCAATGATCTCGACCGCGCCGAAGCCCTCGAGCGGGCCGTCGATGAAGAAGATCTCCATCGTGATGTCGGGCTCGACGTGGGCCTGGCTGAGGAACGCGAGCACCCTGCGGCCGGTCAGCTCTTCGATCGTTTCCTTGTAGCGGGTGGCCATCACGCGTTGGAAGTCCTCGCGCATGGCGATGACGCGATCGGGCTCTCCGCTGTCCATGATCGTCTGCTCGAGCGCCGTGAAGCCGCTGCCGCGCATCACCACGACGACGATGTCGTCGAGCGCATAGGTCTTGGCCTTCATCGGCCCGCGCCCATAGTGCTCGCGCAGGATGCCGACGATGCTGGTCGAGATCGTCGCCAAAAGATGTCCGCCGGCGAGCAGTGTCCCGCTGGCGACACGCTTCGAGTACACGTCGGCTGCGAGGCCACGATCGCGAGGCGCCTGGGTGAGATTGCGGGCGGGCTCAGCGCGTTCTTCGGCTGCCCTCGCGCGATCAGCGGCCGCACCGGTGCGATCCCGTGCCGCCCGCTGACGATCACGCGCGGCTCTGAGCGCCTGCTCCTCTCGTCTCTCCGGCCCGGGCGACTCGGAAGTATGCTCCCGCGCCTTTGCGCTGGCGTCCCGTACCTCGGCTGTCTCGTCGCGTGTTGATGCCATCTCAGCACGCTCATCTGCCGTGACGTCTCGCGAGACTCCCGTTCGCAGACGAGCGCGAGACTGCTCCTCTCGGAGATGCGTCGCATGTTCACGATGGACACTGGCCAGGTCACGAGTGCGTTGATCAGCGCCCTCGGCGGCTTCCTGGTCGCTCGCGGCCTGATCCTCGTCTGAGGCCGCCTGGTTTGCATCTGAAGCGGTCTGGTCGCTGTCAGAAGCCGTCTGATCGCTGTCAGAGGTCGTCTGATCGCTGCCCGACGCTGTCTGTTCTAGGTCAAGCGGGCGCTGCCCGACGGAATCCGCAACGCTGCCCTGCTCTTGCGCGGAGGATCGACCCTCTCGTGGCTCTGTGCCCGTCGGCTTGTCTTCTGCGCCCTGCAAAAGGGCTCACCTCAATGCCGGTCTGTCCGCATTATTTCGATATGCAGTACTCCCATACTGCGCGGAACGCAAGGGCCGAACCCGCAAAGTCCGAGACTTTCGAACGCAGGGCACATGACGCTAACCAAACGGCTCGTCACGCCTGCGCGTAGTCGGGAGAGAACCGCAGCCCGTGCGGGTGTTTTCTTTCCTCGAGCCGGCGTGACTGCTGCTCTGTGCGATTTGCGAGCGCCCGCGGGGCTTTGGTTCAGGCGCCGGCATTGGACGATTAACAGGCGTCTCCACCGAACGGATCGGCGCGCCTGCTTTTCACCAAAGCGAGGATCTCAGCCGACGTCGCCTCAGCCCGCCTCGGGCAGACAGCACTCGTGGGGTCGGCCCCTCGGCTCGCTCCTGCTTTGCACCGACTCAGCCACCGCATGAGTCGCCGCTGAGGCTAGACCGAGCGCCGCGCGCGTGCCCGCGGGCGCGGCCCGCTCGCGCGGTCTTCGGACTTGACGGCCTCCGCGAGCTCCCCGGCAACCTCCGCCAGCTCCTCATAGGCGTGCGCAACCTCGAGCATGTCCTCGCCTGCCGCCATCGTGCCGAGTCGTGTTATCGCCTGGTCAAAGCGCCGCCAGAGGTGCTCTGGGCCGCGTCGTCCGGTATCCGGCCGCAGCTCATATGGCGGCTCGCTGTCGGCCTTGCGTGCCGGCGGCCACTCAAAGCCCTGAGCGTCCGCCTCCCGGCACACGCGCGCCGCATCGCTCGCGCCCTTCGCGAGCGCAGCCAGGCGAGCAGCGAAGCCGAGGTCCGGGGGTGCCTCCTTGTGCGCCTGCACCGCGCTGGCCCAGCTGGCCATTGCGTCCTTGAAGTCACTAAGGACCTGCTGATCAGGGTCAGCAGTTCTGTCTTTGCTCATTTGCCGATCCTACCTAGCATTCCGGCCGGCCCTGCTGAGAGCGACCGCCGACCCGGCGTGGACACTCCTGATCCTCGCTACTATGCAGCTGTGACCACCGAGGTGCCCACATGAAGGTCGTAACCGTACGTGACTTCCGCGACCACGCCACTGAGATGTTCCGATCCGAGGACGTAATCCTCGTGACGCGCGACGGCGCTCCCGCTGGCTTCTTCCTGCCGTGGGACACGCCGGAACTGCCGGTGGAGGTACGTCGCGAGGTGTTCCTGCGCCTCTCAGAGCAGATCGGCACGCAGCTCGAGGACAAGGGCGTGAGCGAGTCAGAGGTACTCGGCGATTTCGCTGCCTCCCGCAGTCGTCGCTGACGCGAACGTCGTCCTCTCGGCACTGATCGGCGGCCGCGCCCGCCTCGTGATCGCTTCTCCGCGCGGGCCCCGATGTCTGGCCGCGGATGCGGTGGCGCTCGAGATCGCCCGGCACATCCCACCCCTGGCCGCCAAGCGGGGCCTCGACTCAGCGCTCATGTTCGCGGCGCTCGGTGTCATGCCCGTCGAGTGGAAGGCCGCGGGCGAGTATGAGGATTGTCGCCAGGAGGCTGAGGAGCGCATAGCTGCACGCGACCCCGACGACTGGCCGACCATCGCGCTTGCGCTGACGCTCGATCTGCCCGTCTGGTCCCAGGACAAGGACCTCGCCGACTCCGGCCTCAAGGTGTTCACGACCGGTCAGCTGCTCGACGCGTTGGCTGACGCCGGCGATGGGGGATAGATAGGTTCAGGCAGGAGGGCCAGCTCCGTGCACATGGTCTAGATCTTTGCTAATTTTGCATAGATGGTCCACTCGACCCCGCAGTTTTGATGGGCGGTCAGGTAGTCAGCCTTCCCCCTCGGGGCGACACGCTGCTGACGAAGAAGCAGCTAGCCACGCTCCTTGGTCGCTCGGAGCGCTGGGTGGAGCTGAAGGTCAACGAGGGGATGCCGATGGAGGAGGCGACGGATCGCTACGGCCGGCGCCGCTACAACCTACGGCTTGTCCAGGCATGGCTCAGCGAGGGTCGACCGAGAGCTGCGAGGCGTGAGGACCGGGTTGCGGCGTTGGAGCGTCAGGTAGCGGACCTCGCGGCCCAGCTGGCCGAACTACAACGGACCGGATGAGCGGCGAGGGCGGCAGCCGGCTCGGGGTTGGCCTGCCAAACGTCGGCAGCGGTCGTCAACATGGTTGGCCATGACGATCGTCCCCCGTAACGGCAAGTTCGGCGTCAAGGTCTGGGATTCTGGCCAGAAGCGCTACCGATGGATCGGGAGCTACGACACCGAAGTCGAAGCGGCCCAATCCGAGCGCGACGCGACCCTGAAGCCCGGGAAAGATGTGCCGACCGTGGAGCAGTGGGGGAGGATCTGGCTGTCAGATTACGCACGCCCCGCGCCCGCGACACGCCAGGTGTATCGGCAAGCGGTGAAAGTAATCGCCGCGGAGCTTGGCGCGCTGCGCCTCAGCGAAGTCGATCGTCCACGTGCGCGGAGGCTTGCGAACGGCTGGCCCCGGAACACGAGCGCGGTGGCGCGCACGATGTGGGAGGACGCGCGACGGGACGGGATCTGCCGGGAGAACCCGTGGTCGAACCTGCGGCTGGCGCAGTCCCGTGGCCGGAAGGACATCCTTGCGCTGACCGAGCAGGAGGTCGAGCAGCTCGCGGGCCTCGCGGAAGTCGAGCATGGGGAGTACGGCCTGGAGGCCCGGGCGATCGTCCTGACGCTCGCCTATGCGGGACTGCGTCCGGGCGAGCTGTGCGCCCTGCGGTGGGACGACCTAACTCCGGCGGATCGCGAGATGCACGTCCGGCGCAGCCTGGACGCCACAGGCCAGGAGAAGCTGCCGAAGAACGGCAAGCCTCGCGTGGTCACCATCCCACCGCGCGCTCTCGATGCGCTGTCAAATGTCCCACGGAGCCTTGCGGACGGCTACGTGTTTCACTCGATCCAGGGGCGCCGATTGACGAAGGCGAACCTGTGGTATCTGTGGCGCCCCGTCGTCACCCGCTGGAAGGCCGCAGGCGGCCGTGACCTGGACCTGTACGAGCTGCGCCATGCCGCCGCGACGATGCTCCTAGAACGCGGTGTCAGCCCCGCAGACGTCGCGGTGCAGCTGGGGCACACCGACGGGGGCGCGCTTGTCATGGCGCGCTATGGGCACCCCTCCGAGGACGCCGCGAGGGACCGACTCAAGATGGCCTACGCCGGCGATCAGGCCACAACCGAGCGCCGTCGCGTACGCGGGACGGACGCAGCATGAGCGCGCTCACCCCGTAAACACTGGTCGTTTCGCACCCCTCTAACCAGTATCGCCCATGTCGGCTCGCTGCTGCGAGTCATGCGAGATGCCGTGTGGCCAGCTGTTACAGGTCACATGGGCGCACGGCGATGTTGAGTCGTACAACTCCGCGGAGCAGGCGTTCGTCAATGCTCGCGAGCTTGCATGCGAGCATCTGGGCGAACGCCACGTAGTGCGCGTCGTAGGTCCTGGCCCAGCCGAGGTCGTCCGCTACGCGCCAGGCGGCCTCGGTCAAACCGTCGGGCGTTTGTATCTGAACGGGCGCTTTGAGTAGGCGGTCCAGCATCACTTCAGAGCGCTGCGCGGAGATCTCCTTGCGCCAGGCCATCTCGTGCCGCTGAGGGCGTTCCTCGACGGGAACGTTCTGGTTCGCCATCTCACCGCGGATCCGCCGGTCATGGCCGCGCGTGCCACGGCGGCACTCGCCGGCGCGGAGCAATTGTTGCTTTCGGATCTTTTCCAGGCGGAGTGCGTGTATGTCCTGGAGTCGTTCTACGAGGTCGACCGCTCGATCGACCGAGTGAAGACTGTGTCGCGCATCGAGCCGTAGGCAATCACGATCGTCGAGCGTAAGTGGAACGTACGCCGCCGACGACTCGCCAAGCACACGATCCTGAGGTTCGAGAGCGAGTGGCTCACGCGGCCAGGCACCCTTTGATCGCGGGCCGCATGATCAAAGCACGTTGCACTGACGCTGGGCGCAGACCATCTGCCTGACCGAAGAAGCTCGCGACCCGGGATGAACCCTCTACAGCTGAGGGCCGTTGCCCGCGGGACCTCCGTAGATATATCCGCTGGCTGAGCGCGCCGCTTCCCAGTGTTCGTGGACCTCGAGCCACGGGCTCCAAGGCGTTGGTCTCCAGTCGGAGTCATCGAGCAGGACGCGCCCGTGCGAGACTGCAGCCACGTACGCCACGTGTCCCGGGGCCCCCGGGGAGTGGGGTACGAACACGGCGAGGGCGCCCACCTCCGGTCGCCGGCCCTCCGGCACGCGACCCCTGGCCGCGCGCAACCATTCGCGCGCGTCGCCATGCACGACGCTCAGCAAATCGGGACGGCGACCCACCGCGTACCAGGTGCACTGCCCGACCGGCAGTGGGTCGTTGGCAAAGCACACCCCCTGGCTGTCGCAGGAGGCGCCGCTGGCGGTTGGCGCGCCTTTGGCGGTTGCTCCGAGAAGCGCGCCCGACCACTCGGGGAAGCCCATTTCCGCCTTGTACCACGAGGCGACCCAGTTGGAGCCCTCGCGGCAGGTGGCGGTGAAGGTCCACACTCCGGCGGGCGCGCCCGCGGACGCTCGCCAGCGCCACACCACGCTCCCCAGCCGGTTGCTCGGAAGCGTCTTGGCGAGGTGCCGGGCACTGATCCGCAGCGTGCAGCTCGTCGTCGCCGGCGCCGAAGCGGCGACTGTGAGCAGGTTGACCGAGCCCGCCTTGGCGGTGGCGCTCACGCGCAGCGACACGTTGAAAGCCAGCGACGCTGCGCGCGCAGCGAGCGCTCGCGCCGCCGGCGCAGGAGCGAAGCCTGTCAGCAGGGCCGCCAGCATCAGCGGCGCGGTGAGCTGCCGGGTGCGACTCATCGCGAGCGAATTATCGCCCATACCTCGAGTGCCGCGAAGATCGAGCGCGGGAGGTCCACGTTCGGAATGCCATCACAGAAGCGTCGCAGAAGCGCCGCTCCCGAGTCCGCGCCGCGTCTGGGCAGAGCGACTGATTGCTGTCAACTGGCCGGAGCTGCGGATACCGCGCTGACGCGCCGTACGCTTCGTCGTGAGGTGTGGCCATGGCACGTCGACCCACGGCGAGGCCGGGGTCAGGCCTGAGGGCGGTAGCTGAGGTAGACGAAGCCGTTCGCGAACGTGCGCGTGTCGTTCAGCTGCAGTTTGGAGTCGATGGCTGGCGGGAGGCGGGCTTGCCGGCGCCGACGATCACGGGCGCCAGCAGGAGCCGCAGCTCGTCGACGAGCCCCGCGGTGATGGCCTGCCCGCACATGCGCCGCCGTAGAGGTAGAGGCCGACGGGGCGCTCCAGCTGGTTGACGAAGGCGTGCACGTCCGGGCCCGGGAATGCCCAGTCGAAGTTGCCGTGCTCGTCCTCGATGAAGCCGTCGAGCGAGGCGATGGCGGTGTAGGTGAGCTTGGTCATCAAAACCTACATCGTCATTGTGGGTTGCCGATAAGTCGTCACAGGGGCGGGTCTCGCGCGCGCACACTATGACCGCGATCGCGGTCCCGCGCGTACCCGTGCCGGATCTGCTGCTGATGCATATGAGACATGCCGCGCCGAGACGCTCGCCATGCCGACGTCCCGGGCGCTTGATAGGGAGAGGTCTACCGGCCATGCACCGAATGGAACTGCGGGCAAAATGACACAGACCAACCGGTTCGCACCCCTCTAACCAGCATCACCATTGCCTCGCTGTGAGGATTCTCATCAGAGCTTTAGAGCGGGCTTATGGCACGCCCCTAGCCTGCGGCGCTCGTGACCGCTGAAGGTATTGCAGCAGGCGCGCGCGCCGGTGGCGTCGACTGGCGACGCGCCGAGTTCGTGTTGACGGCGCTCGCGTTTCTCGGTTTCATCACGCTGGGGATCCGGGTCACGACCATCTACGACGGCCTGCCCGCGCATCCGTTGTTCGTGCACGTACCGGTGGTGCTGATCCCCACCACGATCGTGGGAGCGATCGTCTTCGTGGTCAAGCCGGCCTGGCTCTTGCGTTATGGAATAGCGCTGGCCGTGGTGTCGATCGTCGCTATGAGCTCGATATTCCTCGCGATGCAAGCGGGCGCCGCGCTGCGCGGCGCGCTGAACCTGCAGGGCCAGGCCGCCCAACTGATCTCAGAACATTCGCATGCGGCGCACATCCTCGCCATCGTGTACGTGCTTTTCACCGCGACGCTGATCGTCACGTTCGCCGCGCTGCGGATCTCTGGCGGCATGCCAACGGGCCTCGGCGTCGTCGACCGTCTGCTGTCCCCGAGGTCGGTGTTCACCGCGCTGCGCCTGGTGCTCGTGCTGCTGTCCTTAGGCGCTGGCTACATGGTCTTCAGGACCGGTGATCTCGGCGCGAAAGCGGTCTGGCAGGGGCGGCTGCAGGCCGCCCGTCACGGCTTCGCCGGCGGTCCTGGCATTCCCGCGTTTCGCGCGCCGCCCGGCGGCGCGCCCTAGACGTTTAGCGTTCGCCCGAGCCGGGTAGGAGCTCACTTGGTCTCGGCCAGGTACTTCCCCGGAGGAGGACTTCAGGGGAAGGAGCGCCGGGGCCGCCCTCCTGTTCCCGGCCCCAGCCGGGAATTGCGGGACCGCCGGGCGCCCCCTGCTCGGCGGTCCCACCCTTGCCCGCGGGTGCTCGACGCGGTCCCTGCGCACGTGTCCAAAATCGAAGCCAGGATGCTGGCCAGCGGTCCCTTCCTCCCCTGCCCCCACGTGTCATGCTGTTTACATGTCGGACCAGCCAAGCGCCCAGCCCTCCATCATCGGCGGACCCACGCCGATAGAGGTTCCCCGGGTCGGTGACATGTATCGCTGGAAGGTCCAGTACGGTCGCGCCGAACAGCACGTCTACGTCCAGATCGCCGGTTCGCTCAAGGCTGAGTCCTTCGAGGAGCCGCTTCGGTCGGGAATCGAGTCCAAGGGCGAATCGGTGCTCCGCAAGCTGCTCGAGCGCGGCAACGTTCCCACGCGCATCAAGATCACCTCGGCGGGGATCACCGAAGTCGGCACCGATCGCCGCTCGCGTCCCTGCTCGGTCTGACCGCCGCGGAGACGCCCGGACCGTCCTCGGCCGCGAGTGAACCGGCCTCTGCGCGGCTTGGCGCCCGGTCACCGCGCGTAGCACCCGATGGCCTCGGAGCCTCCCCGGGTCAAAGGCTCTTGCCGGGGGCTCACCCCCGGGCCGCTCACGGCGGGTAACTCTCTGAACGCCGAGATTGCGGGCCATCGAGCACGACGCTTCGCGGCCCTTCCCAATCGCCGGCCGCGGAGCCGCCTTTGAACGGACCGCGCTCGATCGCGGGGGGTATGCTGGCGTGCGAGACCAGTACGGCCGTGCCCGCGATCTCTCGGCATGGTCCTTCCAACTCGAGGAGAGGGTGGTTGTGATGGCGGATGGGGTGTACCGAGTTACCGAAGTGATCGGTGTGAGCAGCGAGTCCTGGGAGGCGGCGGCGCGCAGCGCCGTTGAGACCGCCGCCAAGACCGTGCGTGACCTGCGCATCGCCGAGGTCATCAGACAGGACGTCGCGATCGAAAACGGGACAATCAAGAATTACCGCGTTCGGCTCGCGATCTCGTTCAAGTACGAGTCCAGCGACTGACGCTCGCTCCCGTGCGGGTGCCCGCTCCGGTCCGACCCCGGCCACGGCCGCCGCGCGCTCGGCGTCCCACACGGCGGGCTCGGCCGGAGCGGCCCTTCGGCACACGATAAAGCAGTCCCGCAGCTCACCGGCCGGATGATGCCGTCGCCCTCTGCGATTTAACGAGCACAGCGCGCAGGCGCTCGCGAGCAGCTTTACGGTATCTGCGCGCACGCTTCCAAAAAAGTAAAAAGCCTCCATTTGCAGGCCTTTCCTGCGAGCACCGGCGATCGATCAACCCGAGCCTCCCTCCCTAAAGCGTTTGTCTTTATCATTTGACGCGGCGGACTTTTTGCGGGGAGTCTGAGAGCCGTTTGCGGGTCTCGGGCAAGAAAGGTGACGGGACATGGGCAGGGCGCTTTGACAAGGATGGGAAGAGCTCTCTTGCGAGTCGTCGCGATTGCGATGGTGGCCGCCGTATCCGCGGTCGCGGCCGGCGCAGCGGGTGTCGCTGCAGCCGCGCCCATGGTCACGCTCGAACAGCCCGCCAACCACAGCACGACGAACAACGCGACACCCTCCTTTGGAGGCCTTGCGGAAGAAGCCGCCGGTGAGGTGACGCTTACCATATACAGCGGTACGAATGTCAACGGCACGCAGGTGCAGGCGCTGACGACGTTGACGGCGCCGTTTGGCGGCCTCTGGGAACTCGTGGCCGAACATCTCACCGACGGCACCTACACTGCGCAGGCGGCGCAGACCGACCTCGGGGACGAAGAAACCGGCAAGAGCGCACCGGTCACCTTCACGGTCGATACGACAGCCCCCCCGGTGACGCTGACCCCTGTGGCCTCTCCGACAAACGACACGACGCCGAGCTTCAGCGGGGGCGCCGGCGACGCCTCGATCGACATCGCGTCGGTCACCCTGAAGATCTACTCCGGCTCAAGCGCGTCGGGCAGTCCCATCCAGACGATCTCGGTCACGCCCACCGGAGCCACATGGAAAGCGAGCGTGGCAGCCGTCCTCGGCGAAGGCACCTACACCGCGCAGGCCGAACAGTCTGATGAAGCCGGCAATGTCGGCAAGAGCACTCCGTCGGTGTTTGCGATCTATACGACGCCGCCGGCGGTGACGCTGACTCCCGTTGCCTCCCTGAGCAACAACACTGAGCCCACCTTCAGCGGGACTGCCGGTGACGCTTCTATCGATGTCGAATCGGTGACATTGAACATCTACGCCGGCGAAAATGTCTCCGGCAGTCCTATCCACACCGTCAAGGTCACGCCCGTCGGGACCACGTGGAGCGCGGGTTTGGCGGGACCCCTGAACGAAGGCACCTACACCGCGCAGGCCGAACAATCCGACAAGGCCGGCAACGTCGGCAAGAGTGCGACGTCGATCTTTACGATCAAGACCAAAGGACCTGCGGTGTCCTTGAACTCGGTCGCCTCTCCCACGAACGACCAGACGCCGACCTTCACCGGAGACGCGGGCGTCGCGCCCGGCGATATCGCATCGGTCAACTTGAAGATCTACTCCGGCAGCAGTGCGTCGGGCAACCCTGTTCAGCAGCTCGAAGTCACGCCCAGCGGCGCCACATGGAAAGCGAGCGTGGCAACCCCTCTGGGCGAAGGCACCTACACCGCGCAGGCCGAACAGTCCGACAAAGCCGGAAACACGACGAAGAGCACGACCTCGATCTTCATCGTGGTCACGACGCCGCCGGCGGTCACGCTGACTCCGGTCGCCACACTGACAAACAACCCGAAGCCCAGCTTCAGCGGGAGCGCCAGCGACGCTTCCATCGACATCGCGTCGGTCACCCTGAAGATCTACTCCGGCTCAAGCGCGTCGGGCAGTCCCATCCAGACGATCTCGGTTACGCCCACCGGAGCCACATGGAAAGCGAGCGTGGCAACCGCCCTGGGCGAAGGCACCTACACCGCACAGGCCGAACAGTCTGATGAAGCCGGCAACACCGGCAAGAGCGCGACATCGACCTTCACGATCGATTCGACACCCCCCACGGTGACACTCACCCCCGTCGCCACACTGACAGACAACCCGAAGCCGAGCTTCAGCGGGAGCGCAAGCGACGCCTCCATCGACATCGCATCGGTGACGCTCAAGATCTACTCCGGCTCAAGCGCGTCGGGCAGTCCTGTCCGCACGGTCGTGGTCACGCCTGTCGGCACCACATGGAAAGCGAGCGTGGCGGAAACCCTGAACGAAGGCACCTACACCGCGCAGGCCGAACAGTCTGATGAAGCCGGCAACACCGGCAAGAGCGCGACATCGACCTTCACGGTCGATACGACAGCCCCCCCGGTGACGCTGACCCCTGTGGCCTCTCCGACAAACGACACGACGCCGAGCTTCAGCGGGGGCGCCGGCGACGCCTCGATCGACATCGCGTCGGTCACCC
>Ga0302325_10018381_pt1 | contig 14732 bp, 20 predicted proteins | sample Palsa_T0_2_FD_201948 | JGI IMG/M metagenome (GOLD analysis project Ga0302325, IMG submission 201948) | Peat permafrost microbial communities from Stordalen Mire near Abisko, Sweden - Palsa_T0_2 | ecosystem: Environmental > Terrestrial > Soil > Palsa > Peat permafrost | place: Sweden: Abisko... | reverse complement strand
TGAGCTCGCACCCAGCGCCAAGGTAGTGATCGCCGAGATCATAGGATTCATGATTGCCATCGTGAAAGGTCAAACCGAAGCCTAAATGTAGAGACAAGACCAAATGACCCTTCTGGAAAGTGAACAGTTGCCTTTGCGTCAGAGCACTTCCTGATTGTGGATCTTAGAGCGTTGTCCCCACGGCGGAGATCGCAAGGATAACACCCCAAATAATCCCACATCAGTATTAAACCAATGTGCGAGACCACATTGCATTACCCGAAGACCTCAGCACTTTCTCAACTACAGTTATGTGTTCTAGTACCTCAACAGGACACTTTGCACTACCATCTCTGTGTTCGTCGACTATTGTCATCTCCTCGTTCTCCTCCAATGTTGCCATTCGATATCCAAACTCAAAAAGGATATTCCTACACTGATATAAATGTTCAACAGTTTGACGGACATTGAAGATGCTAGTCGTAGAGTACAGAGATATCTACTCTAGGTCTAATTGTTTATTCGTCCCTTGCAGTGCACCTTCGAAAGCTCTAAAAACTCGTTTGAAGTAGCCAGCACAGCCGGCCTCAGGGAAAGTTATATCTTCTTTCCCCGTCAGGGTGCGTCACCTGACCGAATCAGAGGAGAATGAGGTGCGAATATCTGAATCATTGAGAATTGTGAAATGATTTATGGATCGCTGGTTCCAATCGTCTCGGTTGACGCCTACGGCCCTGCCGCACCCAAAGCTGCATCTGTCCCTCTCTCAGGCCAGAGAAATTTCTCGGCAGCAACCAAGATGTCACTTCTCTCTTCCACCTTTCTCACCATCAATACCTTCGTAGCCTGCTGAGCGAAGAATGGTATATCTCTTGGGTCCGCGATTCGTCTGCCAATAAAAATCTCCCAAAGTAATAAATCTGGGAACGTTGCGAGAAGCACATTGAGCTCCCCTTCCCGACACGATTCCAAGCCAATTTTGACTCTTTTGGCCAACATAACGTTCATACCCAATTCCTTGGGCAATTCTCGGAATATTGAGTGGATATAGATCAAACGTGTAAACCCAAACGTCTTGAAGAGGGGATGCTGCGGAGCTGCCCGGTTTTCGACAAACTACAATTGATGCAACAACTGTTCCAGTACTTTCACGCAATCAGAAAACTGGATATCAGAAGCAGAGACTGTATCTGGTGTCTCTCTTCCGTCATTGATTGCTTCCAAAAGTTCCGAGATGTTTCGGAGCCCCCACCACACATTCACGGCTAGATCCGATAGCGGTGATCTAGTATAATTATATAACTTTGTCCCAAATGTCTTGGCATGTGCCAAGGTAAGAGGGTTTGCAGGTCCGAAATATGGCTCTAGATCCTTCAATTCTAGAGTAAATGGAAAAGCGGTTTGGAATTGAGAGAGATGGAGGCTGCAAGGTCCACGCTTAACTGGTCAATATATGGCCAATGTTGTCCGCCTCGGGGATTCAACGTAATCTTACAAGAATAAATGTCGGCGAGTTTTCTCGCCTAGTTGTAGAGACTGCGGGCCACCCACCGCCCGCATAATCTGCACAAGGCCGCCCATATGTATCTTAGCAGCCTGCTCGTGTGCCTCGAAACTCTACAAAGTACACCATCAGCCTCAACATAGCTTCCAGACTCTTCTCTTACCTCTTGTTAAGCAAACACTACAATCGCATTTACGGTCCCTTCATCGTGGGCTCCGTGTGCGAGCCTTTCGTTCACTAATCGGATCGCCTAGCCTCGATAATGAAAAAATATCCATTTATAGGGAAGTTCAAGTCCCGTCATATATGTAACATGCGCACAGGTCGAAGAAATGACTGTATGGAAGAATGCTTCGTCCCGAACTGCAAGAGGATACCATTCGAATCGAGGGCCAACATTCGTCACGGTTTTGGCTGTGACTACAGTGACATCTAAATTTGTCAGCCTTGTTTGTGTGACTGCAAATGCAAGGGTGGGTGAGGCTTGCAGTGGTAAATCAAGAACCGGAGGTTGGAGTCCTCGAGCTCAGAGGTGGAACAGTAGGGAGCCATGGCTTTGGGACCAGGAGCTTCCAAGAGCTTTATTTCGATAGGCTCTTCCTGTGGTTCCTACCGTTTGCACCTTCGCTTTCGTAGGCGTTGTCTTTGGCGTACCTTTGAACCATTAGGGACCTTGAATTGTCTTGGGCTCGAAGCCCCATGCGTGCTCATCGCAGCCGTTCCGTGGATGTCAATGGCATTTGGAAACACTGTAGCAGTCGGGACAGGCCTGACCGAGGTGCGAGGGCTTCGGCTTTTAGAGAGAGTTGCACGTTAGAATCCTAGTTTTGCAGCCTCTTCTCTGACTGGCGCGGGGCACAGTTCCTAATGCAGGAAGATTACCGCAAGCTTTCTGAGTCGACGATGAACCCCCAGCTAAAGAGCATTGTGGACATTTCGAGCACAGGATGGTGCTTCAAGCTCCTGGGCACATCCTGAAGAAAAGGTTGTGCTGTGCAGCTGTGCAGAAGAGCATTCGTGGCCTGGAAATATATTGGGGTGGGGTTGTTCGTTCTGAAATATACCGTGTTGCAAGGGTACCTCGGTACTTTTGAGCACTAGGGTCGGTTCAAGCGAAAGCTTGCTTCAACCACAACCCCTCGCCCCTTTCTCTGAAATAGGGGCTTAATTAGAACCTGCGCCATTCTTATTTATGGTTATCAGAAGAGAGTCTATTTGCTGCCGAAAGTTCATTTTGAAGAAGAAAAAAAGTCCAGCTGTTGTTTTGAGACGAAGGGGAGGAGATACTCCAATAACACACTTATCCAACTTTGAGAACCATCAACTTCCAGGGGGAGAGAGATAATGATATTCCAAAAGAAAACGACAGTAAACGAGGTAGATTGGCTCTATGAACGACAGTTGCAGAAACCCTAGTTTTAACCGTCTTCCAGAGTCGTCAAGAATTGGGACTCAACTGCTCAGCGTTGCTTCAACTCCACTCTCATCCGCACCCTTGCCCAACCTTGGATCCGGAGCTTTTGGTTCAATCTTCCTTATAACCCTCGCAGGTTTCCCAGCAATGACATAAAAGTCCGGCTCATCCTTCGTCACCACACTCCCAGCGCCAACCGTCACTCCTCTCCCGATCGTGACGTTGGACATAATATTGAATTTCCACCAAACCAACAATCTTCTCCAATCGTGATCGGAGCTCCAAGCTCGGGGCCATTGGTGCCATTGCGAAAGAATGGATCGAGTGCTAGAGAAGAAGGAACAATTTGGGCCTTCTAGAGTGCGGGCTTCCATTGTGATCGGACAGGTGTCGATGAAGGTGCAGTTGTGGTTAATTTGAAATTTTGAACGCATTTGCCAAGTCTGTGACGATGAGCTTAGATGCATCTCGGAGGCTCGAAGAAGTATAAATGCACCTAGCATTGAACCCGTAATCAATCTTGATCGGGCTATCTATATAGGCTTCGTCCTGGAGGAGAATGGCACCCTCTTCGTCTGTCGCTCCCGGTGGTGGAAGTGGCACCTTGTCATTGATGATTCTGTCAATCATAAGAACATATCCTGTGGGCGGCTACGAGAGAAATTACTCTTTCCAAAACTCAACTCGCTTTCTCCTCGAAATATCTCCAACTTAGTTGAACCTACGGCAGTCGTGATGACAGCAGTTCCGTTTAGCAACTAACTTTGGGGTGAAAGTATAGTAAAGCTCTCCTCTCTGCATCATCAATGTTCTCTATCCTTTATGTGAAGGAAGATTCTTATAAATAATTGGAGTCTGTCAAATGAAGCCCGAGAGAAAGTGAGAGAGGTTGAGGAGAGTTAGGTTTGCTAAACAAGGGGGGTGTCCAACATCATTGCCCGTGCTTACGAAGTACTGTCGCCTAGGCTAGGAACGCAGGGTAATTAAGAGACTTCCAATTTCTCCCGTCTCACCTCAACATAAAACTTGATAATATCCAACATGCAATGGTTTAGCTACACAACCTGAATTCCCTCATAGTGTCTTTTCTGGGAAAGTTGCGAAGAAGACCGCACAAACGGCAAGAACAATATTCAAGCAAGCAAACCCTCCAATAGCGAGGAAGCTGACAAGTATCTGCAACCACATATCATTAGTTCGCAAACGGTACAACCTTTCTACGAAACCCTTACCTTCAATTCATTGCTATTTCGGGCAAAGGTAGCAAGGCGAGCCATCTCCCAGATCATGAGTATCAAACCAATGGCGAATTCAAAAATGCTCCCTGTTAGCAGCATCCTGGGAAGTTGCCAAATGTATAGTTGCTCCTTCCGAGGTTTCCACCTCAGAACGCTGTCTTTCCCATAACGACCATCCAGCTTCCCAAGTATTCCACAAATAATTTCACATGAATCTGGATAGGAAGAAAGTCTCAGCAATACCATGCTGAGAAACGTAGCAATGCTGATAGACGCCAGGGACAAGAACAATCCAGAGTACCACAAAACTCTAACTGTCCAAGGAGACGATGCAGTATCAGGCCAGGAAAAAGCTGCCGAAATTACACCGGCTATTAGGGAACTCTGGAAAGTGGTCGTGTGAGTCAGGCTGGCAGGCATGCGTCAAGTGATGCAACGTACGGAGATGACAACCACACCTAGCTCTTGCAACTTGCTTTCCTTCCAGATGTTGATGAGATAATTCTTTTCCGTTCCTTCTGAAGTATTCAGAAGTGCATCGACTGCGTGGTATGATACACGCCATGGCACGAGTGTGAAAGGCACCGAAGTCGAGTGGATGAAGGGAGAAGCACAGGTTTCACAGCGCCGTTTACGCTGGCGGACAAACGCTTTCGGAGCAGAGACATACTGAGACTATTGTAATGCTGAATTTCGTAGAGATGCAGCCCTTGATGGTAACTTTTCAAATCATGGTTATGAGTATAGCTGATGTTGCGGGGCTGGAGGTTCTTGTCAAGTAATCATTTGCTTGTTTGCCTTGTGCCGTCGCTCAGCCACCACCAGCTGAGTGATGTCAAGTCTTGCGGCCTTTCCATCTCACGAGTCACCTTCACACTCTTTATATCTTTCTATTCAAATCACAAGAATGATTATTCAAGTCACCAAAGAAGATCATCCGTATTGAATCCATAGACACGCGTCGAAGGAGAGCGGGCTCTTCCGACTCCTTGTCACTATTGGGCGAGGGTGTGGCTTCTGCTCTCACAAGTTTCATTGGAAATCTCATGATCATTTTTCTTGTTGCTATCATTCAGGCCATAATGATCCAAGCAATGATGTGGGTGACTGTGGCAGTGGGAGAGATTTTATTAGCAGGCATCTTCCTGACTCTTTTTGGTATTGGCATAAGGGCTATAACTCACTTGACGTCGGTCTACTGCCCCAAGCGCTCTCAAGTCATAGTAGCAACTTCTATCATACTGTTCTTTGTGTTTCTTGGATGATTACTGAATGCACTCGTGAAGGAGGAGAGTATTATGGGAATATTTTGTTGGAAAGTACTTGAGGTGATTTCCTTTGAGACTCGACTATAGACTTGTGAGACAGAAATAGTAGCATTAAGCGCCTTTCATTTCTCTATACGCTTCTCCAAAAGCTTTCAACCGCCATGGGAAGTCCATCTTATTTGTGAAAATCTCTAGAACCTATTGCGAGTAGGGCGTTTGTCAGTGACAGTTCACCCACTTCGAACTTAGATAATGGCCCCCAGAGCGTCATGAAAATAAATGGAGGAAATGGAGGTCAAGAATTGGATGACTGACATGGACTCCTTTAGGATTCTTGAATTCCGGTCTCGTGAGAACACTTTCCAACTCTCCTTTCGTACGAACTTGATGAGTACAAGAAGCTCTGTTGTCAGCACCGAAGAAATCAAGCATATGCTTATAGTTCCAAGTCGCGATATCATGGTATGCTTAATTGATGCACATCAGCCATCATATTATCCTTTTAAAGGGGATCGCTTGCAGGCGCATACCAGCATTTGGATTTACCATACATCTCTCGATCGAGTAACCATTGTTGTTGATGAAAATACTGCCATGGATCAGCCTTTTGAGAATCTTAAGCACTTCAAGCCGAGTCTCACAAAATAACATCCAATCCCTCTCGAATCATACTCCCCACCTCCTGGACCGTCAACTGCATCGCCCCCTCCCCCGTGATAAAAATCACCCTGCCAATATTTCCAACTCCCTTCATTCCATTCCATCCTCCAGTCTCACTCTTCATCAAATCCCTCTTTGCCATTGCTCCACCGAAAGTAGCTGGGAGTGCGTAGCCGATACTCGCCCAGTGATTCTGCATTATGTAAGTTATGTCAGGAAATTCGGCGTCTTGAAGTCCGAAGTGTGTGGTTCCTCCGTCCGCGAAGACGATGTCGTCCGAGCGGAAGAATTTACCGATTCGTTGCCAGAGGTAGGATTGTGTCATTGTTTGATCTTCTGTCCCTGTTTCTGCGGGCGAGGGTGGAGTTGGGAGGGAGAGAGGTGGGATTTTGGGAACTTTCGAAATATCCAGCGCGTTGGCTAGGCGTTTGAGAACTGACAATATCAACACGTGGACATTGGAGGGGAGAAGGGATATTTACCAGATTCCAAATAAACACCCTCAAATACCTCCCCTTTGAAAACCACCCTCTTCTCCTCGATCAACACCAACTTCCTCGGATCAACCCTCGCAGAAAATCCTCCAGTATTCATATCAGTCGGTAAAGGGCCGATATGAATCACCAAATCGCTGTCTTCTTCTACCGCCTCCTGAATTCCCGGATACGAGAATTTCCCGTTGTATGTACCATGGAAATAAGTCTTCGTTTCTTGGATTACGGATTTTCCCATAAATGGGCAGAAGGTGGGGAATTTGAGGTTATCGAGGAGAGAACGGACGAGGGTTTTGAGGCCGAATTGGAGGATGAGAGCGTCGACTAGGACTACGGGATTCTTGGAAGAGTAGATTGAGGAGAGCACTGCATTAGCGGCGGCATTTTCGACAGTATCTTCAGAGGCTCGTGTGAGAAGCAATGGTTTTTCCAATGCTGACGATAGAACAGGCTTGTGTGCCATGTCTACGGGAACATATATGTAAACTGGTCGTGAGTGGATGTAGCATTCTCGAATCACTCTCTGTGCTCTACCTTCAGCCATTGAGATCGGCACCGGGGAAATCTAGACATGACTTACATCAATCCCAGCAACCGCCGTAGCCTCATCATCAACATAGCAGTGAGCAATTCTCACAGGTGATGACATTTTCGCATATATCTGCTCACGTCATCTGCGCTTCCTCTTCACACCGTCAGGGCAAGTGAGGAGAACTCACTCTATGATCAGGAGAGTCTCCAAGAGTATGGTGAATCATAAGTTTCTTCTCCTGAGCCGCTCTTCCAGTAGCAGTAACAACATGGATAATTTTCACATCCTCTGCAAAAGAACCTGCAATGCCGTTGATGGCGCTGAGTTCTCCGACGCCCATGGTCGTCAAAACTACAGTTCTATCAGCATGTTACCTAGATATCGAATTAGAGAAGGAGAACATACCGACACCAGGACACCCCTTAATCCGCGAATATCCATCAGCAGCATACGCTGCATTGAGCTCATTTGAATTCCCGACTTCGAAATATGATCAGCAATTTCAGGGGTGGTTAAAAGGGGGAATTGAAACCCCACCCCAACGCATATCAGTGCTCCCAATATAATGTAATAATTCTAAATTCGTGTCACCAGGTAAGCCCATCACAGTTCCTACTCCTAATTGCTGTATTCTTGATGGATTCATGTTGTCAGCCTCCACTTTAATCTGCAGCCCAAAGCTAGGTGAAGCCTCACCTCTTCCATAGAAATAGTCCAAGAGGAATTGTCTCACTCGCTATCGCTGCTTTTGATTCATCTTGAAAAGACCTTGAATATGATAATGCCCTGAATTGAGCAGCTACCGCTGTGGGAGGGGAGAGTGGTTGTGAGAGAATAGTTGACAGTAAAACCTTGCTTCCATCCGAAAAGAAATGCAAAATTGAAAACCCATTTCTAGATTCCTAGAGCATGGGGTGCTCATAGTAGTAAAGCAGTTGCTTCAAATTGCATCGTATCGCAACTGTGGAGACTTCCGTGCCGATAAACCTAGATACGATCATTTCACTGTTCGGCGCCTGGTTCATCATGGTCCGAGCGATATTTATAAGACTTTGAGTTTGTCCTAAGTAGGCAACAAACACAACATGATATCAAGAACACCATCCGTTCCAACCAAAAACCACACGCGCAAAGCCTTGCAAGGCCGTAAAAATACACTCCGTCCCCTCCCATCGTCCACTCGCAGTGGTGGATTTAAACCCGATCAATCGGCAGAGATTGCGCCCATGACGCCGGAGATGACTGCCGACCATGCGGAAAAAATCCGGATGCCGGGGTAATAGCGACGAGACCAGAGACAGCGCCGGAGCAGAAGCTGACTGTGGATCACTTCTTCTCGAGACGGTAATCGAGGAGAACCCAAGTAACTCTACCGACAGAAGCAGCGGGATGGGTGACGACGCAAGCCATAACAGGGCAGAGCCACCATTGAAGCCGAACCAGCCAACCCATAGGAAGACCGTGCTGAGCGCGATATGTGTAACATTGTGTGGTCGGTATGGCAAACCTGAGACATCATTATATTCTCTGCGCTTTCCGAGCATGATCGAATAGGCGAGAGCTGCTGCTCCAGAGGAGATGTGGACGGGAATTCAACCAGCGAAGTCGAGACCGTCTATCTTGAATACCCAGCCTGTCGGATTCCATGTCTAGCATGCGATGGGGTCGTAGATGATGGTGGACCAGATGAACATGAAGACGATGCAGGGAAGCATGCGGCCTCTCTCTGCGGCTGCGCCAATTGCGAGTGCGGGTCTGTCTCTCGTCAGCCTCGCGTTCAAGAGACATTTAAAAGGGCAAGAACATACGTAATAGCAGCGAACATGCCCTGACAAATCGCGAACAACGGATCCGGGATTTTCGGACTTCCTACACTCGGCGCACCCAACACATTCCTAAAACCAATGTTCTCCAAATCACCGATATATGAGTTGGCCGTGTGGGACAAGGTGAGGGAGTACCCCCAGAAGAACCATTGGAAGGAGACAACTCCGATAGACATGCATGCTAGCTAGATGAGTGAGAGTGCTGACTTTCGGCGTCCGAGGCCGGAGTAGAAGAACCCAACGCCCGGAACCATGAGGAGGACAAGAGCGGTGGATGTGAGCATCCAGGCGGTGTCACTAGAATGAAGATTGTTAGCACGTTGTTAGCACGTTGTTGAAGATGAGGGAGGTGAAGAATACCTCATAGTAGATGTTGCAGTTCTCAGTGAGAGAATCACATCCTGTCATAGAGGTACCATTGTAAGGGATAGCATAGATGGAAGCCATGTTGGCAGTTTGACAATGAATACACCACTTGCTTAGACGAGTCAAAACTCAAAGAGGAAGGAAAGAGAACTGGCACTGTTATATGCAGCTTCAACCCACGCGTAGCTAAGAGAAAAACTCTGCACCCATCCATCCAGAACGGCAAGACCGAAATAACGGATTCTGGTAAGAGTATGGGGGATTATTGGGGGTGGTGATATCTCGATGGATCATGGTCTCGACATCAAAGCTTAGTCTGATGTAATGGAATTTAGAACGACTAACCCCCATAACAGCTCCATGCTTGGCGCTCTAGATTGAGGAATAGCTCTGATATACCAGTCCAGAGGATTGAACTGACTCGCGTCTCTGCTCAGCACGTAACCACTTTCTCGAGCTTCTCTACTCATCTAGAGTAAGAATCTGACCAAGGGCAACATTAGAAATGCTTAATTTGGGGTCCTACGAGACAAATCATCAAGACACAAGAGGAGAAACCAAAGAGCCAAGCAAAGAAGGCTGGATAACAGCTTTGGCCTTTTGGTGGTGAAGGCTTGGCCTAGAGATTATACAGAGCTTTTCTCCACACAGGGGGTCTGAGGCTTCCTATTTGTCAACCCCTTCCAAATCCTGCAAACCACTTGAGAAGAAAAGTGTTTACACACGCGGGGAGCCTGTCAAGCAGCGTGCTCTGGCTGCACTCAGCTCTCGGGATGCGAGATAAGCAGGGCGACGCATACGGAGTACCCGTACGTCAGAGATAAGAAGTCTGCTGTCGTGGCGTGCAGAGCCGCCAAGGTCTGGGTGGCTGAAGATGGTGGATGCCGTGCCGAGACATCCCTGGAATTTTGACGCCTTGCTCGCATCCGGGTCTTTTCTAGGCCACGCAGCCGGATGAAGCTTGTGGGAGCTGCAAGCGACGGAGGATGAAATGTGGAGTGATGTGAAAGATAATAAGGGAGCTAGGTTAGCGCATACTTTAGGGCAGTGCAAGTCACGCCGTCACGACACCTACGGGGCTGGAATGATGGTGAAAGAAGGTTTCCGAGACAACTTCCGCGGGATGCCGAGACTGCTGAGTCGCGTGTATTTAACCCACGGCTGGAGATCACGAAGAGCTTCGTAATTCTGTACGAAATCTCTGACTCTGGCGTAGCACAGCATTGTAATTGCTTCCGATTCCGCTCCGTGGGATCACTCAAGCGACGTCCCTCCCGCCCTTCAGAAAAGTCTCTAAAATGTCTCGTCTCCTTTCTTCCTGGACCCTTCTCTCTTTCTCTTTCATGGGTCCCGCCGGATTCCTGAAAATCACCTCTGTGAAAACTTCAGAATAGGCCTTCTCGACAGCCTGTCTTCTCACAACCCCTGGGTCAGTCGGCAAAGGCGGGGGTTTTCCTTTCCAACTCAGACTCCTCCTTACACTCTCCATGCTTTTCCTTGCGCTCCCAGCAGCATTACTTTTCCAACTAAACTTGGGAACTGGCGCCAGCTCACCAGCAACGTGACATAGCATGCTGGTCAAGAAAACAAAGGAGATATTATGGTTTGGAGCAGCTGAAAGAACATCGAGGACCCATGCTTTAATTTCTTCTGTGTCAGTGAGTTGTTTGGCGCCTCGAGCAACGATTTCTTGCTCGAGACATTTCCACAATGAAACGGTAATGATACCGTCAGTCAAGCTGCCTAGGAACAGAAGAAGGACTTCAGCCATGATTTCCAGTTTCTCTCGCGACGGTATCTCGGGAGGGAATGAGTCACTGAGATTTTTGTCGGAATCTAAAGCTTCCAATACAAAGCCCTTGCGTGTCTCTCTTGCTAACTTATCTTTCAACATCCACGAGTGATCGCTGAATGGCCAACCCGGAGCTTCAAGTGGAAGGTGAGCGTTGTCGAGCATGTTCGAATCGGCAATGACGCGGTTAGTAAGTAGTTCTACGGCTTCTGTGAGTTTGAAAAGCTCTCGTGGTGCAGACCAGCAGACTTCTTGGCCGCGATTAACAGGGCCACCATTTGATCCATCGCGGCGAGGACGTAGAGCTCGAACACCACCTTCAGGTATGCGGATCAGTTCATCTATTGAGCGCCCAAGACAAGATTGCTTCCATGAACCTCGAATGGGAATGAAGTGATCCCGACCGCCCGTAACCCTCAAGACAAGAACATCGTCCAGTTGGGCTGTGCTTTCGTTCAACTCTCTGACAAGTGAGAGATCGTCGATAAGCAACTCCAAGGTTGCATTTACTGCATCACCAGGTTCCAGTGTGACTTCCCTCTTCAAATCTTTCTTCGCTCGCTCGTCTTCGTCGATTGAAGAGCCTACGAAGCAGACCGAGAGCCATGATGGCGCAATTCCATCGCCCTCTCCTGATACACTGGGTTTATCTACAAATGCGAACGTCGTCGGCACTGCACTGGTGTTTGCAATTGTTAAACTCCTACTTTTCCTCTGAAGAAATGCAACGTGCCCAAAATCAACACCTTCTGCACCTCCTGTCGATTCCCGCCTTGTGGGAGGAGTATCACTTCGTGGAGAATCTACCGAATGATCAACAACAACAGTGATTCCAGGTCGCCCTTCGTTCTCAGCTCGATCCAGCTCCCGCGCAACTTCTTGTTGAATCTTGGATTTGAGCTCGGGCACAACGGCATCGTACTCAAGAGTAAAAATTGCATCTAACGGCTTGTGGTCTGATGACAAGACTCTTTGATGGGAGGTGTAAACATCCAGATGTATCCTATCAACAAAACCCTCTTTGGTAATGACTGCTTGTCCTGCGTTATCATCGGCCTCGTCGTATTCGTCATAGTCGTTATTTGTGGGCTCTTCTGCGCCATCCTCATCTGGGTTGTAGTCAAATAAAACATCTTCATCATCACCGGCATGGTCGATGCCTCTGGACTTCATTTCTTCGTCCTTTATTCTCGCCAATTCTGCTTCTTGCATCTTCCCATCATATTCAAGTTTGTCTCTTCGAGTCCGGAAAAGTATTCGATCACACCAACTGGGTGCCCGTTTTTTCTCACTAGAATCAAACATCCCCATGCTTCCCACATCGTATTTGTAAGTTGGCAGAAACGTGATCGGGCCTTCTCGCCACCCGTCATGGAAGGCCATCTTCTTCTTTTGAACATGCCGTAATTGATCATGCGGTAATAACGAATCCAAAGTAGCCTGAAGGGAAGTAGGATCTTGACTCGGGTCTTGGATAAAATCATCTGGATCCGGGAGATCTATCGAAGAAGCATCACTCTTGTTCGACATACTGGTTTTTGGTATATCTGCTTCATCGTCGGAGTCGGAATCACTCTCCACGCTCCGTATAACAATAAGCTCGTCAGCATCCCCCAATTCTCCATCGATCTTATCCCTTGATTTATGCCCAACATCATATTCGCCTTTCGTATGCAACATGAGAAGTCGTCGTATATCGTCACCTGGAAGCCCGTCTAACCTGAAATTTAAATCGCCAAACCAGAATGCAAAATCCTCCTCTCCAATGCCCTCCTGTGCGTCATCCAGAACTCCGGCCCAGCCAATAGGCTCAAAATGCGTTCGTTGTAAAATTTGCGTCACGTCCCAGCACCTGCGATCCAAATGCGCAGGATCACTCCCAGACGCTAAATGCGAGTTGACAAAAACAAGTCGAGTCGTCTCTCCAAGGGCAATCCTCGTCGTAACAGCACCTTTGTTCCCTAAATATCCCATTATACCTGTCCCTACACTAACAGTGCTCACAGAGCCGATTGTAGGAGCGATCGTCGGAGATGCAAGTATAAAGAGTAGAAGTCCAGAGAGCTGCTGCTCCGAAATCAGCACATAGCCAGGTGGTATTGCATCTGTCAAGGCCTTTCTCCATTTTGCTGTTGGTTCTGGATCCGTGTACACCCTCCCAATGTATTCCCTTGCGCTTGTGAGGTCCACCACCTCTTGCAGCCCCAACACGTAGATCCCAATCTCATCTCCACCGGCGATTGTGCCCTCGTCGCCTTTCGGAATGGTGCTCTCCTTCTTCTTTCGTCGAGCTTCTTGTGCATCAACGCTCTCGATATTATCTTGACTCCCGTTGTCCTTGATCCCCTCTGCAATGTCCAGCCCAGCCAGTTTCTTGTCGATGCCCTTCCCTTGCACAAACCAACCCGCAAGATCTTTCTCCGTCCCTGGGCATGCTGCCACGTTCCATGACCCGATTTTGACTTTGATCTTCTGCGGTCGTGTGTACTCGGCTCGGCGGGCGTGCACGGCTTTGGAGAGGGGCTGTGGAGTCGATGTGGGAGGTAGTACATGCTCGAAATCTGCGGAGCCTTTGTCGGTGGACGTACGTGCGCTGGAAGCCATTGTGACCGAGGGACTGTTGAGCACCTAGAACCGCCTTATGGAAGGCCCTGCGCAGATGTCGCAGCAGATATTATTTCAGCATACTGAGCACGCGCCTGTTTTGGGAAAGCTGGATGACGTAGCAGAGGACTCGAGAAGAAGATAGACGACAATGGTCCACCGAGAAAAGCGTATTAATTAATCATTATATACTGGGTATGAATAATACAACGGGAGAAGCAGAATTGTGTCGTTTCAGGGAGAAAGGTAAGGGTTTTATAGTTTTGTAGCGGGGAGAAACTTGGAGCAGGTTGACAACGAGCTGATCCCTGCAAGACATTCCAGTCTAGGCCGCTTCTAGAGACCTCGGTCAGGACTTCCATCGAAGTCCGTTTGACAATCTTCAACATCACGCCTCAGTGCTCTTCCCATCGTCTCTGCGAGGTGTACTTGTTTGCGTCTAAGCTTCTTGTCGCTCACGGAAAATAGCAGCCCCTAGCTACCTATGAGAAGCTCGGATCCGCACCAGAGAAAAGGGACCTTGATCCTCCTCCGCAATCGTTCAGTCCCAGAAACCTTCCCAGTCGAACTATTTGTGAGCAAGGCGCAAGTGTGTCTGGTCCTCCATGAGTTCTATTTTGCGGTTTTGAATACAGTCAGCACTAAATACTTGCTTTCAGCCTTCCCTCTTTCGCAGGCTGTGCCGCATGACTACTTCCTTCTTAAATAGCGGCTTTTATACTGTCCATTCCCAGAGTTCATCTCTAGCCTTCTTCCTTGTATATTTATTGCAAGTATTCCTTACTCACCATGTCCAAACCAACCATTGTTATGGTCCCGGGAGCGTGGCACAAACCTTCAGTCTACTCTGAAGTTGCCGCTGCCCTCGAGAAGCATGGCTATCCCACCGTCAGTTTGGCTTTGCCGTCTGTCGGTGCCATTCCGCCCCACAAGGACTTTAATGGCGATGTTGCAGCAATTCGCAACTGCGTCACTGAACTTGTCTCGGATGGTAAGGAAGTCGTTCTCGTGGTGCATTCATACGGTGGCTTTCCCGGTGGTGAAGCTCCCAAAGG
>Ga0302325_10018380_pt1 | contig 14732 bp, 10 predicted proteins | sample Palsa_T0_2_FD_201948 | JGI IMG/M metagenome (GOLD analysis project Ga0302325, IMG submission 201948) | Peat permafrost microbial communities from Stordalen Mire near Abisko, Sweden - Palsa_T0_2 | ecosystem: Environmental > Terrestrial > Soil > Palsa > Peat permafrost | place: Sweden: Abisko... | reverse complement strand
TGAGTGACGAGCAGGAAATGTCGCCGGTCGACCAGATCGCCGATCGTCCCGGCGAGCACGGCGAGCAGAACCACAGGCAGGCTTGCCGCCGTCTGCACAAGGCTGACATACACGGCCGAACCGGTAACCGTCAGCATGAGCCACTGAGCGCCGACAGTCTGCATCCAGCTGCCTACATTGCTGACGAACTCCGCGCCCCACATCGCCGCATACAGCCGGTGACGCAGCGGCGCCCACGCCGATCCCGCAGGCGAGCCGCTTCCGGCAGCGTCGGGCTGCAGCGCACTCACCTCCTGGTTGTCACGGCGCCGTCCCGAACCTGCTGGACAGAGTGTCCGGGTTGTGCTGCCCGGGCAGCGGTCACTCGGCCTCAGCCTCGTGGAGATTGGTCTTGGCGAGGTAGCCCGGCGCAGATGGCCCTGGCCGGGCGGACTGCTACGCGGCAGCGGGTCGCGGGCCGGAAGCCACTTCAGGGTGCTGACTGCGCGGCAGCGCGCCGCGCTGCGCCCGCTCGCGGATGCCCTGATCGGAGCAGTAGCCGGTTCCATCCCTTTTCAGGCACAGCAGGCCGATCAGCCGGCCGGATTCGTCAATGACGGCCAGCCGACGCCGTCCTTCGCGCACCAGTTTCGCGGTCGCTGCTTCAACCGGATCCGCTGGCCGGGCGGTGCGGCGGGCAACGGTGCCGAGTTCCGCGATGGGCGCGGAGTTCGATGTGACCGCCGCGAGGTCCGGCCGCTCGATCGTTGTCACTAGCCGTCCGTCGGCAGCGACGATCAGGGCCATGTGGACGTGGTCGTCGGTGAAGAATGCCCGGATCGCCTCCAGCCCGCAGTCGGGGCTATGCGTCTTCGGGTACATGACCATGACATCAGCGACTCGTCCTGTGGCCGCGACGGTAGCGGTCACCGACCTGCTCCTGCCAGGCGAGACGGCGTCACCTCGACCTCGAGATGCTTGGTGATGGGCTGCCCGCTCGCGGCGCTGTAGTCGGCGATGCCGCACAGGACGTTCAGCTCAGGCATGTATCCGGCCGCGCAGCCGCGCGGGACGTCGTAGCTGACGGCACGGTAGCCGTGGACGGCCCGCTGGCTCCCGTCCTTGCTAAAACTGGCGATATCGACCAGGTCAAACTCGCCCAGACCCCGGTCGCTCATGTCGCCTGCGTTCATGAACACGACAGTGCGCAGGCCCTTCAGACCCCGGTAGCGGTCGTTATTCGAGTAGATGGTGGTGTTGAACTGGTCGTGAGAGCGGAGCGTCGCCAGCAGCAGCCGTCCATCGCGAGGTTCTGCGTCGTCAGGAAGCGTGGCCGTGCTGAATTCGGCGCGGCCTGACGGCGTCTGGAAACCTCGTTCGCGGGCGGGCTGGGCCAGGCAGGGCAGGATGAGGGCCTGCTGTCCGTGCACGATGTGGCTGCGGTTCAGCTTGGTCGCGACATGCACGGTCAGCTCGCAGGCGCGGAACGCCTCGAAGGTGTACTGGGTGTCCGGTGCGGCCAGCGCCAAGTTGCCGCCGAGACTGACCAGGACCTTTACCGTGCCGTCGTGCATGGCCTTGAGGGTCTCGACCACGTCGAGACCGGCCTCGCGCGGCGGGTCGATGTGGCAGACCTCGGCCAGCCGGTCGAGGAACTGCTTGCCGGGGCGGTTGTCGATGCCGCAAGTGCGGTTGCCCTGCACGTTGCTGTGGCCGCGCACCGGGCACGGCCCGGCGCCCTCGCGGCCGATGTTGCCGCGCAGCAGCAAGACGTTGATGATCTCCCGGACGACGTCCACGCCGTTCTCATGCTGGGTGACGCCCAGGCACCAGGCGATGATCACCCGCCGGGACTTCAGGTACGAACCGGCAAGCTCACGTATCGCAGATTCCGGCACACCCGAGGCCAGCTCTAGCTGGCTCCAGGGCGTGGCCTGACAGAGCTCCTCGTACTCTTGCAGGCCCTGCGTATAACGCTCAAGGAATTCGCCGTCAAGCGCTCCGGGATCGGAGGATGCCGCCTCGAACACGGCCTTAGCCACCCCGCGCAGCAGGGCCATATCGCCGCCGATCCGCACCTGCACGTTCCTCGTGCCGACCTTGGTCGTGCGGAAGGTGGCCATGTCGGCCATCTCGTGTGGCACGATCGTCCGCCGCGACGCAGCCTCTATCAACGGGTTGATGTGCACCAGCGCGGCGCCCCGCCGGTCGGCCTCGGCCAGCCAGGTAAGCATGCGGGGCGCGTTCGTGGCGGCGTTATCGCCCATCAGCCAGATCGCGTCCGCGGCTTCCCAGTCGCGCAGGTCGACGGTGCCCTTGCTGGTCCCGAGCGCGGCGGTCATCGCCACGCCGCTGGCCTCGTGGCACATGTTCGAGCAGTCGGGAAGGTTGTTGGTGCCGAACTCCCGCACCCACAGCTGATACAGGAACGTGGCCTCGTTGCTCAGGCGGCCTGAGGTGTAGAACGCGGCCTGGTGCGGGCTGGACAGCCCGCGCAGCGTCCTTCCGGCCAGCTCGAAGGCGTCCTCCCAGGAAACTGGCTGGTACCGGTCACTGGCCGGGTCATAGCGCATCGGCTCGGACAGCCGGCCGGCATCCTCCAGGTCATAGTCGCTCCAGCCCGCGAGCTCGGTCACGGTGTGCGCCGCGAAGAACTCCCTGCCTGCCTGCTTGCGGGTCAGCTCCCAGGTCACGTGCTTGACGCCGTTCTCGCAGATATCCAGATGCAGCCCGCTGGGGTCATCCGGCCATGCGCAGCCGGGGCAGTCGAAGCCGCCGTCCTCCTGGTTCATCACAAACAGCGCGCGAACGCCCTCGGCGGGCGTACGGGACTTCTCCAGCACCTCCCCGACGCTCCTCGCCGCACCCCAGCCGGCGGCCGGGTGCTGATACTCATGCCGGGAGAAGTCACCGTCTTGTGCCGGCCCGCGGCCGGCTGCCGGCACGCCCGGCACCGACCCGAGCATCCGCTCCTGCGCGGCATTGCTGTCGCCGTTGGCTGCAGTCATTGCTGACCCCCTCGTACGCTGCCCGTCCTTCGCGGAGTCAGGCCCCCCAGATGCCTGCACTGACGTCCGGCTGCCATGCGGCTTTAGCGGACGAACAATCCAGGTTCCGCGTAAGCGACATATCGCGATTCCGGACGGCTCCAACAAGCGGAAGGCGAACCGGAAGCCAGGACGTGCGGACGGACGTGATCGGCATCATCCCCTACCGCCGATATCGTATTCCCCGCCCGCGCGACCGCCCGCCTGCACGGCACTCGAATTCTGAGCCGTCCGCCGCGTCCCGAACAGCAACGAAACGCCAGGGACTAACACGGAATCAAGGTTATTAGCCGAAAGTCTCGTCATTACCTCGGTCTTGTCGCCCGGTTCTAGCCATGCTGCGCTAGTGGCCCCAGGCGCGAACAACCCCCGAGTACAGGACTCGAGGCTTCCGGGCATAGCCTCCGGCAATGAGAGGTCGCGACCCTGGCCCGCGTCGTACTGCGGCGGTTGACTCCTATCTGCGGCAGACTCGCCTGCTAGCCGCTATTGCCGTCGCCGGTCTGGCTGCCGGAGTCCTGTCCGACGTGATTGGCGTCCGCTTCTGGGACGACCACCCGTTGCTGGCCGGGCTGACGGCTAACGTCATCGTCGTGCTGCTGACGGCCGCCGTGCTGAACGAGGTACTCCGGGGCCGGAGCCGCCGGCGATGGCGCGTTCTCGCCCAGTACGTGATGTTCGAACTGGCTCACAACGCACGGACGGTCTGGACGGGCGTGCTGGAGGTGGCCGACCTTCTGCCGACGGACTGCTCCGTCAGCGCGTCGCTTGAGGCTGGCGGTCGCGCGGTCGCAGACACTACCCGGCTGAGCCCCGCGATCCGCGAGGTCCTGAGCGACGGTGAGCGACGCCAGGTGCTCTGCCAGCAGCTAACACAGTGCGCGAGGATCAGCGACGAGGTTGTCGGCCGATGGGCCGCGGTCATGCTCAACGCCGACGCCTACGCCGAGATCATCGACCTGCACGTCGAGCTGGCAAGTGATCTCGCGTGGATTAAGGGCCTCATCGCCGAACCCAACCCCGCGGTCGACTTCAGGCGGCGGAGGGCTCGTTTCAACAGCGCCGTGCGAGTGGATGGCGACGTTGATGACCAGTGGCTCGCCGACAGGATCGTCACGATAACGCAGCTTGCTGAGGAACTTGACCGGAGCACGTTCGCGGCCGCCCTCCGCGTCGTCCCGGTCGGATGGTGGGAATCCCGGCTCGGGACAACCGAACCCCTCGCCGAGTCCCGAACCGTTGCCGTCCGGCAGTCTGACCACACCGCTGCGTAAGACCCGCTCGTGAACGACCTGGTAATCCTGACCATCACGGCGTCAGGGAAGTGTTCTCACCGTCACCCCGCCAGTGACGCCAGCGGGATCACCTACGCTCAGGCTCCTCGCCTGGCGCCGCTGATCCCTCTTGCCGCGCCGGCCTGCGTCATCGGCATCGCAGCCAGCATCCGTTCCGGGACGGTCGGGACGCGACCCGACGCCCCCAGCGGCGGCTAGCGGAGAGGCTGACCACTTTCTGCGTCGGCGCGGCCGGGCGGTCGGACGCGCTGCCGAGCCACAAGGCTGGCCTGGCCAGCCGCCACAACCTTCCCGCGGACCGGCCCGACAGAGGCGGCGTCACGGCGAAGATGCGGAGAACGTGCGGCTGCCAGAGTGGCTAGCCATCTACTGGCTGATGATCTTTGGGTTCCGGGTGTCTATGCCTGATTGGGGGGGACGCTAGCTCAGGAGGTTGCGAAGCTGGCCATCGTGCGGGGTGACGATCAATCGGCAGGCGGGCTGCGACCAGAGTCGAGGCTTCGATCGGCGCAGCTCAGCTGGCTGGCTCTGAGCGAGTCGGGGGGTTCGTGCGTCATGAACACCGGTGCTACAGCGATTCCGGCAATTCCGGAAGTCCTGGAAGATCCTCTTCTCGACCGAGGAACGGCTTTCACTGAGGACGAACGAGATGCTCTGGGCCTGGTCGGGCGCTTGCCATCGGCCGTCCAGACGCTCGATCAGCAGGCTCAGCGCGCCTATCTGCAGCTGCACCGACAGGGCAGTGACCTGGCCAAGAACGTCTACATGGAACAGCTGCACGACCGGAACGAGGTGCTCTACTACCGGGTGCTGGCCGATCACCTGGCCGAGCTACTGCCGATCGTGTACGACCCGGTGATCGGCGACGCGATCGAGCGTTACTCGCATGAGTACCGTCGGCCCCGCGGCCTGTACCTCTCAGTCGACAGGCCAGACGACATGGACAAGGCGTTTGCAAGCCTGGGCCTCGGGCCTGACGACGTCGACCTCATCGTCTGCAGCGACGCCGAGGAGATCCTGGGCATCGGCGACTGGGGCGTGGCCGGCAGCATGATCTCGGTAGGCAAGCTGGCCGTCTACACCGCCGCCGCGGGCATCGACCCGCGGCGAGTGATCCCGGTGTCGCTGGATGTCGGCACCAACAACGAGGGACTGCTGAACGACCCGCTGTACCTCGGCAACCGGCACGCGCGCGTCCGCGGTGCCGACTACGACGCGTTCATCAAGAAGTACCTGCAGACGGCGTCGGCGCGGTTCCCGAACGCACTGCTGCACTTCGAGGACTTCGGCGCCGACAACGCCCGGCGGATCCTGCTCACCTACCGGGACCAGTACAGGATCTTCAACGACGATATGCAGGGCACAGGCGTGATCGTCATGGCCGGGCTGTTCAGCGCGCTGAAAGTGGCCGCCACCCGTTGGCGAGACCAGCGCGTCCTCGTCTTCGGCGGTGGCACCGCCGGAATCGGCATCGCTGACCAGATTCACGCCCAGATGGTCCGCGACGGGCTGAACCCTGGTCAGGCGACTAGCCAGATCTGGATCGTGGACCTGCCGGGCCTGCTCACCGAGGACATGGCCGACGGCCTGCTGGACTACCAGCGTCCCTACGCCCGCCCCGCCGCTGAGGCGGCGGACTGGGAGAAGTCACCGGTTCAGATCGACCCGGCAGCAGCGGTGCGGTGGCCGGAAATGGCCGCCCTCCAGCAGGCCCGCGCCAGCTCGGGCATCATCGGCCTGCAGACCGTTGTCGAGCAGGTGAGGCCGACCATCCTGATCGGTACCTCGACGACGCACGGCGCCTTCACCCAGAAGGTCGTCGAAGCGATGAGCGCCGGCGTCGACCGGCCGGTCATTTTCCCCATCTCCAATCCCACCTCCAAGATCGAGGCGATGCCCGCCGACATCATCACCTGGTCCAAGGGACGGGCGCTCGTCGCCACGGGCCTGCCGATCGGCCCGTTCGAGTACCAGGGCGTGACGCATACCTTCGGGCAGGCCAACAACGCCCTGGTCTATCCCGGGCTGGGACTGGGCACGATCGTATCCCGCGCCTCCAAGGTCACCGACGGGATGCTGCGCGCAGCCGCCGAGGCAGTCGCGGGCCAGGTCGACGTCAGCGAGCCCGGTGCCGCGCTGCTGCCCGCCGTAGAAAACCTGCGGGCCTCCTCCGCGACCTCGGCGATCGCCGTGGCGAAGGCGGCGGCGGCTGATGGCGTCGCCACTGCCAAGCCCGGCAACCTGGTCCAGGCCGTGGAGGACGCGATGTGGCAGCCGGTCTACATGAACGGAGCCGGGCGATGAACCAGCGCGATTCGCGTCCGCCCGGCGCTGACGCGGCCAGTGAGCACGCTCCCCGGATCGGCGAGGTGCCGATTGGTCTTACAGCCACAGGATCCCGGAGCGAGACCGATTCGATGGGCGCTATCGAGGTGCCCGCCGACCGCTACTGGGGTGCCCAGACCCAGCGTTCACTGATTCACTTCTCGATCGGGGACGACCGGATGCCCAAGGCGGTGTACCACGCCTACGGCTACGTGAAGAAAGCCGCGGCCATCGTCAACGGGCACGCTGGGCGGCTGCCGCGCTGGAAGGCAGACCTGATCGCAAGAGTCGCCGACGAGGTGATCGACGGAAAGCTGGACGACAACTTCCCGCTGTATGTCTGGCAGACCGGATCGGGCACCCAGTCGAACATGAACCTCAACGAGGTGATCAGCAACCGGGCCATCCAGCTGGCCGGCGGTGAGCTCGGCAGCAAGACACCGGTCCATCCCAACGACGACGTCAACATGGGCCAGTCGTCCAACGACACCTTCCCGACCGCCATGCACATCGCCGCGCTCAGGGAAATGCACGAGCACCTGCTGCCGTCCGTACGGGCGCTCCAGGAGGCCGTCAAAACCAAGGCGCGGCAGTGGCAGGACGTCGTCAAGATCGGCCGCACGCACCTGGAGGATGCGGTCCCGCTCACCGTCGGGCAGGAATGGTCCGGATACGCCCACCAGCTGACCCAGGCCATCGACTACATCACCGCGTGCACGCAAGGCCTGCATGAGCTCGCGGCCGGCGGAACAGCGGTGGGCACGGGGCTGAACGCCCCGGCCGGCTTCGGCGAGCAGATCGCCGCTGAGATCGCCGTCGAGACCCGGTACCCGTTCAGGACCGCCGCCAACAAGTTCGCCGCGCAAGGCGGCCTGGACGCGATGGTCAATGCCTCGGCGGGCCTGCGCGGCCTGGCCGTATGCCTGATGAAGATCGCCAATGACATCCGCTGGCTGGCCTCCGGGCCCCGCTGCGGCATCAGCGAGCTCGTGCTCCCGGCCAACGAACCCGGATCGTCGATCATGCCCGGCAAAGTCAACCCGACCCAGTGCGAGGCCATGGTCATGGTCTGCATCCAGGTGCTTTCCGAGGACGGCGCCATTGCGTTCGCGGGCTCGCAAGGCAACTTCGAGCTCAATGCCATGCGCCCGGTCATCATCAGCAACTTCCTGCACTCGGCCACGATCCTCGCCGATGCCTGCGGCAAGCTGCGCCAGTACTGCATCGAGGGAGCCGAGCTCCACCGAGACCAGGTCGACGACTACGTCGGCCGCTCCCTCATGCTCGTGACGGCGCTGTCACCGGTCATCGGCTACGACAAGGCCTCCGCGATCGCGCACAAAGCCAACGACGACGGAACGACGCTGCGCCAGGCCGCCCTGGCCACCGGATACATCAGTGCGGATGATTTCGACCGCATCGTGAATCCATCGAGTATGGTCGGCGATCCTGCAGCGGCAATGGCAGCCATCTAGGCGCTGACAACCGAACCGCGTCCGGTGCCCAGCGTGGTTGCAATATGGCGCTCCTGGCGCCATATTGGCGCTCGACGGAGCGGCTGACCGCGCCCGAGCTCGTTGATCTCGAGGTCATCTCCGTCTGGCGGCGGCAGCTGCGGGCAGGTGCCGTCGGCCCCCCTGCCATATCGAAGTACTGCAGTCAGCATCCTGAAGCAGGCACCCATGGGCTTCCGCTTATGGCCGCGCGGCGTCCACACCCGGCAAGGTCCTTATCCGCGCGGATCTCATCCGGTTGCGAGCTCTTTCCGTAGTCGTATCTCGCGGACCCCTGGTCCGATCGACCGGGTCCATGCGTTTTCCTCTTCGTGGGTGACTTGGTACCCGAGGTGTTGCCACCAGGGAAGTGACTTCCAAGGCACGCCCTCTGCGTTCCGGCTCGTGCCCGCGGTAACTGCCTGCTTTCCTTCGGCTCTGGCTTGCTCCTCGACTGAGCGCACGAGGATCGTGCCGACCCCTCTGCCCTGAAGCTGCAGCGGGACGTCGATGTTGACGAGCTCGAGTTCGCCACCTCACCACGCTCGAGGACGACATGGTCGACCGAGCGCTCGGTGAGGCGGCGGCTCATGGCGAGACCGGCGTGTCCGGCACCGATGATGACTGCCGTGGTGTGCGTCACGCGCGCGTCAAGAGTGATTGTCAGGCCAGCTCGACGAGCACGTTCGTCGGGTTGGCCACGATGTCAAAGACGGCTGAGCGCTTCTGTGACTGGGCGATCAGCGCCTCGAGGTCGGCTCGCGAACCGTCGGCATCGATGGTGAACCGGATGGTGATGCCTTCGAAGCCGTTGCGGGTCTCGGGATCGGCGCCGAGGATGCCGAGGATGTCCATCTCCCCTTCGATCGTGGCGGTGATGGAGTGCAGCTGGATGCCACGTAGCTGTGCGACTGAGGCGATGCCCGCGGTCAGGCACCCGGCGAGGCCGACCAGGACGTATTCCACTGGTGTAGCGCCGTTGTCCTCGGAGGCGAAGCACTCGGGGTGGTCGACGTCGAACTCGTAGGTGGTGCGGTGCTCTTGCTCCGCGCCGAGGCCGGAAAAGCTGGTGACGGTGGAGCGGCTGTGGGTGCCGTTGCGCCAGGTGCAGCTGGCCCGCCAGGTGAACTGTGCGTGTTCCGGTGACGCTGACAGTGCCTCGCGGGCGCCGAGCAGGGCCTGGACGTTCACGCCGTTGTCGACGGGACGGTCGGTGATGGTCATGGTTGTCTCCTTGCTGTGGATTGGATGCACGCTTATTTCTGACGCTGGCTGGGACCGAGAACGACAGGTAGTGAGACAAGGCCGCGCAGTACCAGGCCGTCGCCATGTGCCCACGCGAGGTCGTGACGATCGCCGGCGAGGCGCAGACGCGGGTGGCGGCCGAGCAGGGCCTCGAACGCCACGCGGGCTTCGAGTCGGGCTAGCGGCGCGCCCAGGCAGTAATGGCTCCCGTGGCCGAAGCCCACGTTCGGCGTCTTGGTGCGACCTATGTCGAATGTGTCAGGCGCGGAGAACCGGCCTGGATCGCGGTTGGCCGCGGCGAGGCAGACCAGCACCTGCTCGTTCGGTGGGATCTCTGCGCCGCCGAGACTCATCGGCTCGGTTGTCACCCGGAACGTGGCATGGGGGACTGGCGCGGTGAACCGGATGAGCTCGTCGACTGCTGCTGGAAGCTGCCCGAGATCGGCCAGCAGCGCTTCGAGCTGGCCGGGGTGATCGAGGAGGGCCACCACGCCATTGCCGATGAGGCTGGCCGTCGTGTCGTGGCCGGCGACCACAAGCTGGAAGAGGCTCGACAGGATCTCTTGCGTGGTGAGCGCATCGTCCTCAGCGGCGACGAGGACGCTGACGAGATCGTCGCCCGGGCGCTTGCGCTTGGTGTCAACCAGATCGCGCAGGTAGGACACGATGCCGTCCGATGCTTCCACCGCCTCTCGCGGAGGGTCACCGGCCCACCAGGTGAGCAGTACCTGGAACCACGCGTGCAGGCGCGCGCGGTCGGCTGGGGGTATCCCGAGCAGCTCGCCGATGACACGGAACGGCAGCGGGTGGGCGTAACCCTCGACGAGGTCGACCGTGGCGTCAGGGCCAGTGGCGTCCAGATCGTCGAGGAGCTCGCAGGCGATTGCGCGGATGGCGGGCTCTAGCGCGGCGATCCGGGAAGGAACGAAGGCACGGGAAACGAGCCGTCGCAGCCGGGTGTGGTCGGGCGGGTCGACGTTGAGCATGTGGCGGGAGAACTCTGGTCCGGGCAGGCCTTCGGCGACGACATCGCCGTTGGCTTTCAGGGCCGCGAGCATGTCCTTGGAGATGCGCGGATCGGTGAGTGCCTGCCGGGCTGCGTCGTAGCCGAGCACGATCCAGGCTGGATGGCCGTCGGCGAGGCGCGCCTTCTGGACCGGGCACCGAGCACGGGCGGTGGCGAAGTGGGTGAACGGGTCGTCGCGGATCGCCGATGACCAGCCGCCCCAGGTGGCGCTGGTGTCAGTCATGGCTGGCCTCGCGTCGGTAGCCCGTGCACAGCAGGTCTAGCCCGGTGATGCGCCCGCCGTCGGCGGTGTCGGCGTAGGCCTGCTGCTCGACGGTGAACCAGCCGGTACCGAGCCGCACTGCCCTGAGCCGGAGCCGCCAGTGCAGATGCAGCCGGTCGGCGACTTCACCCACGGTGGCCTCGACGAGCTCGAAGTCCTCGGTGTCCCCGAACCAGCGATCGAACTGGCCGGCGATCACCTCGGCGCCGGTCCACTCCCTGAGGCCGGGGGGCAGCAGCGCGCGGAGCCTGGCCTCGGCGGAGAGCGCGTCGCCAAGACGGCTGAAGTCCTGGGCTGCCAGGCCCTCGAGGAACACGCCCGCGAGGGCGAACTGCGGCACTGCGCCAGATGGCGTGTGGTTCTGCGCTGTCGTCATGGATCCGTTCTACGGATCCGTTAGCCGCAGCGAATCGGGTAGCTGCCCGATATTTGGGTCAGGTTCCGCTCTCGCCCGTCGTCCCGATGAGGCCGTGGCGCATGGCGAACAGGGCAGCCTCGGTCCGGGTCTTCACTCCCAGCTTGGCGTAGATGTGCTCCAGGTGAGTAGAAACTGTCTTGCGGCTGACGTGCAGCTCAGCGCCAATCTCGGGGTTGGACTTACCCTGGCCCAGCCGCACGAGCACCTCGGCCTCGCGGGCCGTCAGCCCGGACGGCAGACCGGCCCGGCGCCGGGGCCGGTGGCCAGCGGCCTTGAGCACCGCCTGAACCGCGTCGCCGTCTAGCCGCCCGGCGCGTACCTCCTCGTGCATCGTCCGCTCGGCCTCACCGGCGTCAAAGGCCGGGCGGTGCGGACGCTGCTGGCGCAGGGCGTTGTAGACGTCCGCCGCGCCCAGGATCCGGGCTGCCGGGGAGATCGCGTCCGCGCGCAGGCCGTTCGGGTATCCCGAACCGTCGAGCCGCTCATGGTGCAGCGCCGCGCAGCGCCCGACCGGGGCCAGCATCGGTGTGCGAGCCAGCATCCGGGCGGTCAGATACGGGTGGGTCCAGGCCCGCTCGCGCTGCGAAATGCTCCACTCGCCCGGCTCGTCCCATACGGTACTGGGAATTCCCGTCATGCCAATGTCTTGCACCAGCGCCGCCCTGCGCACAATGACGACCTGGTCAGCCGGGAGGCCCAGCGTCGCGGTGGCCTGAGTGGCCAGCTCGGCCACGGCCCGGGAATGACCCAGTCGCAGCGGGACCTTCAGGTCGCTGAAGTCGGCAAACGCTGCGAGCGCCCGGTCGAGCTGCTCATCGGTCAATGCCGCGCCGAGCTGCGGGTCGAGCGCGATCACCTCGTCCCAGGCGGACATGCTCCCAAGTCCATCGAGAATCTCAGCGTGCCGGTCGCAGAAACAATCGACTAGCGCCGGATCGAACTGGGTACCGCGCCGCTGGCGAGCGACGCGCAGGGCGGCCGCGGTACCGCCGGTATGGTGGAACGCTTCGATGCTGTCGGCCAGCTGCACCAGACGGATAGCAGGAGCCAGGGCCTCTGCGCCGATCAACCCGGGCACGCCCCTGCCGTCCCACCGTTCGAAGGCCTGCTGCAGTGGCTCTCGCACTGCCGGCCCGAGCTCCAGCCATCCGGCCAGGTCGCTTGCCTCCTGACAGTGCTCAGACATCACCCGCTGCACCGACCGGCCCGCGGTGGCCAGGAACTTCCCGACCATGCCGAGGCGATGGAAGCCCGATCGACCTCGACCGAGGTGACGAGCGACGAAGATCGCCATGGAGACGCCCCCAAGGTCCTCGTCGTGCGTTTCGGCGTATAGCTCCGTCTCATCGCCGAACAGGGCCGCGACCTCGCTGGTGTCGACAGCGCAGCCCACCCATGTCAGCAGCGACGTGTAATACGCAGACGTCCGGGTTGCCTGCTCCATCCCGGCCACCGCCCCCAGCCGCATGGCGACCACGGTCTGGCGCAGCACCCGCTCCATGGGCCTGCCCATACCAAGGTCGGCAACAAGCGACAGCGTCGCAACCAGCTCCGCGAGCGTCACCCGCCCCGGGAAATCCGAAGCCATCTGGCCATTCTCTCTCGCCCTCGGGCCGCGCAGGAGTGTGTCGCTGCTCGCGGGCAGTCACCTGCTGGCCGTAAGGCAAGCGCAACCGAGCCGGACCTGGCCTGATGAGCACGGGTGAGGCGCGCATGTCCGCGACCGCTGGCCGAGCCGCCGCGAAGGAGATACCTCGGTCTGTGGCGGCCATACGCCCGGTCCGGAACCTGACCGGCCTGAGCAGTTATGTCGCGCACTCCCTGCTCGCGTCGCCCCGTTGCGGCATTAACGGCTACCGTCGCCTGCCTTCCGTATTTCTTCCTGCACGATCTGCCGGATATCGGCGCGCCGGGCCCTGCGCGCGGACAGAACCACCAACGCCATAGCTGCCACCGCCAGGAGCGCGCAGAGGACGGCGGTGTGGACTGACGCCTCGACTGCCCGCCATTCGACCGGGAGACCAGCGACTGTATTGACCACGTCGATAGTCGGCCTCGCGAAACTGAGGAGGCCGCTCGGTGCGCTCAGGTGCACGCTCTTGCGCTGGCTCAGCGCCAGCCAGCGCAGATCGCTGAAGTGCAATAACGAGCAAATGGCCACAGCGGCCGCGGACAGCGCCAGCGCCCTGGCGCCACTGCGAACGACCAGCGACGGCGCTGCCCTCGGCAGACGCCTCCTGGCCGCACTCAGGAGCGGCACTGCGCCGCCGACCACCAAGGCGAGCGTTATCAGCCAGCCGCGGTATTGCGCGACGAGCCAGGTCCATTCGTTGAGTTGTGCCAGCGCCCATCTCATACGTACCCAGTGCCCATCTAACCTGGCCGGAACTCGTCGGCTGCTTCGTCACCTGGTGAGCCGCTATCGCTGGCGGCGGCATCAGCAGTCAGTGCCTGGACTGCTGGGAGGTGCTGATGGCGCTCCAGGTAGTACCAGTCGAGCCCTCGTCAGCGTCGGCGCACCCACCATCGCCAAACTCGCTGCTACTCGAGCGGTGCCGCGGGGAGCTGCTGCCGCGCACGCATTCCGGTGTGCTGTTCACGCTGGCCCGCGGGTCGGCTGCGACACGCCACATCGGCGCCGATATTAGCGGCGCTCACTGGTGTTCTCGTGCGTTGTCACCGGGGCTGGCGGTCTGCGGGGTATGTGCGGCGGTGAGCCCTTGGAGGAGGATGTCGAGGCCGCGCTCGAGTTCCCGCCCTGAACCCCCAGGGCGGGACGGACCGCCCCGGCCACGGCCGAAGAAGCGTAGCTGCGTCGACTGCTATCCCGGCCTTGGCGTGCGAGGTGCCACGCCGAACGAGCTTCGTCGCTGCCAGCCTGCGCGCTGACTAAATGCAGATTGGGCTTGACTACAGTGTAGAATCTCGATGTAGATGTACAACGTAGACAGCGCACAAGCTGCTGCCAGGCCGCAACCGGCGGCCAGGCGCTCCGCGCCGTCAGGGGAGATGACCGACTTCATGACCGTGACCCTGGACCGAGACGTCGAGACCTTTACCCGCGCACCCCGTCAGCTGTTCATTGACGGAAAGTGGGCCGACGCCGCTTCCGGCAAGTCCTTCGAGACGCCTAACCCAGCGACAGGGGAGACTCTCGCCCACATCGCGGAGGGAGACGCTGAGGACGTCAACCGCGCGGTCCGGGCCGCACGCAAGGCATTCGAGTCCGGACCGTGGTCGAGGATGACGCCATCCGAGCGCAGCAGGATTATCTGGCGCATCGGTGACCTGATCCTCGAGCACACCGACGAACTCGCTCAGCTTGAGTCGCTCGACAACGGCAAGCCGTTCGCCGTAGCGCAGGCCGCGGACGTACCACTGGCCGCTGACCTGTTCCACTACATGGCCGGCTGGGCCACGAAGATCGAGGGCAACTCGATCAACATCTCAGTGCCGTACATGCCGGGCGCTAACTTCCACTCCTACACGCTGCGCGAGCCGCTAGGTGTTGTGGGCCAGATCATTCCGTGGAACTTCCCGCTGCTGATGGCGGCCTGGAAGCTCGGACCAGCCCTGGCCACCGGTAACTGCGTGGTGCTCAAGCCTGCCGAGCAGACCTCGCTGACCGCGCTTCGGCTCGC
>Ga0302325_10018379_pt1 | contig 14733 bp, 7 predicted proteins | sample Palsa_T0_2_FD_201948 | JGI IMG/M metagenome (GOLD analysis project Ga0302325, IMG submission 201948) | Peat permafrost microbial communities from Stordalen Mire near Abisko, Sweden - Palsa_T0_2 | ecosystem: Environmental > Terrestrial > Soil > Palsa > Peat permafrost | place: Sweden: Abisko... | reverse complement strand
ACGTTGGCGTCGCTCGAGGCGAACCTGCGAACAGCGTTTACCGCGCTCGAGATCGCGGGAGCCGAGTCGCCGCCGTTCCGCCCGCTTTCCGCCGAGGAAGACGCGGCGATGGTCAATCGCGTAAACACCAGCGGCGCCGGCCTGATGTTCATTGGACTCGGTTGCCCCAAGCAGGATTATTTCGCGGCCGAGCACGCCGAAATGATCCAGGCCGTGCAACTGTGCGTCGGCGCCGCGTTCGACTTTCACGCCGGCACCAAGGCGACCGCGCCGGAGTGGATGCAGCGGCGAGGACTGGAGTGGCTCTTCCGTTTGTTGCAAGAGCCCCAGCGATTGTGGAAGCGTTACCTGGTGACCAACAGCATCTTCCTCATGAAACTGGCGGTCGCGCTGGTGTTGCGGAAACGGCGTGCCGCCGCCGGGGCGACGGAGGGTGTTGCATGAGCAGATGCCGCCGAATCTGCAGAGCACCACGAGGGAACGGCGTTGTCCGTTTCGCGATGGAGACCGCGTGAAATGATTTCCACCCTGACGGCGCAACCCGAGCAAGTTGCCCGCGTCGAACGATCGTTCGATGGGCACGTGGTCTCGTTGACCAATTACCTTCCGCCTTACGCGCTGCCGGTGTATGTCGAGTTGGCTCAGCGCGTCCGCAAGCTAACCATCTTGCTATCCACGCCGATGGAGTCGAACCGCAACTGGAAGCCCGAGTGGGGTTCGCTGGACGTGAGAGTGCAGCGCACGCTCACGCTGGAGCGCCCCTGGAAGCACCCGGCCGGGCGTTTTGAGCCGGTCAGCATTCACGTGCCGTGGAATACGATGAGCTTGCTGCGCAGGCTGCAGCCCGACGTAATCCTTTCCGCGCAATTCGGAGTCCGTTCGCTGCTGAGCGCGTGTTACAGCACAATCTCGCGCACTCCGCTGGTCCTGCACGCGACGCTTTCGGAACACCAGGAGCAGGGCCGCGGCCTGGCCAGACACGTGTTGCGGCGCTGGCTCGTCCGCCGGGCCTCGTGCATTGCGGTGAACGGCGAAAGCGGCGCTCGGTATTTGCGCAAAATGGGTGCCGACGCGCGCCGCCTTTTCCACGTTCCGTATACCGCCGTGCCGAATATGTTCGAGTGCATCCCTCCCGCGAGAGCGGAGGCGCAGTCGCATAAGCTACTGTATGTGGGTCAACTGATCGATCGCAAAGGACTGGCGCCGTTCATCGAAGCGCTGGCGCGTTGGACTCGTGCACACGGCGACCGGACGGTGGATTTCGCGCTCGCCGGCTCGGGGCCGCTGGAATCCGCGCTGCGCTCGATCGAGCGGCCGGACAACTTGCGTTTGCGGTTGCTGGGAGAGCGGAGCTACGCCGAATTGGCCGAGTGTTATGCCGGCGCGGGAATTCTCGCATTTCCCACGCTCTCCGACGAATGGGGACTCGTGGTCAACGAAGCGCTGTCGGCGGGCTTGCCAGTCCTGGGCAGCACGTACAGCCAGGCCGTCGACGAACTCTGCATCGAGGGCAAAACCGGATGGCGTTTCCGCCCCGACGTTCCGGAAGAAATGGACGCCGCCATCGACCGAGCGCTCAACACCCCCGCCGATGCGATTGAGGGCATGCGGCGCGCCGGTCACGAACTGGTCGAAAAGTTGACTCCGGCATACGCCGCAGAGCGTTTCCTCACTGCGATCAAGGCCGCCGCGGATACGGCAAGGAGGTCGGCATGATTACTACTCGTAACCCCAAAGTCACCGTCGGACTGGCCGTTTACAATGGCGAGAAGTACCTCGGCGAGGCGATCGACTCGGTTCTGGCCCAGACGTTCCGGGATTTCGAGTTGGTCATTTCCGATAACGCCTCGACCGACTCAACCGAGGAAATCTGCCGCGCCTATGTCGCTCGCGACGCGCGGGTTCGGTACTTTCGAGCGCCGCAGAATCGCGGCGCCGCCTGGAATTTCAACCACACGCTGGATCTCGCCCAAGGCGAGTACGTCAAGTGGTTGGCTCACGACGATGTGATTGGCCCCGATTACCTTGCGCGGACGGTCGAAGCGCTGGATCGTGATCCTGCGCTAGTCGTGTGCCACTCGAGGACGGACATCATCGACAGCCGAGGCGATCTTGTGCACGGGGATTGTTCCGGAAATCTCGCCGCCTTCGAGTTGCAGGGGACGACGCCACAGAGCGAGCTGGTGCGGTTGAAGACGGTCGGATCGCCGCGCCCGCACAGGCGGTTCTTGGGCGTGTTGGTCTATTCCGTCCGTTGTTACGAAGTGTTTGGCTTGATCCGTGCCGCGCAGATGCGCAAAACCGGTCTGCGGCCGTACTTCAGCGGGGAAAAGGTGTTTTTGGCGGATCTAAGCTTGCTGGGCGCCTTCCACGAGATCCCGGAGGTGTTGTCCTTCTCGCGCTGGCATCCGGACCGATTCTCCTCCAACACCTCGGCCCGCGCGCAGAGCCAGCACATTGACCCCTTCGCGCGGCGGCGCCTGCCTTTGCCGCGCCAGTGTCACGCGACCTGGGGTTTTGTTCGGTCGATCCTTCACAGCGATTTGAACTGGCGGGAGCGCATTTGGTGCCTGACGGTGCTGGCACGCTTCCTTCTGCAGGTCAGGAAGTGGAAATCGGTTTTTGTGGACTATGTGCGCGGGATGGGCCAGACGGCGAAGCTGCCCGAGCCAGCCGTGGCGGAAACCCGCGCCGTGACCGGCAAGAGACATTGGACCTCGCTGACCCGACCCGCGAATGCTTCGCCAGAGGGAAGCACGCGTGCCGATCTGGTTAGCGCTGTTTCTTCGAATCCTGAAATCTAAATGCGGAAAGGTGACTCTATGCGGATCCTGGTTACCGGATGTCACGGTTACATCGGCAGCGTGTTGGCGCCCCTGCTCCTGGAGGAGGGGCACGACGTCGTCGGGCTGGACAGCAACTTGTTCGAACCTTGCATCTACGGCAACGGCGCCGCGCAGTTTCCGCACTACACGCTCGACATCCGAGACGCCGACCGACTGGGCCTCGAAGGATTCGATGCGGTCATTCATCTGGCGGGACTTTCCAATGATCCGCTGGGCAACCTCGACCCCACGTTGACCTACGAGATCAACCACGCCGCGAGTGTGCGGTTGGCGCGGCTGGCCAAGCTGGCCGGCGTGCCGCGCTTTCTATTTTCCTCATCCTGCAGCACCTACGGAGCCAGCGGCGACGACCTGCTCACCGAGGAAGCGGAGCTAAATCCGGTCACGCCGTACGGCGACTCGAAAGTCCGCACGGACCGCGACGTGGCGCTTTTGGCGGACGCGGATTTTAGCCCGACCTTCCTGCGAAACGCCACTGCCTACGGCATCTCGCCGCGGCTGCGCTTCGGCCTGGTGCTCAACGACTTTGTGGCCATGGCGTGCCTGACCGGCAAGATTGACATTCTGAGCGATGGAACGCCCTGGCGCCCGGTGGTGCACGTGGAAGACATCTCCCGCGCTTTCCTGGCAGTCCTCGTCGCTCCGCGCGAAATCGTTCACAACCAGGTCTTCAACGTGGGATCGACTGAAGAGAACTATCGCGTGCGGGAACTGGCCAAGATCGTGCAAGACACGGTGCCCGGCTGCGAAATCGAATACGCGGCCCAGCCGAGCCCGGACAAGCGCTGCTACCGAGTCGACTGCCGAAAGCTCACGCGGATGCTGCCCGAATTCCAGCCGCGCTGGAACGTGCGCCGGGGCGTGCGGCAATTGTACGACACATTCCAGCGAGTCGGGTTGACTCACGACGACTTTGCTGGCCCGAAGTACGATCGCCTGCGGATGCTCAAGAAGCTGCTGTCCGACCGAATAATCGATCGGCAGTTGCGTTGGAATCTCGACGCGCCGGGCGAGGCACTGGGCGGCAAGACCACAAGTGTTCCCGTGAACGTTTAGCGCAATGCGAACTGGATTATGTCCGTAATTCCACGCGTACAACCTGAGTCCGAAAGCATTCGCCGCGAACCGCACGTTCGCCCGGCCGCCGCTCATGCTGCGCAGCAAAGCCCGGCCCGCATGAAAACGGGAGCCGAACTCGCAAACGGTCATAGCGTCGGCGCCCAGATGCACAATCTCGTCGTGCGACTGTATCCGACCTGCCGCAGCATCACCGGCGACGGAGTGCGGGCGACCTTGAACGAGTTGCAACAGCTCGTCCCCTTGGAGGTTCATGAAGTCCCCTCCGGCACCGCGGCCTTCGATTGGACCGTGCCCAAGGAATGGAACATTCGCGACGCCTATGTCAAAGACTCCACGGGCCGCCGCGTGATCGATTTTCGGATGTCGAACCTGCACGTCGTGGGGTACAGCGTGCCGCGGCGCATAACGATGACGCTGGCCGAGCTCCGTCCGCACTTATTCTCGCTGCCAGACCACCCGGACTGGATTCCCTACCGCACGTCGTACTACCAGGAAGACTGGGGCTTTTGCCTCAGCCATAACCAGCTTTTGTCGCTCCAAGACGGCAACTACGAAGTCTGCATCGACTCGACGCTGGCGGCCGGCAGTTTGACCTACGGCGAGGCTTACCTGCCCGGCCAAAGAACCGACGAAGTGTTGATCTCCTGCCACGTGTGTCACCCGTCGCTGTGCAACGACAATCTCTCCGGCATCGCGGTTAGCGCGTATCTGGCGCGGCATCTGGCCGCGCTGCCCGCTCGCCGCTATTCGTACCGCTTTCTGTACCTGCCCGGCACGATCGGCGCGATCACCTGGCTGAGCCGGCATGAAGAACAACTGGACCGTATCCGTCATGGGTTCGTGCTGACGCTCGTCGGCGACGCGGCGGCGAGCACCTACAAGCAGAGCCGGCGCGGCGACGCCGAAATCGACCGCGCGTTCGAGCACGTCCTGCGCCACTCGGGCAAGCCCTATGCCATTCAGAAATTCGAGCCGCTTGGTTACGACGAGCGGCAGTTCTGCTCGCCCGGAATCAACCTGCCGGTCGGCTGCCTGATGCGCTCGCCGCACGGCAAGTATCCGGAATATCACAGCTCGGCGGACGACTTGCAGCACGTTCGGCCGGAATTCCTGGAGGACTCCTGGCAGAAATGTGTGGCCGCGGTGGAACTGCTGGAAGGAAACAGGCGCTATCGGAACTTGAACCCCAAGTGCGAACCGCAACTGGGGCGGCGCGGGCTGTTCCGCGCGATGGGCGGTCAACCGGAACAAGCCGCGTTTGAACGGTCGTTCCTGTGGGTGCTGAATTTTTCGGACTCCGAACACTCCCTGTTGGACATCGCCGAACGCGCTCGATTGCCCTTTTCGATTGTCCGCCGGGCGGCCGACTTGCTGCTGGAACACGGCCTGCTGGAAGAAGTCCGGGACCAACCGACGCGATCGTCTGACTGACCTATTGCCTCAGCCACATTTGAACCATCACTCGAGCGTTCTGATTCATGTCTCACGCCACTGCGACTCGAAACATCACTCGCGAAGCTGACGCGCGCCGCCCAGCCGCGGCTTCGTCCCCCGAAAGCCGCCAGAGCCCCGCCGAACGCGGCTGCCGGTTTTGCGGCTCGGCCTTGCGTCATGTGTTTCTGGACCTGGGAATGTCGCCGCTGTGCGAAAGCTTTCTGCGGCCGGATCAGCTCGACGCGATGGAGCCGTTTTATCCGCTCACGGCGTACGTCTGTGAGAAGTGCCTCTTGGTGCAGCTTTCGGAGTATGTAAGCTCCGAGGCGATTTTCTCCGAGTACGCATACTTTTCCTCCTACTCGGACAGTTGGCTGAAGCACGCCGAGACGTACTGCGAACAGATGATCGAACGGTTCGGCCTCGGCGCGAACAGCCGCGTCGTCGAGGTGGCCAGCAACGACGGTTATCTATTGCAATACTTTGCGGCACGTGGCGTTCCGGTGCTGGGCATCGAGCCGGCCGCCAACGTCGCGCGGGTGGCGATCGACAAGGGCATTCCCACGCGCGTCGAGTTCGTGGGACAGCAGACGGCGCGGCAGATGGCGGATGAAGGGGTCGCCGCCGACCTGCTCGTGGGAAACAACGTGTTGGCGCACGTCCCGGACTTGAACGGATTCGTTGCAGGGCTGTCGATCCTGTTGCGGCGGGGCGGAGTGCTCACGATGGAGTTCCCGCACTTGCTGCGGCTCGTCGACGGCAACCAGTTCGACACGATCTACCACGAGCATTTCAGTTACTTTTCGCTGTTGATTGTGCGAAAGATTTTCGCCGCGCACGGCCTCGAAGTGTTCGACGTCGAGGAGCTGCGGACGCACGGCGGGTCGTTGCGAGTTTACGCCTGCCATGCGGGCGACAAGCGACCGATCACCGAGCGCCTCTTGGCCCTAGCCGACGCCGAACTCCGGGCCGGGTACGGCGAGCTCGAGACGTATCTGCATTTTGCCCGCCGCGTGGAAGAGACCAAGCGAAAGCTTTTGGACTTTTTGATCCAGGCCAAGAGAGAGGGCAAGCAGATCGCGGGCTACGGGGCGCCCGGAAAAGGAAACACGCTGCTCAACTACTGCGGCATCCGCGCGGATTTCATTTCCTACACCGTGGACCGAAACCCATACAAGCACGGCACGTTTCTGCCGGGCACGCACATTCCGATCTACCGCCCCGAGCGCCTCGCCGAGACGCGCCCGGACTACATCTTGATCCTGCCGTGGAACTTGAAGGACGAGATCGTCCATCAGCTTGCATACGCCCGCGAGTGGGGCGCTAAATTCGTCGTACCGATTCCGGAGCTCACCATCTGCGACTGACCGATCCGCGGCATGCGGACGTCGTTTTGAGGAGTTATTTATGAAGGTCGTCTTGTTTTGCGGCGGTTTGGGCATGCGGCTGCGGGAATTCTCCGAATCGATTCCCAAGCCCATGGTCAGCATCGGCTATCGCCCGATTCTCTGGCACGTCATGAAGTATTACGCGCATTACGGCCACAACGAGTTTATTCTCTGCCTGGGGTCGAAGAGCGACATTATCAAGGACTATTTTCTCAACTACAACGAGTGCGTTTCCAACGATTTCGTGCTCTCTTCGGGCGGTTCACACATCAATCTCCTCAACAGCGACATTCACGATTGGAAGATCACTTTCGTGGATACGGGGACTACGGCGAACGTCGGTCAACGGCTCAAGGCCGTGCAGCCGCACCTGGCCGGAGAGCGCGTCTTTCTGGCGAACTATGCCGACGGCCTGACGGACGTTCCCCTGCCCCGGCTCATCGACTATTTCTACGACCGTCAGGCCGTTGCCACGTTCCTCTGCGTGAAGCCGCCGCAAAGCTGGCATTCGGTGAGCATGGAGCCCGACGGCACAGTGCGCGGAGTGCGCTGCATCAACGAAGCCGACGTGTGGATGAACGGCGGATACTTCGTCCTCAGCACCGAGATCTTCGACTACCTGGAAGAAGGCGAGGAGCTGGTGTGCGAGCCGTTCCAGCGGCTGATCGACCACCGGAAGCTAGGCGCTTACAAGTATGAAGGTTTTTGGGGCTGCATGGACACGTTCAAGGAAAAACAGCGATTGGACGACATGTACGCTCACGGAAACACGCCTTGGGAAGTATGGAAGAACGCGACGGCCAGCGTTGCGCCGCGCGCGGCATTGGGGACCTCCGGCCGACGGCTGAAACTGACCAGACCTCGTTAGCGATTTTCACCAGCGTTAAACCCGGAGCGGTCAACCCCGCGGCCTGCACGCAGAACGACACCTTGATTCCATGCTAAAACTCTCCTTTGGACCTTTGCGCACGATCCTTTGCCTGGGTGCGCACGCCGACGACATCGAGATCGGCTGCGGCGGCGCTTTGCTCCAGCTCCTTGCGGAGCGGCAAGAAGTCACCGTGCACTGGATCGTCTTCAGCGGCTCGACCGTGCGGGCTGAGGAAGCCAAACAAAGCGCCGCGCAGTTCCTGAAGGACGCCGGCGCCAGGCACGTCCGAATCCTCTCCTATCGCGACAGCTTCTTTCCTCAAACCTGGGGGGAAATCAAGGAGTTCGTCGCCCATCTGGGCACGACGCTCTCGCCCGACTTGATCTTCACGCACCGCCGTGAAGATGCTCATCAAGACCACCGCATTCTGGCGGAGCTCACCTGGTGCGCGTTTCGTAATCACCAGATTCTGGAATATGAAATACCGAAGTACGAAGGGGACTTGGGCTCGCCCAACGTTTATGTTCCCCTCGGCGAGGAGATCGGCCGTCGCAAGGTCGATACGCTGACCGGCTGCTTCGAATCGCAGCGCGAGAAACCGTGGTTTTCCCCCGAGACCTTCTCTGCGCTGATGCGCCTCCGAGGCCTCGAGTGCAACTCACCTACGAAACTGGCCGAGGCCTTCTATGGTCGCAAGATAGTCATGTAAAACGCCGGAGTCGAACTGGCACGGACCGTGTGGACGCCGCAATTTTCAACTCAGAGAATAATATGTTCCTATGGGCAATTACCGATCGCAGCGCTTGATGGCTTCCTGTCCGCCTCGGTGATCGTGTCGATTGACCCAGCTTTTCGATGCAGGACTTCACCATGTCGTATCGCAAGGGTAACTCGCGACCGCGACGCAACGGCAAGAAATCGTCCGGGATTAACTCGCGAAATACTCGCTACGAGTCGCTCGAATCGCGCCTATGCTTGCACGACGATGCTGGGCCGTGGCTCGACCATTATGAAGACGACACGGCGTACCTGGACGAACTGATCGGCACTCCGGCGGATCAGACCGCTCAGGTACAAAATGCAGCGCCGGCGGTGACCGGGACTCCGGCCACCGTTGGCCAGTGGGGCCCGCTGCAACAGTGGCCGATCGAATTCATCGAGGCCCTGATGTTGCCGACCGGCGACATCCTGGGCTTTGATCGCACCCTGAACCTGCGGCTGTGGAATCCGGTGACCAACGCCATCACCCAACCCGCCAATCCCGGGTACAACATTTTCTGCTCGGGAATCTCGCTCTTGGCCGACGGCACGGTGCTGGTGACCGGCGGGCACGTGGTCGACGCGGTGTCGCAGCCTTTTGCCTCGATCTACAATCCCTTCAAGGACACTTGGACTCCGTTGCCCAACATGAATGCGGGCCGCTGGTACCCGGCGGACACGACTCTGGCCAACGGCGACGTGCTGGTCCTCTCGGGGACGACGAATAACTACGGCGACTACAATCCGCTGCCCCAGGTGTACGATGTCACCACGGGTCAATGGATCAACCTGACGACCGCTCTGCAGGAGCTTCCGTACTATCCGCGCACGTTCGACGCCCCCAATGGAGACGCGTTTGTCGCGGGTCCCGGGCCGCTATCCGAGTATTTGGACACCTCGGGCACCGGATTGTGGATTCCGGTGGCCGAGCGCGTCGTGCCCGACCGGAATTACGGATCCGCGGTGATGTATGCGCCCGGCCAGGTCTTATACGTCGGGGGTGGATCTCCGGCCACCAACACAGCCGAGATCATCGACCTGAACCAGGCGAATCCGACCTGGCAAGCGGTCTCGCCGATGGAGTACGCCCGCCGCAACTGCAATGCCACGTTGCTGCCTGACGGCGAAGTCCTGGTGACCGGGGGCAACACGGGCTCGAGTCAATACGATGGCGACCCGGTCTTGGCGGCGGAAATCTGGAACCCGCAGACCAAGACATTTACCACGCTCAGCAGCGAGTCCGATGTTCGCTGGTACCATTCGACCGCCTTGCTTTTGCCCACCGGGCAGGTGGTCTCGGGCTCCGGTGACTTGCACCTGACCGAGCAGGTCTTTTCACCGCCGTATCTCTTCGAGGGCCCGCAGCCGACGATCACCTCGGCGCCGGCCACCGTGCGGTATGGCGATTCTTTCTTTGTCGGCACGCCGGACGCCGCGGATATCACGGATGCCACCTGGATCCGGCTGGGGAGTTCCACGCATGCTCAAAACTGGGATCAATACTTTCAGTATGCCAGCTTTTCCCAGGCTCCCGGCGGCTTGATGGTCTCGGCGCCGCCGAATCCCGATAGTGCGCCGCCCGGCTACTACTTCTTGTTCATCATGGAGGGAGACGTTCCCTCGGTGGCGAAAATCATAAAGGTCGGCACCACTCTGCCCAGCTTGTCGGCCAGCAATATTTCCGTCACCGAGGGCCCCCTCGGAAGCACCGTCAACGCGGTGTTCACGGTGAATTTGTCGCTCGCCACCGATCAGACCGTCATGGTCGATTACTCGACCTCCGACGGCACGGCGCTAGCCGGCCGCGATTACGTGGCCCAAACCGGCACTCTCACTTTCAGTCCGCTGGCCACCAGCGCGTATGTTACGGTCGCCATCACAGGCAATGGGCTCACCGAGCCGAATGAGACGTTCAACCTGAATCTCTCCTCGCCCGTCGCAGCCGTCATCGCAACAGCTCAGGTGCAGGGACTGATCCGCAATTACTTCTCGGTGCCCGTTTTGGACATTCAGGGGACCTCGCTGGTCAAGGGCACCTCCGGGCTGACGAATGCGGACTTCGTGGTCACGCTCTCGGCCGCCAGAACGCAGCCGGTGACCGTGGCCTATAGCACGGCGGATGGGACGGCCACCTCGGTGAACAATTACGACTATGTGGCCCAAAGCGGCACCTTGACATTCAGTTCCGGCGTCACCCAGCAGACCATCGCGGTGCCGGTCGTGGACGACTTGCTCGACGAAGCCAACGTTCAGTTTTACGTCAATCTTTCCGCGCCCGTCGGAGCCACGCTCGACACCTCGCAAGCCAGTTGCGAGATCATCGACGCCAACACTCCGCCGACCGCGAACCTGGGGGGCAATATCTCGATCAACGAGCCCACAAACGGAGGAACCACGAACCTGGTGCTCGGCGTGTCCTTGTCGGCGCCCAGCGCAAAAACGGTCGTGATGCCCTGGGTTACGACTGCCGATGGCACCGCGGTCGCGGGCAAGAATTTTGTCAGCGAGCTTGGCAAAGTAACGTTTACTCCGGGCGAGACCACGCAGACGCTCACAGTCCCGATCCTGGGCGACTCGGTCAAAACGGGGAACGAGACTTTTTCCATCCAGATGCAGAGTGAATTGCTCAATGCCAACTACGGCAACCGGTACACGGAAGTGACGATCATCGACAGCGATACGTTGCCGGCCATTTCGCTGGCCGATTCTTCGGTCTTGGAAGGGAACTCCGGAACGACGCCCATGGTCTTCACGGCCACGATCACGGCCCCGATGACCGTGCCGGTCACGGTCGCGTACCAGACCTCGGCCGGCACCGCCACCGCGAACACGGACTACACCGAAACCGCGGGCACGATCACTTTTGCGGCGGGCACGACCACGCAGACGCTTACCGTCTCCGTGATCGGCGATACGATCCCGGAGTCCGACGAAACGTTCAATGTCACGCTCAGCAACCCAGTCAATGCCACGATCGCCGCCGGCGGCGCGGTAGGCACGATCCTTGACGACGACGGCGCGCCGGTGCCGGCCGCGCCCACCGACGTGGCGGCGACCGCCGGCTTCGCGAATACGATACTTACCTGGACAGCCTCCCCTGGCGCCACGAGCTACAGCATCTATCGCAGCACGGTCATCAACGGCGAAGGGACGACGCCCATCGCGACCGGAATCACCGGCACCACCTTCACCGACAGCGGCCTGGTCAATGGCACGACTTATTATTACCGGGTAACGGCCGTCACGACGCAAAACACCACGAACTATGAGAGTATCGCGTCGAGTGAAGTCTCGATCGCGCCCTCCTCTTACAACTTCTCCAGCGGCTTCATCAATCAAGGAGCCCTGTTCAGCCTCAACGGCCAAAACGTGGAAAACATCTCCACGTTCGGCAGCGACCTGCAATTGACCGACGGCGGCACCGACGAGACGGACAGCATCTTTACGGTGAACCCGGCGAATATATCCCGTTTTTCCACCCAGTTCACTTTCCACCAGTTCGGCAGCCTCAATTACGCGGGCACCCTTGCCGGCGGTCTGACGTTCACGATCCAAGGCGCTGGTCCCACGGCACTCGGCACCCCCGACTCTGGGTTGGGCTACGCCGGCATCAGCAACAGCGTGGCCGTGAAGTTCGACTTGTACAGCGACGCGGGCGAAGGCTCCGATTCCACGGGCTTGTATATCGACGGTGCAACACCCACCTTGGCCAACTCGATCGATCTGACGGGCACCGGCATCAACCTGCAAAGCAGCGACCTATTCAACGTCGGCATGACCTACGATGGGACCACGCTCGCCGTGACCATTACCGACACGGTGACTCACGCACAGGCCACTCAGTCCTATGCCGTGAACATACCGGCCATCGTCGGCGGCAACACGGCCTATGTAGGTTTTACCGCCAGCACCGAGCCGGTTACTTTTACATCCGTCCAGCAAGTCCCGACCTGGACCTTTACCCCCGCTCCCGCGGCGCCGACGAATCTGCTGGTCAGTCCGCTCTCGTCGACGCAGAACAGTCTGAGCTGGACGAACAACGACGGCAACGCCACGGGAGTGCTCATCGAGCGAGCGACCAGCGCAGCGGGACCGTACGTCCAGATTGGCGCGACCACCAGCCCAACCGCCAACACCTACATCGACAGCACGGCCGTCGCCACGATGACTTATTTCTACCGCGTGCGGGCCACGGACAACGGCAGCACCTCGCTGTACTCCAACCAGATCAGCACGGCGGCCACGGCCGCTTTGAATTATCCGCAGGGGTTCACCGGCGCCGCCAGCCAGTTCAGCTTTAACGGCCCATCCGCAAAGCTTGTCGGCTCGAGTCTACAATTGACCGACGGCGGCACCTCGGAGGCGGCCAGCATTTTTACGACCACTCCGCTCAACGTGACCGGCTTTACGACCCAGTTCAATCTCCAATTTGCCGACGGCACGAATCCCGGCGGCGACGGCATGACCTTTTGCATTCAAGGGATCTCGCCCACGACCGTCGGCTTCTCTGGGGGAAACCTGGGCTTCGGCGGCATCTATTACGACAGCGTGGGAGTGAAGTTCGGCTTGTACAACAGTTCGGGCACGGGCCCCGACTCCACCGGGCTGTATCTCAACGGCGCCACTCCTCCCGTGGCAAACTCGATCGACTTGACACCCGCTGGGATCAATTTCCACAGCGGCCACGTTTTCAACGTCGGCATGGTCTACGACGGAACCACGCTCACCGTGACCATCACCGATACGGTCACGCTGGCTCAGGCTACGCAGTCCTATACCGTGAATATTCCGGCCGTCGTCGGCGGCAATACCGCCTACGTGGGCTTTACCGGAGGCACCGGCGGATCGACGGCCACGCAGGATGTGCTCGGCTGGACCTTTGTTCCCGCGCCCGCGCCTCCCTCGAATTTGCTGATGACTTCGGACTCCAGTTCGCAGGTGAACTTGAGCTGGACGAACAACGATCCCAATGCCACCGCCGTGCTCATCGAGCGCAGTACGGGCGCAAACGGCGCGTACACTCAGATCGGCAGCGTGGCCCCGACTGCCAATACTTACAGCGACAACACCGCCCTCCCGGGAACGACCTACTACTACCGCGTGCGAGCCACGAATAACGGCAGTAGCTCCCCATACTCGAACGCGCTGAACGTCACGACGCCATCCCCGCAGGCCAACTTGCAAGTCAGCATTACCGATGGGCTGAATACCGTCGTTCCCGGCACGCCGATCACCTACACGATCGTAGTCGCCAACACCGGACCTAGCGGCGTGACCGGCGCCAGCGTCAACGACACGTTCCCCCCCGCGTTCCTCTCTCCGATCATCACGGCCACGGCCACCGGCGGCGCCACCGGCTTCACCGACAGCAGTGGCGCGAACCTGAACGACTCCGTGAACCTGCCGTCGGGCAGCACGATCACCTATACCGTGCAGGGCATCGTCAGCGCCATCGAGGTAGGCTGGCTAACGAACATTGTGAGCATCACGGCGCCGTCCGGCGTCACCAACACCAATGCGGCCAACGACAGCGTCAGCGCCAACAATGACCTGACGCCGGTCCAAACCGATCTGCAGATTACGAACACCGACGGCCAGCTCACGGCCGTGCCGGGCTCGCCGATCACCTACACGATCGTGGTCACGAACGCCGGACCGAGCGCCGTAACCGGCGCCACCGTCACCGACTTGTATCCGACCGACCTCGCGTCGCCGGTCTTCACGGCCGTGGGCACCGGCGGCGCTAGCGGCTTTACCCCGTCGCAGAGCGGCGACCTGAACGACACCGTGAACCTGCCAGTGGGAGCCACGATCACCTACACCCTGCAAGGCACGGTGAACCCCGCCGGAACCGGCACGATGACAAATACGGCGAGCGTCGATACGCCGACTGGCATCGCCGACACCAACCCGACGAACAATAGCGTCACAGATGCAGACTTGCTCTCAGGCACCGTCTCAGGCGTGCAGGCCGATTTGCAAATCACCAATACCGATGGCCAGACGATAGCCGTACCGGGCTCGGTCGTCACGTACACGATCACGGTTACCAATGTTGGCCCGGGCAGCGCGTCCGGCGCCACGGTGACCGACGCGTTCCCGGCAGCACTCACATCCCCGAGCTACACAACCACGGCCACCGGCGGCGCCTCGGACTTCGCTTCCTCGGGGACCGGCAACCTGGGCGACATTGTGTTTCTGCCCGTGGGCAGCACGATCACCTATCTCGTGCAGGGCACGGTGGCTGCGAACGCCACCGGAACGCTGGCAAACACGGCCACGGTCGCCGTGCCAGCCGGCCTGATCGACCCGAATCCGTCGAACAACACCGTCACCGACATTGACACGATTAGTG
>Ga0302325_10018378_pt1 | contig 14735 bp, 14 predicted proteins | sample Palsa_T0_2_FD_201948 | JGI IMG/M metagenome (GOLD analysis project Ga0302325, IMG submission 201948) | Peat permafrost microbial communities from Stordalen Mire near Abisko, Sweden - Palsa_T0_2 | ecosystem: Environmental > Terrestrial > Soil > Palsa > Peat permafrost | place: Sweden: Abisko... | reverse complement strand
CTGAGCTCCGTCGTTGCCATCCAGGCCACCGTAACGCAGGTTCGTAAAAAAATGCGGGGGAGGGCTTGACTGCCGTAACGATCTCGTATCGCCTTCTCTCTAGGCTGATGGTGCGTCGCAAATGATGCCGCGGAACCCGGAGTGTGAGATGGCGCAACAGGTGGGGAGTACCAGCGGGCCCGTCCCGGCGACTCCGGCGGCCCGAGAGGTAGAGGCAGCGCCTGGGGGGGCGGCTGAGATCGCTGGGGCCGGCTGGCCTGAACCCGTCAGCCCGGCCGACGGCCAGCCCGGCACCACAACCGCCTCAAGCATTACGAGCAGCAAGCGCACCACGAGTTCCGGCGTCGGCAAGACCGGCCGCGTGCGCGGCTGGCTGCGTCGCACCCCGTCGGCCGCCGCCCTCGCCGCCGTCCCGGCGGCGCCGAGCGTGGTGGCGGCCGGACCCGACCTGGACCTGGCCTCCAACGATCCGCTGGTCGGCTACCTGCTCAGCGCGGCCAGCGCGGTGGACATTACCGGGTTGCAGCTGCAGTCCCCGGCGTTGAAGGCCCTGCAGGTCGCCGGCGTGGTCCTGGTGGTCCCGCTGATCTCGTCGGGCAGCCTGGTGGGCCTGCTCAGTCTCGGTCCGAGACGGTCTGAACGCGGCTACTCGACCGATGATCTGCGGCTGCTCAATTCGCTGGCCGGCTACGCGGCCCCGGCCATGCGGGTGGGCCAGCTGGTCAGGCAGCAGCAGGCCGAGGCCCGCCAGCGGGAGCGGATCGAGCAGGAGCTCAAGATCGCCCAGATCATCCAGCAGCAGTTCCTGCCCAAGCAGCTGCCCGACCTGCCCAGCTGGCATGTGGCCGCGTTCTACCGGCCGGCCCGGACGGTCGGTGGCGACTTCTACGATTTCATCCCGCTGCCGGACGGCCGGGTCATGTTCGTGGTCGGCGACGTCACCGACAAGGGCATCCCGGCCGCGCTGGTCATGGCCAGCACGCACGCGCTGCTTCGAGACGCCGCGCCCCGGCTCGTCTCGCCGGGCAAGGTCCTCGGCCACGTCAACGACATGCTCTGCGTGGACATCCCGGCGCACATGTTCGTCACCTGCCTGGCCCTGGTGCTGAACCCGGTCAGCGGCGAGGTGGTCTTCGCCAATGCGGGCCACGACGTCCCTTACGTGCGGACCCAGGGTGGCGTGGCCGAACTGCGGGCCCGCGGCATGCCGCTCGGGCTGATGTCCGGCATGGACTACGAGGAGCGCCGCTTCCAGTTCGAGCCCGGCGACTGCGCTCTGCTGCACAGCGATGGCCTAGCCGAGGCGCACGCGCCTGACCGGGAGATGTTCGGTTTCCCGCGCGTCTCGGCGCTGGTCGGCAAGGGCCCGTCGGGAGAGGCCCTCATCGACCTGTGCCTGACCGAGCTCGGCAGCTTTACCGGACCCAATCACGAGCAGGAAGACGACATCACGCTGGTATCACTGCAGCGTTCGCCGTCGGCCTGGCATCAAGGGGATCCGGAGCTTCAGGGGGATCAGGGAGGCGTGTAATGACACAGGTAGCCCGGCCCACTCCGGAAAGGCTCGATGCCTTCACGTTGCCCAGCCAGCCAGGCAACGAACGCCTGGCGCTGGCCCGGGTCGCCGGGACCGTGCGAGGCCGCGGACTGTCCGACGCCAGGCTCGAGCGGCTCAAGACCGCGGTCGCCGAGGCCACCATGAACGCGATCGAGCACGGCAACGGGAACCGCGCGGAGATCCCGGTCGAGGTCGAGGTGACCCGCAGCGGCGATGACATCACGGTCGCCATCAGCGATCAGGGCGGCGAAGCGCACCCCGGCGAGGCGCACCCCGGCGAGGCGCACCCCGGCGACGGGGACCATGAGGAGCCTGATCTCGTCAAGAAGCTGGACGGCGCCCAGAGCCCTCGCGGCTGGGGGTTGTTCCTCATCCGCAACATGGTCGACGCGATGGACATAACGACCGACGGCCAGCGGCACACCATCTGGCTGACCATGCGAACGACAGGAGCTGCACATGACGAGCATGTGTGAGGCCACGACCCGGGTCCTTCCCGGAGCCGCCGTCATCGAGCTGGCGGGCGAGGTCGACGGGTCCGCCGCCGGGGTCCTGACCGCCGCCTATGAGCGCGCGGTCACGGCCAGCGCCGACTCAGCCGACCTCGGCACGGTCGTGCTCGACTTCGCCGCGGTGGATTACATCAACTCCACCGGCATCGCGCTGATTGTCAGCGTGCTGGCCCGCGCGCGGGCCGAACGCCGGAAGGTCGTCGCCAGCGGCCTGTCCGCGCACTACCGCGAGATCTTCGATATCACCAGGCTGTCGGACTTTATCGAGCTCTTCCCCGATCTCGACCGCGCCGTCAGCCAGCTCGGCACAGCGTAAACAGAGCGTCAAGGGAGGGACCAGATGAACGCACCAGCGATCACGATGGACGTCCGGCGGATCGGCGAAACCACGGCCGTCGTCGATATCAGGGGTGAAGTCACCGCGGCCTGCGAGCCCGTGCTGATGTCGGCCTACGAGGCCGCCGGCGGCACCGCGACGAGCAGGCTCGTGCTCAACTTCGGCGGCCTTGAGTACATGAACAGCGGCGGCATCGGCATGCTCGTCACCTTGCTGGTCCGGGCGAACCGGCAGCGGCAGCAGCTCGCGGCCTACGGGCTGAGCGAGCACTACCGGGAGATCTTCGAGCTGACCAGGCTCGACGAGGCCATCACCATCTATGACAACGAGGAATCGGCGCTGCACGGCGTCGTGAGATGAAGGACACGCCATGACAGAGACAGCAGGCCCGGACAAGGTAGCCACGGCCGACCAGATCGGGCTCAGTGCCCGCGAGGCCGCCGCTCCGCCGCCGGACACCGCCCCGTCGCGTGCTGCGGCCCAGGCGGGACTGCCGCGAGACTCGGCCAGCTGGGCCCGGAAGGTGGACCGCCTGGAGGTCGGCCACCGGTCCGGGGTTCGCGGGACCAACGTCGCGGGCCGCCGGCTCACCGGTCCGGTGCAAGGCTTCGGCAAGATGTGGCAGAAGACCTACCGGATGGACGCCGGGAGCCAGATCACGCCGGAACAGGCGATCGCCACCTGGCGTGCGAATTTCCCCGAGTTCTGGCCGAAAGGCAACCGCTTCGCCGGCGCCCTGACCGGGATCAATCCAGGTGACGTCGCGCTGCTCGACCTGTCCATCGGGGGCGGGGTCAAGCTGTCGACCGGCGTTTTCGTCCTGTACGCCGACGCGGAGTCGTTCACGCTGATGACGCCGCAGGGCCACATGTTCGCCGGCTGGATCACGTTCTCCGCTGAGCGTGAGGGTGACACGACCACCGTGCAGGCGCAGGTGCTGATGCGCGCGAACGACCCCCTGTACGAGATCGCGATGACCCTGGGCGGGCACCGCAAGGAAGACAAGTTCTGGGCCGCGACGCTGACCGCGCTCGGGCGCCGGCTCGGTCTGCCTGACCCGAAGGTCGAGACCCGCAGCACCTGCGTGGACTCCAAACGGCAGTGGCGTCACTCCCGCAACGTCTGGCACAACTCCATGGTGCGCAGCGTGCTGCAGACGATCTCGGCTCCGCTGGTCGGCCTGAGCCGCCTCGCCCGCGGCATGAACAGCAGGACCAACGGGTAGCGAGCCGTTCATGCGGGCAGAACTTGACGCGGTAGTCGTCGGCAGCGGGCCGAACGGCCTGGCCGCCGCGGTCACGATGGCCGCGGCCGGATTGCGGGTCCAGGTAATCGAGGGTGCATCGACGATCGGCGGCGGCTGCCGCACCGAGGAGCTGACCCTGCCCGGCTTCTGGCATGACGTCTGCTCGGCGGCGCACCCGCTGGCGGTCGCTTCGCCGTTCTTCCAGCGTTTCGACCTGGCCGCACGCGGGGTCGCGCTGGCGCGGCCCGAGGTGGAGTTCGCCCATCCGCTGGACGGGGGCCGGGCCGCGATCGTGTCCCGCTCGGTGGCCGAGACGGCTAGCCGCCTCGGTGCAGACGCCCGTGCCTACCAGCGTCTGCTGGGCCCGATGACCGATCACATGGACGAGATCTGCCAGGCGATCCTCGCGCCGCTACGCCGCCCGCCCGCGCATCTGCTCGTGCTCGCGGGCTACGGCCGTCGTGCCGTGCTGCCCGCCGCCACCGTGGCCAGGCGCTGGCGTACCCAGGAGGCCCGGGCCATCATGGCCGGGGCCGCGGCCCACGCGATGATGCCGCTCACCGCCGTCCCGACGGCGGGGATCGGGCTGATGCTGACCGGGCTGGCGCACGCAGTGGGCTGGCCGGTCGTGGCGGGCGGCAGCGCCCGGATCACCGATGCGATGGCCGACGCGCTGATCGCCGCGGGCGGCAGCATCCAGACCGGCCGGTGGGTGCGTTCCCTGTCCGAACTGCCGTCCGCGAGCACCGTCCTGCTCGACGTCTCCCCGCGGGCGCTTGCGCTGCTGGCCGGTGACCGGCTGCCGGTCAGGTACCGAGCCGCGCTGCGCCGGTTCCGGTACGGACCCGGCGTCTGCAAGGTGGATTTCGCCCTTTCCGGCCCGGTGCCCTGGACCAACCGGGACTGCCGCCGGGCCGGCACTCTGCACCTTGGCGGCCCGTTCGAGCAGGTAGCCGCGGCTGAGGCCGAGGTGGCCGCGGGCAAGCACCCACAGGACCCGTACGTGCTTGTGGTCCAGCCCGGCGTCGCCGATCCGTCCCGGGCTCCGGTCGGCCGGCAGACGCTGTGGACCTACTGTCACGTCCCCTCCGGCTCCGACGTGGACATGACCGGCCGGATCGAGGCGCAGATCGAGCGGTTCGCGCCCGGTTTCCGCGACCTCGTGCTGGCCCGGGCGGTGCGGACGGCCGCAGCTGAAGAGGCGCGCAACCCGAACTACGTCGGCGGCGACATCGGCGTCGGCCTGCAGACCCTCCGGCAGACCGTGTTGCGCCCGGTGGCCAGGTGGAATCCGTACCGCACGCCGATCCGCGGGCTTTACCTGTGCTCGTCGGCGACCCCGCCGGTCCCCGGTGTGCACGGCCGGTGCGGCGAACTCGCCGCGCTGACCGCCTTGCGCGACATGTTCGGTATCCGCGAGCTCCCCGACATCAGCCCGGCCCGGCTGCGGTCCACCGTGACCGCTCACACCGCGCGGTGACTCAGCGCTGGCCCTTACCTGCGGCGGACCGAACGCGCGTCCCGGCCCGCCCGCCGGGCGGGCGACCTACTCGCGAGTGCCCTCGATAGATCCGGTGATAGGCGCGCCGGCCAGATCCTGAGGTGGCGCGTAATAGGCGACACAATGCAGCGCCCGGTCACCAGTCGGCCAGGTTGACGAGTCCGGCACAATGTTGGTCCAGGTGTATTTCGATTTCGAATACGCGATTCCGACGTAAGACGAAAACGCCGTGTCACACTCCGCGTTGGCATCCTTGCTAATGGTGCTATTACCCGGATACGCACCGCCCTTGGGCCAGAACCCGCTATTCGCGTAGAACACTTGCGCGGTGTGGGACTCGCCGCACGGCACGGCCTCGGTTATCTTAGGCCACGGGGTATTGGTGTTGAGGTCCATATTCGAACCCGTCAGGCAGTCACCGACTTGGAACTGGGTGAGTTGCAGGTTCCCCACCGTAGGCGTCGCGTTAGCGGTGGGGGAGGTGCTCGGGCTCGAGGTCGGGGTGGCGCTCTGCCCGGACGCGGGCGGCTTAGGGGAGCTGCCGCCAAACGCGAGGACCAGTGCGACGACCACGACCAGAATGGCCGCGCCGCCGCCCGCAGGCAGCAGCCACCGCGGCCGCTTGCGGGGCTGTCCGCCCTGCGCGGGCGGGGTATACCGCTGATCCGCTCCTAGCGCCCCGGACCCTGCCTGGCTGCCTGGAACAGGATCCTGCGGCCTGCCCGCAAACGCCCCGCCCGGCTGCTGGGCTGCCCACCACTGGTTGTCGCCGCCCCCCTGAACCCCGGACCCCCCAGGCGCGACCGGATCGCCCTGGTCGGTGGAGTAACCCTGCGGCGCAGGGTACTTCCGAGGTCCCGAATACCCCTGCTGACCTGAATACCCCTGCTGACCTGAATACCCCTGCTGGCCTGAATACCCCTGCCGACCTGAATACCCCTGCTGACCGAAATTCGCCTGCTGACCGAAATTCCCTTGTGTACCTGAATAATTATCTGCACCGGGAAGACCCGCTGGCTGGGGCGTTGCCTGAGTGGGCGGCGGGGGTGTCGGCGGTGCCGATATCTGCGTGGGCGGCTCGGTCGTGGCGTTGCTGTCGGTCGTGGCATTTCTACTGATCGCGGGGTCTCCGGTGTCCGCCGCGGCCGCTATTGACCCATCGACCCCGGCAGCCCCACCGGCCCCGGCAACCTCAGCGGCCTCTGCCGCTACGGCATTGAACGCCGGGCCGAAGGTGCCCGCCATGCCCGGCTGATAAGAGCCGGTGTTCCCCGACGCGGCCCGCTGCCCGGACAGGCCGAGGAGCCGGGGTGGCAGCCAGTCGGACAGGTCGGCAGCCGAGGGGTACGCGGCAGAGAGCTCGGCGAGAAACTCCGTCGCCGTGGGCCGCTGTTTGGCGTCCCGGGACAGGCTCCGCCTGATCAGCGGCCGGATGTTTTCCGGGACCTGGTCGATGTTCGGCGTGCTGTGCACGACGCGGTAGAGCAGCGCGGCGGTGTCGCCGAGACCGAAGGGTCCTTCCGCCCGGGCGGCGTAAATGAGCACGCCGGCCAGGCTGAAGATGTCACTGGCCGGGCCGACGGTGAGCCCTTCGGCTTGCTCAGGTGACATGAAGCCTGGTGAGCCGATCATGTAGCCGGTGCCGGTAAGCGACGTTGCCTCGGCGGCGGAGGAGATGCCGAAATCGATGATCCGCGGCCCGTCCTGGGCCAGCAGCACGTTCGAGGGCTTGAGGTCACGATGGATGACGCCCGCCGCGTGGATCGCGCTCACCCCTTCGGCCAGCCCCGCGGCCAGCGCCAGCACCGACTTGGACGGCAGCGGTCCTTGCTGCTCGACCGCGTCCGACAGCGACGTGCCGGGCACGTAGGCGGTGACCAGCCAGGGCACCGGCCCGTCTAGGTCAGCGTCGACGACCTGGGCTGTGTACAGGCCGCCCACCTTGCGCGCCGCGGCCACCTCACGGGCGAACCTGGCTCGGAACGCGGTGTCCTCGGCCAGGTTCGCGCGGATTACCTTGACCGCCACCATGCGGCCGCCCGGCGAGCGGGCGAGGTAAACCCGGCCCATTCCGCCGCTACCAAGCCTGCCGAGGAGCACATAGGGTCCTACGCGCTCGGGATCGCCCGCTTGCAGCGCAGCCAACTAGTCACCCCCACCCACTGTCACACATCGTGCCAGCTCGCACCCAATCGGAGGAATTTACACATACCACACATCCGCGCGACGGTCAGGCCCCCCGATAGCCGATATCGTCGTCCGTCGGCAGCTGATGCTCACGATATCGGCAATTGCGCGGAAAAGTATAGTAAAAGGACGACTGGTGATGAAAGAGCGTAGCCGTCGGCCGGTCCGCGGCGAAACCGGTTCAAAGAGCGGGCGCGGGCCTGACATGCGCTGGCCCGGCCGCCGGAATAGCGGCCGGGCCAGCGTGATGAGTGCCGATGATTAGTACGGGGTCAGAGGAATTCTCAGCGTCATCTAGTTGCTGCGAACCCAGGTGGCACTGAAGTTCTCTCCGCCGCTGAGCGAGGTTACGGTGTCCTTGTCGCGTCCTTCGTTGTCGATCATGATGATCTCGGTCACCCCGCCGGCGTTGCCGAGGGCCGAGCCGTTGGCCTCAGAGCCGGTGATGTTCACCGTGCCGAAATCGGTCAGCGGCAGGATGCCGCCACTATTGGTGCAGCACGGCGCCTCGACGATGACCTCGGCAGAGGAGCGGGCTGCTCCGGCCAGGCTCGCCACGGTGGTGTGGCTCCAGCCCTGGGTCGTGTCGGCAATGTACAGGCTGAACTTGTTGCTGCCTTCGTAAGTGACCGAGGCGTTGAAGTGGTCGCCGGCCCTGACCGTGTTCGGGTAGTTCTCCGACGGGCCTGGGTACATCTCGTACCAGGCGTAGTACTGGGCAGTGCGCCCGACGCAGTCGACCTCGCTGCCGGTCTGCTCAACCGAGCTGCTTGAGTAGCCGTCAAGGCCGACCCAGAAGGCGGCGTACTGGTCGCCGGATGTGCACTTTCCGGCCGGCTGCGTCCAGCTTGCCGAGACGCTCGTGTAGGTACCGGTCGTGGCGGCGTAGCCGGACCAGTTCGTGCTCTCGGCCTCTTTGCTGATCCCGCGGGCATGTGAGCTGGCGGCGCCCACCAGGCGCATCGTTCCGCCGGGATTGAATGTTCCCGCGGTGGTCGTAGCCGACGCGCTGCTCGCGGTGAGGGCCGTACCGGCCGCCAGGGCCAGCATGGCCAGGAGGATGCACCATCGTCGTAGCATTCAGACTCCTTAGCTTCTCGGTAGCTTAGCCCGAGTGGGCAGGTCGTGCCCGTTAAGAGAACTTTGTTGATTTATGTCGGGCTAGCTAGGGGTTGCGGCGAGTCGACTCTCGGTGAGCGTAACGCAACAAGTCGATCCAGAAAAGATCCAAAAACAACCTTTTGTGACTTGACTGTCACGCAATTGCGCGTGGCCCGCACATCTCGCGCGGATAGCGTCTCGGTCCGGCGCGTGGTGCCGGACATGTCCGCGGATCAATCAGGATGCGCTGTCGTGCGCCGGCCGAGGCCGATGCCGGGATCGTCGCGAAGTCGATGCCGGTATCGTCGCGAAAATTGTGCGTTTGCGGCCGAACCTCGCCCGGTGACTTCGCGCCCACGCCGTACGCATCTGGGGAACTGGCTGCGGATTCAGGCTTCGGCAAAGGATGACTTGACGGTTTCCCGGCTGGTGCCTGGCCCGGGCCGCGGGGCGGCGCGCTCCGGGCACAGCTCGTTGCACTGGCCAAGAACACGTCCCTTGAGCACGGGATCCTCGGGTACCGATTCGCTCACGATGTCGACCTCGGCCGCGGCGGCCACCGGATCGGAGATGCGTGCGATCCTCGTCAGCGCTTGGTCTAGGGTGTCGGCGTCGATGCTTCCCGCCGCCACGGGTGCCTTCCCTAGCTGCGAAGGCGTTGCTCGACGCCACCCAGGGCAGCTGGATCTGCGTCGTGCGGGACCACGTCGAAACCGTGAGCCGCCGCCTGCAGCCCGATCTGCAGACCCATCGTGTCGCTGCCGATCACGAGCACGCGGCGGATTTCATCGGCGTGCACGCCGTCCCTCCCGAGCCAAACCACCGCTCAGGAGGTGCCAGGCGGCAGCTCCTGAGGTGCGCTGCCCGGACCGAGCTGAGCCTTCATCGCGGCGAGCTGACTGTCCACGTCCGCGGACGCTCCGGCTTCGTCGAGTTCCTTCTGGATGTCGTCGGTGTCGCCGCCGACGTCTTCCAGCACTCCGGACTGCAGCAGTTCGTCCAGGGCGCCGGCCCGCGACTGCATGGTGGCGATCTTGTCCTGAGCCCGCTGCAGCGCCGCGCCCGAATCGCCCAGCGTGGTGGAGATGCCCGCGACGCTCTCGTTCACCGAGGTCATCGCGCTCGCCGCGGTGTACTGGGCCTTGAGCGTTTCCTTCTGCGTCCGGAACTTGTTGACCCTGTCCTGCAGGACCTGGAGCGTCTGCCCCATCTTCTGCTCTTCCTCGGTCAGCTGCTGGTGCTGCGGTTCCATCCCGTCGATCTGGGTCTGGGCCGCGGCCTTGCGGGTCAGCGCTTCCCTGGCCAGGTCCTCCCGGCCCTGGGCTAGCGCCGCCTGGGCCTGATCCTGAAGGTGCGTCACAGAATGCTGGAGCTGCTGCTCCTGCAGCTCGATCCGCTTGCGTGACGCGGCGATAGTGACCAGCGCCTGCCGGACCTTGGTGATCTGGTCGAGCATCTGCTCGTAGGACAGGTCGAGCATTTCATCGGGCTTCTCGGCGGCGTCGAGCGCCTTGTTCGTTTTGGCCGCGAGTATGTCGTGGGCCCTTTGGAAGAGAGACATGTCGATCTGCTCCTTGTCGACGTTGACCGGACGGCTCCGGCCGGCGAACTCCAGAGCCCTCACGGGAGAGCCCTCACGGGAGAGCTCCTATAGGCGAGCCTGCGACGGCGAATTCTGAAGACGGTTCTGCCGGACCAAACCTATGCCGCAAATCTAGCCGTCAGCTGAACGCCGACGTGCATCTGCCCGGTCTAACACGCAACTTGAGACACGTCAGTCCCTTCTAGACCTTTACGGCCAGTTTCTTTACCTTAGGTAGGAGACGCGAGGATAAGGAGGCCGCCGTGGCCGCCACCGGATCCGGCCTATCCCGGGAGCCATCGGGCTGCGCGAGGTCCTGTTCCAGTCGGTCACCTCCATGGCCCCGGCGGGCGCGGTCGCGCTGTCGATCGCGGCCGGCGCCACCTACGCCGGCGGCGCGCTGCCGCTGGCCGTCCTGCTCGCCCTGATCGCGTGCCTCCTGGTGGCGACGTCCATCGGGCAGCTGGCCAAGCACCTGCCGAGCGCCGGAAGCATCTACACCTATCCGGCCGAGGCGATCCACCCGGCGCTCGGAGCTGCTCGCGCCCGAGCCTGCCGAGGTCCGCCAGGTCATCCGAAAACACGAGGCGGCCGGGTTCACCGCCTGCCCCGAGTACCAGTCCGCCATCCTTGGTTTCTACCGCAAGCACGTGTGCCGCCTGCGGCCATGGCCGGCCGGGCTGGAACGCTCCTTCGCCGAGGCCGGCTACGTGGTCTACAACACGATGAACGGCCCGAGCGAGTTCACGGTCACCGGCACCCTGAAAAACTGGGACGTGATGGACCGCCTGAGCGAGATCAGCGTGCCGACGCTGCTGGTCGGGGGCCGCTACGACGAATGCACGCCCGGGCACCTGGAAGAGATGCACAGCCGCATCGCCGGCTCCCAGCTGGCGATCATCGAGGACGCCTCCCACCTGTGCTTCGCCGAACAGCCAGCTCAGTTCAACGACATCATCAATGAATTTATGGACCGAACGATCCCTGCTTCCCCCACCTGACCCCGCCACCGCCGGCCGTGGGGTGGTCCGCGTGCTGTGCCGCTACGGCTTGGAGATCCGCGCGCGCTAAGCCGGGCGCCGCACCAGCAGCTTCCTGGCCACCACGGCGATGACCACCACCAGCAGGACGGAGAACCCTCCCAGCGCGGTCCGCGGGCTGAGCGCCTGGGTCGCGAAGCCGAGCGCGATCACCGGTACGGCCAGGCCGAGGTAGGCGGCCAGGAACATCCCGGCCAGCGCCTCGCCCCGGGCGTGCTCGGGCGCGATTTCCAGGACCGTGGAGATGCCGCCCTTGAACACAACGCCCGCTCCGGCCCCGCCCAGCGCCCCGCCGGCCAGCAGGAGCGGCAGGCTCGGGTTCCAGATGGCCACCGTCACCAGGATCAACCCGGCCGTCAGCACGCTCAGCCCGAGGCCGAGCTGGCGCCGCAGGCTGACCCGGCTGGTGCCGATCTGCGCGAGCGCCGCGGCGCCGAACACGATGAAGGTCGCCGCCCCGGCCAGGGCGTGCGAACGGTCCTTCAGGGTGCCGGCCAGGAAACCAGGGGCCAGCGAGGTGAACAGGCCGAACAGGGCGAACGCGACCGCCGTCGCCGCCCCGGCGGCGAAGAACCTGCCGCGGCTGGCGGCCGGGACGGTGACCCGCTGCGGGCGATAGCGATGCCGTTCTTCCTGCGGCCGCACGGTCTCCGGCGTGACCAGCAGGAAGCCGCAGCCCACCAGCATGAGCGCCTCGAAGACGAGGTAAGGCACGACCAGCGGAGCGCCCGCATACTGGGCCAGGAAACCGGCGATGAGCGGCCCGAGGCCGAGGCCGCCGAGGCTGGCCGCCGCGGCCATGATTTCGGCTCGCGTCCGCGGTGCGCCGGGCCGGGCCGCGCCGTGCAGCTCGCTCAGGTAGGCGGTGGCGGTGGCGGTCAGCATGCCGATGCTGACCCCGGAGATGATCCGGCCGATGATCAAGCCGGGGACCGCGGGCCAGAGCACGAACAGCAGGCCTGACGCCATGTTGGTGGCGACCGCGAGGAGCAGGATCCGGCGCCGGCCCAGCCAGTCGGACACGTGGCCGACACCGAACAAGCTCGCGGCCACGCCCAGGGCGTACACCGAGAAGATGATCGTGACCAGCAGCGGGCCGAAGTGGTCCCGCGCCTGGTACAGGACGTACAGCGGCGCGGGCACGGCCGAGAACGCGATCGTGATCGCGAACACGTAGCCGGCCAGCCAGAACCCGATGCCGTGCCGGCGGCTGGCCAGCCCCGACGGCGGCGCATCCGGTTTCAGCGCCGTAGCCACATCAACCTCCTAGAGACAAGCAGATACTCAGAAGATCTGCCTCTACCCAGCATCGGCCGTCACGGTCATCTATGCCAACGAAGATTCACGCTTACCAGCATCTGAATATGAGATAATCCCGGCATGGAGCTGCGGCATCTGGAAGCTTTCGTCGCCGTCGCGGAGGAACTTTCCTTCACGCGCGCGTCGACTCGGCTGCACCTAGTGCAATCGGGCGTCTCCAGCGCGATCAAGGCGCTGGAGCGGGACCTCGGGGCCAGCCTGTTCGACCGGGACCGCCACCGGGTCATGCTGACCGACGCGGGTCAGGTGCTGCTCCCCGAGGCGCGCGCGACGCTCGCGGCCGCGCAGGCGGCCAGGGACGCGGTCAGCGAGGCCCAGGGCGGCCTGCGCGGAACGGTCACCGTGGGCACGATGCTGTCGACCGGCCCGCTCGACCTGCCCGGCCTGCTCGGACGGTTCCACCGGGCGCACCCGGGTGTAGCCGTGCGGCTGCGCCTTTCCGCCAGCGGCTCCGCCGGGCTCGCCCGGGAGATGCTGGAAGGCCGCCTTGACCTGGCGCTGGTCTCGCTGCCTGGTCCGCCGCCCGCCGGGCTGAGCCTGCGGCCGGTGACCGAGGAGCCGCTGATCGCCGTCGGCCCGCCCGGGCACCCGCTGGCCGCAGGCCCGGCCACGCTCGCTCAGGTGGCCGGTGAGCCGTTCATTGATTTCCCGCTGGGCTGGGGAAATCGCGCGGTCGTCGACCAGGCGTTCGCCGCGGCCGGCCTTGACCGGGAGGTCCCGTTCGAAGCCGCGGACTTCACCGCGGTGATCAACCTGGTCCGGGGTGGCCTGGGCCTCGCCTTCCTGCCGGCCACGGTGGCCGCCGACCTAGGCGCGGACCTGGACGTCATCGAGATCTGCGATCACACCTTCAGCTGGGTCATTTCCGTCGTCACCCCGGCCGGCCGCAGGATCTCCGCCGCGGCCCGCGCCATCCTGGCCGAACTGCCCGAGCCAACCGCCGCGCCCAGCAGGGCAGCTCCAGCTTCGTCCGGCTTGGGCATCACCGCGACCGATAGCCGTTAGCAGCGTCTGCTATCACCAACCCGGTACGATATCGCGCGTCGCGCTGTTGCCATCACTGGAAGCAATGCAGAAGCTGAAGGAGAGCTGATATATGCGTAACCGGACGATCGGCGGCGTGGCGGTGGGCGCGATCGGCCTGGGCGGGATGCCCATGTCGATCGAGGGCCGGCCCGAGGAGGACCGCTCCATCAGGACCATCCACGCGGCCCTTGACGCAGGCGTCACGCTCATCGACACCGCGGATGCGTATCACATGAACGCCGGGGAGACGGGTCACAACGAACGGCTTATCGCCAAGGCCCTGGCCAGCTACCCCGGTGACACCAGCGACGTGCTGGTCGCGACCAAGGGCGGCCATGTCCGCCCCGGCGACGGCTCCTGGCAGGTCGACGGCTCGCCCGCCCACCTGCGGCAGGCTGCGGAGGCCTCGCTGAAGGCGCTCGGCGTGGACGTCATCGGCCTGTACCAGTTCCACCGGCCCGACCCGAAGGTTCCCTACGCGGAGGCGGTCGGTGTCCTGAAGGAACTGCTTGACGAGGGCAAGATCCGCTTGGCCGGCATCTCCAACGCCACGGTTGACCAGATCGACATCGCCAGGAAGGTCCTCGGTGAGGGAAACCTGGCCAGCGTGCAGAACCAGTTCTCGCCCGCGTTCCGGTCCAGCGAGGGTGAGCTCGCCCACTGCGCCGAGCTCGGCATCGCCTTCCTGCCGTTCAGCCCGCTCGGCGGCATCGCCCGGGCCGGCCAGCTCGGCTCCAGGCACGCCGCGTTCCAGCAGGTCGCCGACGCGCACGGAGTTTCGCCGCAGCAGGTCACCCTGGCCTGGATGCTGGCCAAGGCCCCGGTCGTGATCCCGATCCCCGGCGCCAGCCGCCCCGAATCCATCACCGACTCCGCCCACGCCGCCGACCTGACCCTGACCCCGGCCGAACTAGCCCAGCTCGACCAGTCCTAGGCCAGCATCGTGTGCACTTACCCCCCACCCGGCGGGGGGTAAGTACACACGATCATGTTCGCCTCCCCGCGCCCGCCCGCGTCGCCCGTCCTGACCCGCGTCCGCACCCGGCTGCCCTTAATCTAACTCCTTAGCAGAGCTAATGGTATAGTGGGGGTGCGAAGGTTAAAGGCCGAGGTAGGGAGCAGGTGCACGTGGCGTTTCTGGGTAGCCACTCGCAATTCCAGCCGAGACAGATGATCTCTTCGCTCCGCGAGCGCAACTACCGGCTGTTCTTCTTCGGCCAGCTCATCTCGGTGATCGGCACCTGGATGCAGACCGTGGCGCAGTCGTTCCTCGTCCTGGATCTCACGCACAGCGGGACGCAGCTGGGCTTGACCCTGGCGGTCAG
>Ga0302325_10018377_pt1 | contig 14735 bp, 12 predicted proteins | sample Palsa_T0_2_FD_201948 | JGI IMG/M metagenome (GOLD analysis project Ga0302325, IMG submission 201948) | Peat permafrost microbial communities from Stordalen Mire near Abisko, Sweden - Palsa_T0_2 | ecosystem: Environmental > Terrestrial > Soil > Palsa > Peat permafrost | place: Sweden: Abisko... | reverse complement strand
GCTCACCTTAATTCACCGGTAGTGCGGTGGCCGCCAGCTGGAGCATGGAATGAGAGACCACGAGGCCATCCGAGGATCCCGTGAGCGGTTCGCGGGCGCGTTCCGGATGCGGCATCATGCCCATCACGGCGTAAGCAGCATCGTGGTCGCAATTGCTTCCGGGAAAGACAATGACGCCAAATTTCATGTTGTTGTGGGGGTGACTAAGTACTATTGTAGCGCGAGCGGGCGGGGGGGAATGGCGCGAGCCAAATCGGTTTCGCGAGGTTGGTAGTCGATCGTATTCAATTGTCATAGAACGCGCAGGAACAGGTGCGCCCCTGCCGCAGAAGATGGGTTTCGCGTGGCGCAAAGAGCGCGACCAGGGGGTCGCGCGCGGACCGGGGGGTCCGCCCCACTGTTTTTAGCTACGCGGCTGCGGGCATTTTGTGGGCTGACTTCGGGTTTACGCGGGATTTTGCGTGGTCGCGGGCTTCGCTGAGACGTTGCGTGCGGGCGATCAGGAGGGTGATTGCGGCGGCTGAAAAATCGGACTCAGGGCGCAGGAGTTGGGGCGGGAAATCGGCGGCGGGATGGTACTTTTCGCCTTTGCTCTGTGCGAGTTGGGCTAGAAGGACGGCTTCCTCGACGGCTTGATCGCGGGCGGCTTTGCGTTCGGCGCGCAGGGTGCGGAGTTCGGCCATATTGCGCTCGATGGTCCGGTTGATGCGCTGCTCATACAGAGCGAGAAGCAGGAAGTTATCGTTCTTGGCGAGCCAGGTGCGGGCTTGGATAACGGTATCGTCGAAGAGAAGCCGGTCTGGGTCTTCCGTGGTCGAGGCGCCGAGAGTGAAGCCGAGCAGGCCCATTTGGCCGGCGGCGAAGATACTGGTCTCGATGGCGCGGGCGCGCTTCAGGCGCCAGCGGTCTTCGGCGATGGCTTGGGCGATATCGATTTCGAGGGCGCCGACGGGGGCGAGAGCTTCGCAGATGCTTTTGCAGTGACCGTCGAAGGCGGTTTGCTCGGCGGCGGTGAGAATGTGGATCTGGCCGGTGAGTCCGTGTTTGTAGGCGTTGAGACGGGTGCGCTGCTTGCCAGCCTCGGTTCTGGGGCCGGTTGGCCCGGTGGATTCTTTGGGAAACTCGGCGTAGTGCCTGGAGATGGCCTCGGCCATGGCTTTCTCTTTGTCGAACATGGGTGATACCTCTGTTACCAGAAGAGCATGGCGGCGTTGGGATGCAAGGAAGGGGGTGCCTGTAGTAGGTTGAAGGGAAAGAGGAATTTATTTTTAGAGGGCGTGACTTGCTTTCTGGCCAATATTAGAATGCAAATCGGCGGCAGGGCTGAGCAGTGAGCCCATCGTAGTAGGGCGCAGGGGTGAATGGAAGATGACGACCGCGGATAAACAGGGATAAACGCAGATCGTGCCCATGGCTACAGGCGGCTTTGGGGCCGTGTTGTCTTACTCTTCGGGTAGCGGGACACAGGCTCCGGTAGTCAAAAAAAGCAGCAATCCTGCTAACATTATTCTTGACCTGCGTTACGTAACGGGTTACGGTTCGGGATGATACGAACGATACGCCATAAGGGGCTGAAACGCCTTCACGAAGACGACGACCCGCGCGGCGTCATCGCCGAACACGCTGACAAGCTTCGCGATATTCTCGCGAGGCTCGACGCTGTTCCAACCGTGGCCGATATGGAGGTGCCGGGTTTAAGGCTGCACCCGCTCAAAGGTCGAGAGAAAGGTTTTTGGGCGGTAACGGTTCGCGCAAACTGGCGGGTGATTTTCCGCTTTGCCGACCATGACGCCTTCGATGTTGATTATGTGGACTACCACTGAAAAGGAGACTGAACTATGCCGATGAAGAACCCACCCCACCCCGGAGGATTTGTACTCCGTCAGTGCATTGAGCCTTTGGGCTTGAGCATCACGGACGCCGCCGCCGCTCTTGGCGTCACGCGCACCACGCTATCCGAACTGGTGAACGAAAAGCGCGGCATATCGCCGGAAATGGCTGTGCGCCTGTCCAAGGTTTTCGGGGGCAGCGCCGAAAGCTGGCTTATTCAGCAAGCGCAGTATGACCTTGCGCATGTTCAGGCCGACCGGCTGAAACTGAAACGGCTGGAACTGGTTTAGCCGCGTTCCCGAAAGGGTAGGTTTGCCCTGCCTTCCCGCTACTTTGTCGTCCGTCCCGACGCGCGACGGGGGAGCCTCGACGCCTGGATACGCGGGGTAACCGAGGCAATAAGACCGTTGAAAGAGCAATGTCAACGCGGGTCTAAAATTAAGGATCAAGATGCTGTGGCCAATCTTGCAGGAAACGCCTTTGAAGCTCTGGCAGATGCGTTTGCAGCGCCGAGCCCCAGAGGCCAGAACAGGGGCCCGCTCGCGCCGACGCGCAAGAGCGCCGAGAGGTACGAGCGATCCCCAAGGCATGAGCAGTCCCTCCAAATAGCCGGACGTAACCTCCTTTAGTCCGATAATCGAGCCCGCAAGCGGGCGAGGCAGACGAAAACCGTCTGCCCCACTGTTGAAAACACGGCGTCTCGCTCGTGTTCGGTTATTTCACAGTTCTTAATAAGGAAGAGAACTGCCGTGTCGGCGGAATGGCGGTGTAATATTCCATGGGAAACGGCCGGCGCGGACCGGTCTCGAAAATGGAAGAAATAACTGCAACGTTCCGTCTCAATCGCCGGTGGTTGATCTGAGCGATCGCCAGATCGGCGCGGAGATTGTCGCAGCTTGCCGGTCGGGGGACCGGGACGCGTTTCGTGCGCTCTACGATTTCTACAAGGGCCGCGTGTATTCCATTGCTCTCTACTTTTTCCACGGCGATGAAGGCGCGGCCAGCGACGTCACGCAGCAGGTATTTCTCAAATTGATGACGAATATCAGCCAATTTCGCGGAGATGCCGAGTTCTCCACCTGGCTATACCGATTGGTGGTGAATGCGTGTACCGACGCGGCCAGACGCCGAAAATCGGACGCGGCGCCGGCGGACCGCTCGATTCTCGAAACGTTCGCGGGGCCGGGTTCGCAGGAGGAGGATTACGCGCGCGCGCAGATGGCGAACTCGGTGCGGCAAGCAGTCTCGGCGCTGCCGCCCAAGTTCCGTATCGCCGTGCTGCTGCGCTACTTCGAGGATCTTTCGTATGAAGAAATGGCAGGCGCGCTGCACTGCTCCATGGGGACGGTCGCGTCGAGACTGAGCCGCGGGCACAGGATTCTGGCGGAGCGGCTTAGGGCATTGAGGGGTAAGAAGAGATAGCGATGTTTACCAGGCATGTTTCCCGTCAACTCGCGGCGTATATCGATGGCGCACTCAGCCCGCAGGAAGCGGCGCGGGTCGAGCGTCATACGGCGCGGTGCGCGGAGTGCCGGGCGGAACGCGAGCAGGTCAAGTTTGGGATGGAGGCGCTCGATTGCCTTGCGGTGGTGGAGCCTCCCGATGCGGTGTGGACTTCGATCGAACGGGGCGCATACGCACCGGCGAAGCGCGTTCACACGAGTGTGAACGCTGCACGCATGAGTGCGTGCGCCACAGCTGCGATTTTGGCTTTGATCGGGGTTGCGTACTGGACGATTGCGCACCGGGCGCCGGCCGGTGAATGGATCGAGACGGACTCCAAGTCGAGCACCATCATTCTCGTCGGTCAGATTGGTTCGGTGGAGATTGAGCCCAACACACGGCTGCGCGTGGTCACGGACCGGCCGGACGAACACAGGCTTGCCCTGGCACGGGGCGAGATTCGAGCCCGGATCTCCGCGCCGCCGAAGCTATTTTTTGTCGATACGGCGTCGGGCACGGCGGTGGATCTGGGCTGCGAGTATACGCTCAAGACCGATGAGGATGGCGCCGGCCTGCTGCGCGTAACCAAGGGGTGGGTTTCGTTTCAATGGAAGGGATTGGAGTCGCTGGTCCCGGCCGGCGCCAGTTGCCGGACGCGGCCGCAAGTTGGACCGGGGATTCCGTACTTCGACGATGCGCCGGAGCGCTTGCAGCAGGCGCTTGAGAGCGGCGCGCTGGACACGATACTAGCCGAGGCCCGCGTACGCGATACATTGACGCTGTGGCATCTGCTCTCGCGGGTTGAAATCGCCGACCGGGCGCGTGTTTACGACCGCATCGCCTCGTTGACGCCGGTTCCGGCCGGAGTATCGCGCGAGCAAGCGCTGAAGCTCGACCCGGAGACTTTGGGACGCTGGAAAGAAGAATTGGCCTGGACGTGGTGAGCCGGGAAGAAAAGTTTCAGAGGCGCGTCTAACGGTCCCGAAAGGAGTTTTCCATGTTGCGTATTGGTACTGCCGCCTGCATCCTTGCAACGATCGGGTTGGCCCAGGATTTCAAATTCACCATTGGCAACGCCGTGGCGTCGCAGGACTTTCAGATGAAGACCGCCACCTTCGTGTTTCGCACGGAAGGCTGCGCCGAACCGTCGAAATCGCGGATTGGCGCGACCGCGGAGGGGATGGTGAAGGGAGAACGGCGATCGGTGGATCTCAAGGTGATGACTTCGGCGTCGAAACCCGGCGTATACGCGGTGTACCAGATGTGGCCGTCTGAGGGCGATTGGGTGGTGAGCCTCAAAGGGACGTGCGCGGGAGTGAATGCCGGCGCCATTGTTCCGATCGGCCCGAATGGCTTTGTCAGGGAATCGACGAAGTACTTCGCGCGCGCGGCCACCGGCGCCGAAATCGATGCGTCCTTGAAAGCGCTGGCGAAGGGAGCGAAGAAATGAAATCCACTGCGAGTTTTTTGCTGCTTGGCGCTGCCGTTCTGGCGTTGACGGCGGCCGATAAGCAACCGCGCGCCAGCGATCTTACGGTTCATGAGTGGGGAACCTTCACGTCCGTCGCGGGCGAGGATGGCAACGCTATCGAATGGGATGCGCTGGGCGGGAAGGACGATCTTCCCGGATTTGTCAAAGACTTCGGCTTCCGTTGCTTCAAGTGGAGACTTGACGGAACGGTGCGCATGGAAACGCCTGTTATTTACTTCTACAGCCCTCGCGAGATTACGGCCAGCGTCAAGGTACAGTTTCCGCACGGCGCGATTACCGAGTGGTACCCGGATGGCGAGCACGCGATCTATCAGTCCAAGAGCCTGATGGACCGGATGAGCGCGGATATGGAATCGCGGATGTATGCCGATGATGCTGTATACCGGACAAAAGACCTGGTGGATCCGGCGCCGCCCGAGCTTGGCCCGCAGATGGTGAAACTGAGCCCGTCGCTGATTGGGATCGACACGTCCATGCGCAACCTGATGGGTGCGATTAGCTGGAACGACATTAAGGTGCAGCCCGATTCCACCGCGGATCTTCCGGTCGAGAACCGTCCGAGCCGCTATTACGCCGCCCGTGGCGCCGGCGCCGCTCCGCTTACGGTGGGCGAGCAGCATGAAAAATTCTTGTTCTATCGCGGCGTGGGCCGCATTAAAGTTCCGGTTTCGGCACGAGTCTCGGTGGACGGAAGAATGGGCCACGCCCTGGTGGTTGAAAATCGCGGAACTGATGTGGTTCCCTTTGCGATCCTATTCGAGAATCGCGGTGGACGCATGGGTTATCGCAGCGCAGGCGCCATACAGAATTCGGTTGCGCTCGATGCGCCGACGCTCGACGGCTCCTTCGAACAGTTGCGCCACGATCTGGAGAACGCGCTGGTGGCGCAAGGTCTATTTCCCAAGGAGGCTCAAGCGATGGTCGCGACCTGGCGCGATTCCTGGTTCGAGGAAGGTTCCCGCCTGATCTATATTGTCCCCGCGCACGCCATCGACGCGATGCTTCCGCTTCAGGTGGACCCGGCCCCGTCACAGACCGCGCGGGTCTTTGTTGGGCGCATCGAGCTGATCACCGCGGAAACTAAGCGTGTGGTAGAAGATGCCTTGACCGCGGGCGATTGGCCGGTAATTGAGCGGTACGGCCGTTTTCTCGAACCGATTCTGCAACGGATCGCCGCCGAGAGCGCTTTGCAAGCGAGCCGTGTCGAGCAGTTTCGCCAAAACATTCCCGCTTCTATTGGCGCTGGAGGATGCCGTTAGGGGCGGGTTGAAAAACCTGCCCCACAAAGCGGCGGAGCGGCAAACGAGCCACCGTTGGTCCAGGAGATTGCCTGGCGTTAGCGGCAGGCGGATTAACAATCCGCCGCAGGTTGACAACCACTGCTGTCCAAATTAGGCGGGACTGCCCATCACCAGTGTTGGAGCGATTGGGAACAGATCTATTTTCCCGCTGATTGGAAAAGCAGGTTGGTGGGACGGAGTGCTTGCGCAACAAATGGATGCTGTCCTAATTAGCCAGGCTTTGACCTCATGTTTTCAATTTTCCGCGCCTGCTGTTCACTTTCTGCTATCCAATTTGTCAGAATTTCAGAATTCCAGCGCCAACTGCTGGTCGTGGACTCCCGCCAGCGCCGGTGGAGCCTCGAAGGGCGCCTCTAGCCAAGCGTACAGGTCCCGGTAAACAAACAACTGGTGCCGCACCAGCGCCACAAGATTCGATAAAGACCAGCCGTACTGGGATTTCAGGTGCAGGTATTTCAACACCAGCATGGCGATGAGCGCGGTCCAGATCTGAGTCTTCAACGCGGTGGCGCTGGTTCCCACAAAGGTCTTGATCCGCAATAACTGCTTCAGCGCCTTGAAAAACAACTCGATCTGCCAGCGCTCCTTGTAAATGCGAGCGATGGTGGTGGCCCCAAACTTCAGATGATTGGTCAGGAACGTGATCTCTTCCTGCTTTTCCTCGTCCCAGATCGTCACCAGACGCAGTTTGAGCGTGAAATCCTTGCGGTACGGCGTGATCTCAATGTCCTGATCGCGGCGCACATTGCTGTTTTGTGGAATCTTTCGCTCTGCAATCACTTCGAATTGGAGATCCTGTTTGAAACGCGTGACGAAGTACACGCCGTCTGTGGTCATCTGCTCCCACCAGCCGTAGTCGACATACGCTTTGTCGAATACCACGATCGTTCCGGACTGAAAGCGCAGTATCCGTCCCACCGTCACGTCGTGCTTCTTGCCATCCGTAATACAGGCAAAACAGGGCAGGTAGCCCTCGTTGTCCAGCACCAGGTGCACTTTCACCGCCCCTTTGGTGCGCTTATACTGGGCCCAATCGAACAGGCTGGCGCACAGATCGATGCTGGTCGAATCCAGACTCACCAGCTTGTTCTTGAAGCGGAACTTCTTCTTCCCGGCGGCCACGCTGTGGCAGCGCTGCAGCAGGTTTTCGAACACGGTCTGGTACAGTTCCCAGGGCCGGTGCTCATTGGCGTAGGCCAAGGTGGACCGGCTCGGGCCAACGGGAATTCCCAAATGCCTCAGCTTGCCTTCGCTGGCCGCCAGCCCTTGACAGATCTCGCGCAACGATTTGGCCGACCCAAGCTGACAAAACATCATGGCGACGAACTGTCCCCAACACGTAAAACCACGCGCATGGCGCTCGGCTTTGTGCTTCTGGACGGCTTGCTGGAACTGCTCCCGTGGAAACAACTGGAGAATCTGGGCAAAAATGGAGCATACTCGATTCAAGGCGGAAGTCTCCTGTGATTGAAGTTTGGTTCTGGCTGAACCCGAATCTCAATCTACCGGAACTTCCGCTGAATCCAAAAATTAATTTGGACAGATGTGGTTGACAACCTGCCCCACAGTAGGACAGTAGGACAACTAACGCTTGACGACTGTCATCGCATACCATGGCTGACTCTCCCCGCCGATGAGGGGCAAGCGCTCCTTAGTGACCACTGACGCCGACGGCCACCGCGTCTCTATCTGCCGGCAAATCGATTCCGGGCAGAAGACATCGGCATCAAGGATCGATGGCGAAGTCTCGGTTAGCCGATCGAGACTCGCGTCCGGATCATAACTTACGATTTGACTCGACGGGCGGTAATAATGCAGCGTGGGCACTATTAACAAAGGCGCCACCAGACGCATTGCCGCAGGAGGGTGTGTGTCAAGATATTGCAACGCTTCTGCTTCGAGCGTGGGCGCCGCGGATAGTTGTCTCACGGTGTCGCGATAGTAACCGGCATCGAGCGCCGCCAGCGATAGAAAGATTACAGCTACCGATAAGGCGCGCAAAGTTGCGCTCGCTTCCTTCGAAAATTCACCGAACACGACTCCGGCGACTATGGCAAGGCTCAACATCAGCGAAGAAAGATAGTAATCCTTAGGGATAGTTACCACCAGGCTCGCGCCGAAAAGAAGGCAACTGTACATGAGGAACGGAGTCACCGCCCGGCGGTTGGTTAGGCGGCGCCAGTATGCCACTGCCACAATCGCCAGCGCCAGCGGGAGGACGAACTCAAGCGGATAAGTCTCGAGTTTTTGGAGCCATAACTGCCTGGGGCTGATCGGCGTGAAGTACTTACGGGCGATCGCAAGATAGGCGAGCGACGCGTAGCCTTTCAGCGCGTTGAGCTCAAACACGCCCGGCGGCCAGACGATTGCCATTACGCCCACAAATATCGCCGCTCCCTTGCCGAACAGCAACAGGATCTTCCTCCAGCCGGCGCTCCAGTCGAGCACGATTACCGACAACACTACCGCGGCAATCAGCACCAGGCTGATCTCGACTGTGTCGAAGCAAATCGCCAGCAGCGCGGCCGTGGCATACCAGTAGCGCATCTCCCGCGTACGCAGATACATCGCGGCGGCGAAGAGCCCGAGACAAGCCAGGAACAGATACGCCAGGTGCTGCGAAATCATGGTCGCTGTCAGCAGGGCCGTCCGGTTCATGGCGAACATCAAAGCCGCGATCAGGGCCGCCACTGCCGGCAGATCGGGAAAAGCCGCCAGAAAGAGCCAGAAAATCGCCATAGCGCCCAGCGCGTGCACGATCAGTCCCGTGGCGCGGTACCCCGCGCTGCCCTGCAGGCCAACCCCGTGCCATAGAGCGATCCAGAATGCGTAGACGGGCCCGTGGTAGTGACGGTAAAACGAGAGGTCGCCCGAGGAACGCACGTAATCCGACGTGCTGCGCGCCAACGTCTTGTCATGCGCCAGTTCCAGGCCCTTTTTGATAAAGGTGGTCAGCGGCAGCGCATTGCGGTCCAGGTAATTGGCCGCGAAACCCTGATCACCGGCGTACATGTAATCGGCCTCGTCGTAACTATACGGCGTGTTCGAGGCTGTGCCGGCAAATAGGGTGCAAAGGACGGCTAGGATCACTACCAGAACGGCGAACAGGAAAACACGCTGAATCATGATCTACCGTTGCAGCGGATCGTCCACCCACGGCGGGGTAGCCTCGATCAACCGTCCCAGCTCCGGTTCGAGCGCCTCCATCTTGCATTTCATTTCCCAGGCGATCTCGCGGTAGCTGAAGTGGCCTTTTACGCCGCTGCGCAGGCGGGATATATATTCAGCTTCGGCGAAATCCATCTTAAAGAGGAAACGGGAGCGGGCGCCGAAGGGCAGCAGGTATTCCGCGCCGGGCCCCGGCAGGGCATGCATGGCGCTGAAGGCGGCGCGCATGGCGGAATCGTAAATCCCGGTTGCGCCGGAATCGGCGACCAGGGCGGGAGTATCGAAACCGAGATCGCCGGAATACGCCTGGCGGAACTTTTGGCACCGGCGGTGCCGGTGGAGGTCGCGGTAGGCGCCGACATCGATGGCGAAATCATAGGCATATAAACCGCCGCGAAAGTTGGCGAGAATCTCGTCCCGGCGGGTGCGGGACCCGAGCGCCACATCGATCACCTCGGCGCGTTGGGGGCCGCTCCATTGGCACGCGATCTCATAAAGCTCGCGATAGGGGCGATCGGTGGCCGGGTAGAGAAGCGTGGCGGCGATATCGGCAGGCGTGTGCGCCGGCTTCAGCAGATCGACCCGCCGCAGCGGCGTATCCGCGGCGGCGGGGAGATTCTGTTGCGCCCACAGCTTCAGGTCCTGGCGCGAGCGGACGGCGTGATCGTCGGCATCCGCGTGGCGGGCCAGCGTGGGCGCCAGGGGCTCGGCGGCGGCGCCATCCCAAATGCAATCGGGCGGCTGCGCGCAGGCTTGCGCCAGCTCTTCGCCGAGACTGCGCAGTTCCGCGTACTCCGATGCCTTAAAGCGCCGAATCTGCTTTTCGAGGGTGCGGATGCTGGTCACTTGCCCGGCATTGGTGGGCACGCCCCAGAAGAGAAGATAGCGGGCCACATCGAACGCGCGCGCCGCAATGTTGCGGCGATAGGCTTCGGGTTTCATGGCATCGGGACGCGGGTGGCGTTGGGAGAGACAGGCGAATGCCAATTCATTCACTTGGCCGTAAGCTGCCAGCAGCGCTTCGCCCGCGGCTCGATACGCAATTTCGCCGGCGCCGGCCAGTTCGGGCGGGACGATGACGCCGGAGCGGGAAAAATCCTGGTAGCGGGAAGATTTTGCCTGGCCATCCCAGAGCGGCTCTTCTTCAATCTCGGTGGCGGCCAGCTCGGAAACGCCCTCGAAACAGACCACGGCATGCCCCAGATCGGCGATGGAGGCGTGGCCGTACTGGAAATAGAAGCTTTCGAGGAATTTTTGCGAATCATGGGTACGCACCCATTCGATGGAGTCGCGAATAGAATCGGGCGACCGGCTGTAACGCGCCAGCGCGTAAGCCGACTTCTCCGGCGGCATGGGCGCCACGGTGATCACGCGTTTGGTGGGGGCCAAGAGGCTATCATAGCAATGGAAAATGCAAATTCGGATTCAGAAGATACATCCCGGCGCGAAGTTGCCGGCCTACGCGCACGGACCCGGCGAAGATGCGGGCATGGATTTGTGCGCGGTGGAAGACGCCGTGCTCGAACCGGGCGTGCCGCGCCTGGTCTCGACGGGACTGACAGTGGAAATTCCCCTGGGATTCGAAGCCCAGGTGCGCCCCCGTAGCGGGCTGGCGCTTAAGCACGCCATTACCATGCCCAATGCGCCGGGGACCATCGACCCGGGATATCGCGGTGAACTCCGCGTGATTCTGTTGAATCTAGGCCGGGAGGCGTATACTATACGCCAGGGCGACCGCATTGCGCAGATGATCGTGGCGCGCTATGAGGCCGTGGAGTGGGTAGACGAAAGATTGGCGGAATCGGCCCGAGGCGATGGTGGCTTTGGATCGTCCGGTAGATAACATAGAGTGGAAGGTTCGCCAGATATCCATTTGCATTCTGGGTCGTTAACCAGAATAATGGGTTGAGCAATTTGTGTCCGGAGGCACGGGATGGTCAATCGCCGCGCGGGAATGCGGGGAGTTCTAATCTTAGGTTGGCTGGGGGCCGGTGCGCTGCTCTATGCGCAGCCAAGCATCAGTTCGGTGACCTCAAGCGCCGGTTTAAGCAGTTTGTGCCCAGGCCCAACCAATGGCACTGCGATTACCGCCGGTACGGTTACGCAAAGCCAGTCCATTTGCATTTATATTAATGGCGCCTTTACCATCACCGCGGGCGTGACCAATACTCCGACATGGACCCCTCAAACTTCGAGCCCTACGGCGCAAAACCTGGACGTGTACAGCGAGACAACCACTGAGATCATCGCCATTGTACCCCAAAACCTATACGCGACAGCCGGCTCCGCCCTCGTCGGTGTGACGCAAACGTTCAGCTCAGTCAACACTTATTCCAACACCGAAACTTTCACGATAAACGCGGCCGTGGCGGGAGTGGGGGCGCTTCCGAATGGCTATGTTGGCGTTCCTTACTCGCAAGCGGCTTTTACCGGCGGCACCCCTCCGTTTACGTTTCAAGGGACCCAGGCGGCGCCGGGCTTGACCCTCTCGACTGCCAATGGCAACCTGCTCACCGGTACGCCTACCACAGCGGGGTTTTTCAATGTCACCTCCACTATCACGGACTCATGGGGAAATGTATACACGCTGGCCGATAACATCGATATTTTCAGCCAATTGCAGATCGTCACCAGCAGCCTGCCTAATGGCGTGATCAATGCGGCCTACCCCAGCACGCAGCTGACAGGGTCGGGCGGCGAAAGTCCCTACACCTGGAATGTCACCGGATTGCCCACTGGCTTAAACGTCAACCCGGCCACGGGAGTGCTCTCGGGAACACCCACGCAGAGCGGAACTTTTACCGCCAATATCACGCTGACGGACGGCAGTGAACAAACCGCGACTGCGCATATCGGGTTTACTATTTATACGGCTTTGACGATCACCACCAGCAGTTTGCCGAATGGCGTGATCAATACGGCCTACCCCAGCACGACCCTTACGGGAACGGGCGGAATCACGCCCTATACATGGACCGCCACCGGACTGCCTACGGGTTTAAACCTCAACCCTACGACGGGCGTACTTTCGGGAACGCCCACGCTGAGCGGAACTTTTACCGCCAATATCACGCTTACGGACAGCAGTTCGCAAACCGCGACGGCTCACATCGGGTTTACTATTTATGCGGCCCTGGTAATCACCACCGCCACTTTGCCCAATGGCACGGTCAATACGGCCTATCCCAGCACGACCCTTACGGGAACGGGCGGCGCTACGCCGTATACCTGGACCGCCACCGGACTGCCTTCGGGTTTAGGCCTCAACCCGAATACGGGCGTACTTTCGGGAACGCCCACGCAGAGCGGAACTTTTACCGCCAATGTCACGCTGAGAGACTCCAGTTCACAAACCGCAACCGCTCAGTTCGGGTTCGTTATTTCTTCGTCATTGAGGATCACTACCACCAGTTTGCCCAATGACGTGATCAATACGCCATATCCCAGCACGACGCTGACGGAATCGGGCGGCATCACCCCCTTATACTGGAGCGCCACCGGACTGCCCCCGGGATTAACGCTTAACCCTGGTACGGGCGTGCTCTCGGGAACCCCCACGCAGAGCGGAAGTTTTACTCCAACCGTCACGCTAACAGACTACAGTGAACAAACCACGACTGCTCAATTCACGTTAGTCGTCTATTCGCCTTTGACGATTACCACCATCGGTTTGCCCAATGGGCTGCTCAACACGGCCTACCCGAGCACGACGCTTACGGGATCGGGCGGCGCCTCACCTTATACCTGGACTGCTACGGGCCTACCCGCCGGATTAACCCTTAACCCGAACACGGGCGTACTCTCGGGAACCCCCACGCAAAGCGGCGCCTTTACCGCCAATGTCACGCTGAGAGACTCCAGTTCGCAAACCGCGACTGCCCAGTTCGCGTTTAATATCTACTCGACTTTGACGATCACCACCACCAGTTTGCCCAGTGGCGTCGTGAATAGGGCCTATAGCACGACGCTGACGGGAACAGGCGGCGCCATGCCCTATAACTGGACTGCCACCGGGTTGCCACCGGGTTTAACCCTCAACGCGAACAGCGGCGTGCTCTCGGGAACGCCCACTCAGACCGGAAGTTTTACCGCCAACGTCACGTTAACCGACGCCATCAATGGGGATATAGCTCCTGCTCAGCTGCCGATTTCCATTTATAACGCCTTGGCGATCACCACCAGCAGTTTACCCAATGGCCGGATCAACACTGCCTACCCCAACACGACACTGACGGGAACGGGCGGCGCCACGCCGTATACCTGGACCGCCACGGGACTGCCCACGGGCTTAACCCTCAATCCGACTACAGGCGTGCTCTCGGGAACCCCCACGCAGAGCGGCGCCTTTACCGCCAGTATCACGCTGAAAGACTCCGGCTCGCAGACCGCGACTGCTCAGTTCCCGTTTACAATATCTGCGATTTTGGTCATCACCACCGCCAGCGTACCCAATGGCCGCGTCAATACCGCCTACACGAGCACCACGCTTACGGCATCGGGCGGCGTCGCACCGTTTAACTGGAGCGCCACCGGACTACCCTTGGGTTTAACCCTCAGCCCGAGCACGGGCGTGCTCTCGGGAACCCCCACGCAGAGTGGCGCCTTTACCGCCAATGTCACGCTGACAGATAGCAGTTCCCAAACCGCGACGGCTCAGTTCCCGTTTACCGTTTTTGCGACTTTGGGGATCATCACCAACAGCTTACCCGCCGGCCGGATCAACCTTGCCTACACCACGACGCTTACGGGATCGGGCGGCGCTACGCCCTATACCTGGACCGCCACCGGATTGCCTACCGGCCTAACCCTCAACCCGGCCACGGGCGTGCTCTCGGGAACACCGACTCAGGCCGGTACTTTCACTGTCACCGTTACTCTGACAGATACCAATTCCGCCGAGACATATATCGGGGCCCAAACGGCGCAAGTTACGTATTCGCTGCTGATCGTGCCGACCCTGATCATTTTGACTACTAGCCTGCCCTCGAACGTTGTGGGTTCGCCGTATACCGCAACTCTTTTGGGTAGCGGCGGCCTTCAACCCTACGTTTGGGCGGCCACCGGGCTGCCCACCGGCCTGTCCCTGAACACAGCCACCGGAGTCATTTCGGGCACGCCAACCCAGACCGGAAGTTCGATCATCGCCATTACATTAACGGACAGCAGCGGTCAGACTGCCAAAACAACCTTTACACCCACCATTCTTCCCATTCCGGTCACAGCGGTCCAGATTGTTACGACCTCTCTGCCGAACGCCTCGGTGGGAGTCTTTTACTCGGGAACGATTGTCGCGACCGGCGGGAATGGCGGGCCGTATACATTTACTGTAACGGGCGGAGGCTTACCGCCCGCCATGCAGGTGTCGAGCAATGGGCTGCTGCAAGGAACGCCGACCACGCCCGGCAACTTTTCCTTTACCGTGAGCGCGGCGGATTCCGCCGGCAACAGCGGATCGGGCGCCGTTGCGATCACGGTCGGCGCTGCCCCGCTGGCGATCACCA
>Ga0302325_10018376_pt1 | contig 14736 bp, 14 predicted proteins | sample Palsa_T0_2_FD_201948 | JGI IMG/M metagenome (GOLD analysis project Ga0302325, IMG submission 201948) | Peat permafrost microbial communities from Stordalen Mire near Abisko, Sweden - Palsa_T0_2 | ecosystem: Environmental > Terrestrial > Soil > Palsa > Peat permafrost | place: Sweden: Abisko... | reverse complement strand
CGTGTTCTCGTTGACACCACCGGCAGCTCCAGGTGGCGCGTGGATCGAGACCGTGCTTTACAGCTTTACCTCATACAACGACGACATATCTCCCTCCGGTGTGGCGATCGGCGCCGGCGGGGTGCTCTACGATACGACCGAGCAAGGTGGCACTTCGAACCAGGGCACAGTCTTCTCTTTGACGCCGTAATTTCGGCATCACACCTGCGCGAGCTTTCGCCGCAACATATCCAGCGCCATCTGGGTGGCGAACTGGCGGATGCGGGTGCGGTCGCCGATGAACTGGCGGTGCAGCACATGGCAGGCGGCCGGGTCCGCGAGACCCACGTAGATGGTGCCGACGGGGGCGTTCTCGCCGCCGGAATCGGGTCCAGCCACCCCGGTGATGGAAAGTGCATAGGTAGCGCCGGTGCGCCGCCGCGCGCCCTGCGCCATGGCTTCGGCGGTCTCCTTGCTCACCGCGCCGTATTGCGCGATGATCTCCTCGGGCACGCCCAACCACTCCACCTTGATGCGGCTGGCGTAGGTGATGAAGCCTCCCACGAAGTACGCGGAGCTGCCGGGCACCGAGGTGATGCGCTCGCCCAGCAGTCCGCCGGTGGCGCTCTCGGCCACCGCCAGCGTGGCGCGCCGCTCGCGCAGCAGATCGCCCACCACCTCTTCGAGCGACTGCCCATTGCGCGAGTAGATACGGTCGCCCAGCAGCAGTTCGATGGGACCGCCGACTTCCGCCAGCAGCGCGGCCGCTTCCGCCTCCGTCGCGCTGCGGGCGCGCAGGTGAATCTGCAGATCGCCGGCCGCCGCCAGGATGGTGGTCGCCGGGTTCTCGTATTTCTTGTAAACCGGCGAGATGAGCTGATCCAGGTCCGACTCGGGCATGCCCGTCACGCGAAACACCAGCGTGCGGATGGCTTGCCGCGGCACGATGCGCGCCAGGCGCGGCAGGCATTGCCGGGTGAACATGGCTTTCATTTCGTGCGGGGGGCCGGGCAGCAGCATCAGATACGCGCCGGACTCTTCGATCCATTGGCCCGGCGCGGTGCCGCGGTCGTTGGGCAGGATCTCGGCGCCCTCCACGACGAATGCCTGACGCTTGTTCACCTCCACCATCTTGCGCTTCAGTTGCGCAAAGCGCTGTTCCAGCCCTTCCGTGATTTCGGGGTGGTAGATCAGCTTGCGATCGAGGGCGGCGCCCACCGCGTCGCGCGTCAGATCGTCCTCGGTGGGGCCCAGGCCGCCGCAGAGCACTACGATTTCGGAGCGGGAAACGGCGCGGCGCACGGCGTCCGCCAGGCGATGCAGGTCGTCGCCGATCACGGACTTTGTGACCACTTCTACACCCAAGCCGTTGAGCTGATCGGTGAGAAATAGGGAATTGGTGTCGACGCGCTGGGGCGTCAGGAGTTCGGAGCCGACGGCGATGATCTCGGCGGTCATATGGCGGCTAGAACAGCGGCCGGCCCTTGATTCCCACATCGGCCCGATACAACGCGTTGGTGGTGGCCAGCACCAGCGAGCGCGAGGGCGTGAAGGCCAGCCCCACAATGCCGGGACCCGATACAAACAACTCCGCCTGGCGGTTCGGCGTGATGCGTACGACGCCTTTCCGTCCGGCCAGCGAGGCTGCCACGTACAACTGGCCATCGTCGTCGAAGGCCAGGCCCTGCGGGCGTCCCAGGCCGCGATAGAAAACCTCCACCTCGCCCGTGCGGGAAATCCGATACACGCAATCGAAGCTGGAAGTGGTGGGGCCAGCGACGTAAAGATAACCGTCCGGGCCGTACGCAAAATGGTAGGCCGCGATGGAAGGCTCCAACGTGGCAAACACGAAAATCTGGCGATTGGGGCTGATCTTGAAAACCGTGCCCTGGCGGTCGCCGACGTACAGGCTGCCGTCCGGATCGAAGGCCAACCCGGTGGCCACGCCCATGCCTTCCACGAACGTGCTGGCGTTGCCATTGGGGGTCACCTGGTAGACCGTGCCATCGTGGCGGCTGGAAACGTACAGAAGCCCCTGCCGGTCGAACGCCAAGCCGGTGGCGTTCATCATCTCGCTGATGAACGGCTTCATGTTGTAGTTCAGGTCGATCTTGAAGACCGCGACCGCGACCTTCTGCCCGCGCGATCCGCTGAAGGTGCTGTAAATGTTGCCGAATGTGTCGACGGCCGGGTTGGCGACGGGATGCAGGCTGTCGGCGATGGGGAAGCCGATGTCGCAGGCCCACGCTTCGCTCGCCTGGTTGCCACTGGCCACCACCAATTCACCGGCGGAGGCGCCCTCCGGCACACGCGCGATCACTAAGGAATCCGACCCGATCACCACGGGGGCCACCACGTCACCGATGGTCACGCGCGGCCGGTCGGCTTTGGCGAAACCTTTGCCCTGAATGAACAACTCTCCACCCGCGATCGCCGCCACCGGTTTCACTTGCGCGATTTGCGGACGGCCGTCGGCCGATTTCCTGATTGGCATATTTAATAAAGATTGAAGCATCCCGCCAGAAATAAGACAAGTGCGGCATCCAAGCCGGCCATCAGATCGTCGGCCACGATGCCCCAGCCCGCCGGCAGAGATTCCAGTTGGCGCACGGGCCACGGCTTCCAGATATCGAACAGCCGGAACAGCACGAAGGCCGCCAGCCACGATTTCCAGTTCAGCGAGCGGGCGCCCGCCAGCGCCAGCCACTGCCCGACGACTTCGTCAACTACAACGAATTGCGGATCTTTCAGCTTCGCGAGGCGCGCGGTCTCGCCCGCGGCCCAAATTGCGGGCAGGGAAACGGCCGCGGCTAGCGCCGCGAACCAGATCGGCTGCCACGCGCCGTAGTGCTCAATCAGCAGGGCGATGCCGATGGCCGCCGCCGAGCCCACCGTTCCCGGAGCTTTCGGCGAATAGCCGCAGCCGAACCAGGTGGAGATGGCGTTGGCGACCTTACCGCGAATCGCCATCGTCATCCTGTTCGGGCAGATCTTCCGGGCGCGCGGGGCTGGAGATCACGTATTTCTCCGACGCCCAGTTGCCAAGATCGATGATGCGGCAGCGCTCGCTGCAGAACGGCGCTTCGGGGTCGCCGGGTTGGACGATTTTCTTGCAGATCGGACACTTCATGGTCTAGTCAGCTCTGGCCTGGGGCGCAGCGCGGTCCCTCCGGGACCGTCTGGGCGGCCTGGGAGGCCGCCGCAGGCCGAGGGCCTGCCCCACAAGCGCCCTTTGAGATGAGAAGGCAAGCGGCGATCAGTCCCGTGCGGCCAACTCCTAGCCGGCAATGGACTGCGATGTTCTTGCCTGACGAAAGTGCCGAGCCGGCACGTTCCACCACCGTCGTCACGCCGGCTTCGGCTGCGAGATCGAGAGCTTGCTCTTCTTCCGGCGTGAGTAAGGAGAGCACCATGTCAATCCCGTCCCGCTGCCAGCTCGCCATTTCGTCGTCGAGCCACTCGCCGCCACGCGGGCGGGAGGCTAGTGCCAGTTTTCCCCGCCACGGGCCGTTAACCCAATGGAGTGCCATTCCCACTCGCTACTAGTGCTCCTTCACCGATCATGTGGGGCAGCGCCGTGCGCTGCGGCGGACCCTCGGTCCGCCTCAGCGCATAGCGGCGTGAGACGCCGCTGCAGCGCACGGCGCTGCCCCACAAAGACGCCATCCTCAAACCGCTGGCGCGCCACCAATTTGAATGAGTTCCGCAGCCGCGCCTAAAATTCCCCGCGTCTCCGCGTCTCCGTGTCTCCGCGTCTCCTCATCCCCCGCGAGCAGCGTTCCCACCAGATCGTAGTCGTGCGCTTCGGTAATCCGCAGCCGCCGCATCTGTCCCGCACTTGGCTCGCTGCCTTCGAAATCGTTGATCAACGTCACGCCGTCGATCTCCGGGGCTTGCGTGGGCATGCGCGCCTCCCACAACAGGTCCGTCTCGGCGGAAAGACCCGACACCAGCACAGTCACTTCCGATCCCACCAATTTGCGGTTGCGCGCGCGCGCCACCTTGCGCTGCAACGCCATCAGATGCCGTTTGCGGTTGTAAATCGTGCGCGCGTCCACCTTGCCGTCCAGCGTATAGCTGGCGCTGGTATCTTCGTCTGAATACGAGAAGACGCCCAGGCGGTCGAATCCCGCGGCCTTGACGAAACTGCACAGCTCTTCGAAATCCCCATCCGTTTCGCCGGGAAAGCCGACGATGAAACTGGTGCGGATGGCCACGCCGGGTATGGTGCGCCGGATACGCTCAATCAGCTTCAAAAAGATGTCGCCGGAGGCGCCCCGCTTCATGCGCTTCAACACCGCCGCGCTGGCGTGTTGCAGCGGCATATCGATGTACTTCACCAGGGCGTCGTGCTGCGCCATGGTGTCCAGCAATTTCTGGGTGACCTTGTTGGGATAAGCGTACAGGAAGCGGACCCATTTCTCGCGCGGCGTTTCGATTTGCGCAAGGCGCGCCAGCAGGTGAGCCAGCCCGTCCTGGATGCCGATGTCCTCCCCGAAACAGGTGGTGTCCTGCCCGATCAGGTTTATCTCCCGCACGCCCTGCCGGAAGAGGCGCGTGGCTTCGGCGATCACGGATTCGAAACGCCGGCTGCGGAACTTGCCGCGATACTGGGGGATCACGCAAAACGTGCAGGGATGGTCGCAGCCTTCCGCAATCTTGATGTAGGCGAAGTGGCGCGGCGTCGCCAGCACGCGCGGGGTCAGGTCATGATACAGGTAATCGCGGACTGGGTCGGGATCCGCCTCGTCCGCCCAGCCTTCGCACAGGCCGGCGATGCGGTCCAGTTCGTTGGTGCCGATGACGGCATCCACTTCCGGCAACTGCTGGCGGATGTCGCCGCGATAGCGCTCCACCAGGCATCCGGCGACGATCAGTTTCTTGGCGCGGCCGGTTTTCTTGTACTCGGCCATCTCCAGGATAGTGTCGACGGACTCCTGCTTGGCGGGATCGATAAAGCTGCAGGTGTTGACCACCAACACGTCGGCCTGATCGGGATGCGGGGTCAACTCGTGGCCGCGCGCCACAAGTTGGCCCATCATGACTTCGCTATCCACCAGGTTTTTGGGACAGCCCAAACTGACAAAACCGATTTTCAAGGTTGATTTTCCGGGAAGAGGTACTCATTAGAGGATAGCATGGCCGGCCCCGCCCGCTGCTGAAGTTTGGCCCTTCCCAGCTCAACTGCCCAAACGCCGATGTGGCGCACGCACTCATGCGTAGCCCGGCTAACGGGCGAGCTACGCTCGCGGGAAGAGCCGGCTGACAGCCGGCTGCGGCCACGATTGGCCGCCCCACGCTGAAAATGTAGAAACTCGCGACGCGGGCTGCGCCCGCGGCGACCGCAAGAGTGCGGTCGCGGCAGGCATGAGTGCCTGCGCCACATCGCGATATCATAGAAAGCGCTATGTTTCTCCGAACATCTCTTCTGTCCATTGCGCTGTGCGCGGGCGCCTTCGCGCAGGCCGCCGATATCGAAATCCCGTACCAGAAATTCACGCTCGACAACGGGCTGACCGTGATCGTCCACGAGGACCACAAAGCCCCTATCGTGGCCGTCAACATCTGGTACCACGTGGGGTCGAAAAACGAAAAGCCCGGCAAGACCGGCTTCGCGCACTTGTTCGAGCACTTGATGTTCGGCGGCAGCGAGAATTTTCACGGCCGCTACATAGATGCCATGGAACAGGTGGGCGCCACCGATCTGAACGGCACCACCAATAACGACCGCACCAATTACTTCGAGGACGTGCCCACCTCGGCGCTGGATTACACGCTCTGGCTGGAGTCCGACCGCATGGGCCACCTGCTGGGGTCGTTCGACGAAAAGACGCTCACCCTGCAGCGCGGCGTGGTGCAGAACGAGAAGCGGCAGGGTGAAAATCAGCCCTACAGCGTGGCATTCCGGCTGATCACGGAGAACACCTATCCGGCCGGGCATCCCTATTCGTGGACGGTGATCGGCTCGATGGACGATCTGAACGCGGCCTCCATGAACGATGTGAAAGAGTGGTTCAAGACTTACTATGGTCCGTCCAACGCCGTGCTGGCGTTGGCCGGCGACATCGACTTGCAGACGGCCAAAGAAAAAGTGGCGAAGTATTTCGGCGACATCCCCGCGGGGCCACCCATCGGCAAGCACGAAGCGTGGATCGCCAAGATGAGCGGCACGCATCGCGGCACCGTGCAGGACCGCGTGCCGCAGGCCCGCATCTACAAGGTCTGGAACATTCCGCAATTTGGCGCCGCTGACGCGGATTATCTGGATCTGGTGAGCGACTGCCTGTCGCAGGGCAAAGTGTCGCGGCTGTATAAGCGGCTGGTTTACGACGACCAGATCGCCACCGACGTGCAGGCCTCGGTGCGTGAGAACGAGATTGGCGGCCAGTTCGTCATCAGCGCCACCGCGCGGCCCGGTCAGGATCTGGCGAAGGTAGAGAAGGAAGTGGACGAGGAGGTTGCGCGGTTCCTGGAAGGCGGTCCGGAGGCGCGGGAACTGGAGCGCGTGAAGACACAATACGCCGCCCGATTCATTCGCGGCGTGGACCGCATCGGCGGCTTCGGCGGCAAGTCCGACGTGCTGGCGCGCGGCGAGGCCTTTCTGGGCGATCCGGGGGCTTACAAGGCGCAATTGCAGCGCGTCGAAAACGCCTCGGTGCAGGATTTGAAATCCGCCGCGCGGCGCTGGCTTTCCGATGGCGTCTACATTTTGGAAGTGCATCCCTATCCGAGCTATAAGACCTCGACCGTTAGCGCCGACCGCTCCAAGATGCCGGACACCGGCACGCCGCCGGAGCTGAAACTGCCTAAACTGGAACGCGCCACGCTGTCCAACGGCCTGCAGGTGATTCTAGCCGAGCGGCATGAGATTCCGGTGGTGGATTTCGGGCTGCAACTGGATGCCGGTTACGCGGCCGATCAATTCGCGTCGCCGGGCACCGCCAGCCTGACGGCGGCGCTGCTCGACGGGGGCACCGCCAAGCGCAGTGCGCTGCAGATCAACGAAGAGGCCGCCTTGCTGGGCGCACAACTGCGCGCCAGTTCGGGGCTGGACAGTTCCACTGTTTCGCTTTCGGCGCTGAAGAGCAACCTGGACCGCTCGCTGGAGTTGTATGCCGACGTGATTCTGCATCCAGCGTTTCCGGAGACCGATTTCCGCCGGCAGCAGAAGCAGCAGATCGCCGCCATCCAGCGCGAAAAAGTGACGCCACAGTCCATGGGCATGCGCGTTTTTCCGGCCCTGCTGTACGGCGCCGGCCATGCGTATGGCAATCCGCTCACGGGATCGGGCACCGAGGCCAGCGTAGGGAAGCTGACGCGGGACGACCTGGTGAAATTCCATGAGACGTGGTTCAAGCCCAACCATGCGACGCTCATCGTGGTGGGCGATACCACGCTCGCCGAGGTGACGCCGAAGCTGGAGAAGCTTTTCGATGGATGGAAGCGCGGCGATGTGCCCGCGAAGAACATCGGCGCGGTGGAATATCGGCCAAAACCGGTGGTTTATCTGCTCGACAAGCCGGGCGCGGTGCAGTCCATCATCCTGGCGGGCGAGATCGCGCCGCCGCGGAACAACCCGGACGAGGTCGGCATCGAGACCATGAACAACATTCTGGGCGGTAATTTCGGCGCGCGCATCAACATGAATCTGCGGGAGGACAAACACTGGTCGTATGGCGCGTCCAGCCGGCTGATCAGCGCGCGCGGGCAGCGGCCGTTCTACGTGATCGCGCCGGTGCAGACGGACAAGACCAAGGAATCGCTGGTGGAGATCGACAAGGAACTGCGCGGCATTCTGGGCGCGAAGCCGCCTACCGCGGAGGAATTGGCAAAGGTGCAGGCCAACGAGACGCTGAGCCTGCCGGGTTCGCGCGAAACCATGGCGGAAGTGGCCAACTCCATCGAGACGCTGGTGGAGTATGGCCTGCCGGACGACTACTACGAGAAGTATGCGGGCCGCGTGCGGGCCTTGCAGGTGGCCGATATCGAGGCCATCGCCAAGCGGGTGGTGCGGCCGGACAACCTGACCTGGGTGATCGTGGGCGACCGCGCCAAGATCGAAGCTGGCGTGCGGGAGCTGAACCTGGGCGAACTGAAGTTCCTGGATGCCGACGGCAAACCGATTTAGAACCGGCCAGCGTCCCAGCCGCACCGCCGAATATATGGCGCTGTTCCGCGCGGTGGAGACGGCCGAGCGCGCGGACCGGCGCTTGTTCGACGATCCGTATGCGGCGGCGCTGCTCACCGGACGGCTGAAGGCATTGGCCGGTTTTGCGCGGCTGCCTGTGGCGGGCCGGCTGGCCACGCGGTTTCTGGACATCGGCTGGCCGCGCACGCGCAGCTCAGCCGTGGTGCGTACGCGGCTCATCGACGATCTGGTGCGGCAGGCGATCGGCGATGGCGCGCGCCAGTTGCTGCTGCTGGGCGCGGGCTTCGATAGCCGTCCATACAGATTGGAGGACGCGGGCGGAATCGCGGTTTTCGAAGTCGATCATCCGGCGACGCAGAATGCCAAGCGCGCGCGATTGGAGGCGCGACTCGGGGAGATGCCATGCAATGTGCAGTTCGTGCCCGCGGATTTTGAAAAGGACGATCTGGAGAGCGCGTTGGCACAGGCCGGCTTTGAAACCAGCATGCCGGCGGTGGCGGTTTGGGAAGGCGTGGTAAGCTACCTGACGCCGGCCGCGGTGGACCAGAACTTCCGCATGCTGGCTCGCATTTTGGCGCCGCGGAGCCGTTTGATTTTCAGTTATGTGCACCAGGGCGCGCTGGATGGGTCGGTGAAGTTCCCCGAAGCGCGGAGATGGAAGTCGTCTGTGGGGTCGACAGGCGAACCCTTCATTTTTGGATTCGATCCAGCGCAGTCGGGCAAGTACCTGGGCACGCGCGGATTTGCGTTAATGAGCGATGTGTCACGGCGGGGGCGGCCGGGGTGTACAACCGCGCGTTGAGGCGGAAGGAACGCGGGTCGGAGTTATATCGGGTGGCCGTGGCGAAGCGGGATGCGGCTCGCTAATCCTGACGTGCCAGTCATTAGCACCACGCTGACTAAGACTACCAATTCAACTACTGACCACGCTAACGCCACGAAGGCCAACTTCCGTATGCCTTTCTCATCGGCGTTGATCAACGCCGATAAAACTGGCCCTTTCGCGATCCGCCGGCTCCAGTCCGCGGTACGGGAATCTCAACTCCCAGGCTAGAATAGAGGCGTTGGATGCTTCCGCTCTTCGGGTCGTTTCTGCCTCTGCACAATCCGATCGGCTTCGGCGCGAGCGACTTCATCGAGCTGGAGCTGGCGCTGCTGCTGATTTTGCTGCTGCTGGCGCACGCGGGCGTGGGCGCCTATGCGCGCAGGCTGGCGGCACACACGGGATGGTCGATGCTGCTGCTGGCGCTTCTGCCGGTGGCCTTGCGGCTGGCGATGCTGGCCGAGAGTCCCGTGCCCACACCTGGCGGCGCCGACGACTTTGCCCATTTGCTGGCGGCCGATACGCTGCGGCATTTGCGCCTGGCGAATCCGGTGCATCCCATGCACCGGTTCTTTGAAACCATGTTCGTCTTGCAAGAGCCCACTTACAGCTCCATTTTCCCGGTCGGGCAAGGGATGGCGCTGGCGCTTGGGCGCACGATTTTCGCGCATCCATGGGCTGGCGTGGTGCTTTCGGTTGCGGCCTTGTGTTCGCTCTGCTACTGGATGCTGCGCGCGTGGACCACGCCGGGCTGGGCGCTGGTAGGCGGCCTGCTAGCCGTAATTCAGTTCGGGCCGCTGCGCTATTGGATGAACACGTATTGGGGCGGCGCGGTTTCAGCGGCCGCCGGTTGTCTGGTGTTCGGATCTTTGCCCCGTTTGCGCGTGCGCGGCCGGCTGCGCGACGCCATTTTACTGGGCCTGGGCATCGGCATTCAGTTACTCGCGCGGCCGTTTGAGTGCGTGCTGTTGATGGCGGCGGTGTTGCTGTTCTTTCTGCCGGCTCTGCGCGATCCAAAAGACTGGCGTGCAATCGCCCGCGTGACAGCGGCCGCGGCACTTGCGGTCTTGCCCGCGGTTGGATTGAGTCTGCTGCAGAACAAACAAGTCACAGGTAGCTGGACGACGCTTCCCTATATGCTCAGCCGGTATCAGTATGGCGTGCCCACCACCTTCACGGTGCAGCCAAACCCGTTGCCGCACCGCGAACTCACTTCCAATCAACAGCTCGATTACGACGGGCAAGCTGCCGTGCATGGCCAGGGCAGTGACAGTATCCGGAAGTATGTGGAGCGTCTGGGCGGCCGCGTGCAATTCTACCGGTTCTTCTTTTTGGCGCCGTTGTATCTGGTGCTGCCGTTCTTTCTTCCCGCGCTACGGGAGTGGCGATTCGCATGGGTGGCCGCCGCGCTGCTGATTTTCAGCTTGGGCACGAACTTCTATCCGTACTTTTATCCGCATTACATCGCGGCCGCCACCTGCCTGTTTGTGCTGGTGAGCGTGGTGGGACTCGAGCGGCTCAGCCGGGTGAGCGGCGAGGCGGCTCAACTGATCGTGTTACTGTGCGCCGCGCAATTTCTTTTCTGGTACGGCTTTCACTTATTTGCCAATGGGAATGCATCGCTTGCGGTGCTGCCATACGAGAATTGGGACTTCGTGAATCATGGCGATCCCCACGGGCGGATCGCCGTGCGCGACCGCCTGGCGCAGGCCGCGGGCAAGCAACTGGTGTTCGTGCGTTATTGGCCGCGGCACAGGTTTGAAGAGTGGATTCAGAACGCCGCCGATATCGACCAAGCGCCGGTGGTGTGGGCGTTCGACCGCGGCGCGGACGATGAAAACCTGCGGCGCTACTATCCGGATCGCACTGCCTGGTTGTTGGAGCCGGACGCGCGACCGCCGAAGCTATCGCCCTACCAGCCCGAGCCCGTTGAACCGGCTAAACAAATCGAGAAGCCGAGCCCGGAACAGAACGGCATCCAACTGCTGCCGGTGCCGTAGCGGGCGAGCTACGCCCGCCGCTAGTTTGGCCATTTAAGGCCACAGTGTGCTCGCCGACGTGGCGCACGCTCTCAGCGCAATGCCACATACTTTTTGCACCGTGGGGCGGGCAATTCTGCCCGCAGTCGGCTTTTAGCCGGCTTTGGCCGCCTGAAAAGGCGGCTGCGGCCATGATTGGCCGCCCCACGGTGAACTCGGAATCGCGTCTCTGTCAAAAAGTATATGGCTTCGCCGCGACAGGCGGAACCTGCGGAACCGCCACTCCAAGGGCGGGCTAACTCAACTAACTTAGCTCAGCCCGCTGAGAGCGTGCACCACGTCCAGCCACGTCAGCAATGCTCACCTGGGAACTTGCATGTTATGCCCCGCCACGGCGCCAAAAACGGCGACAGCGGCGAAATTGGCGGATGCGAACACCGGCATTTGCTCCGGGTGGCGGCGCAGAATATAGTGCTGCGCGACTATGCCGCCGGATAACGCGCCCAACTTAATTGCCAGCGAGCCGTAACTGAAGCGCGTGGTTGTGCGCAGCAGGGGATTGGCTTCGTTCTTACCCCAGGAACTAGCCGCGTCGGCGGCATCCGCGCCTGCCAGCAGCGCCTCGCTCACCCGCCAGACGGCGTGCCAACGCGACGGCCTTTCGGCGGCGGATGCGGCCGGCGGAATCAAGGCGATCAGGAGAATCAAAAAGACGGTGGTACGTTGCACAATCGCTCCCAAATAAGAATTCGGCTGGTTCGGCAGGTAGCGTTAGGGGCCTACGGCAGGCGGGAGAGAAGGTAGAATCCGGCAACCGGGTTACGCTATCAAATATGCGAGGCGTAGCTCCCATCCCGTGACTCACACTATCGACTTTGTCGTCCGGCACGGCTACGCCCTGTTGTTTTTCTGGATTCTGGCGGAGCAGGGCGCGCTGCCCGTGCCTTCCGCGCCCTTGCTGCTGGCGTGCGGCGCGCTCGCCAAGGATGGGCGCTTGAGCGCGCACCTGATTGTGCTCACCGGCCTTGCGGCCTGTCTGATCGCGGACAATTTTTGGTTTATGTTGGGGCGGCGGCGCGGCACCAAGGTGCTGCGGCTGATCTGCCGGATGGCGCTCGAACCGGACTCCTGCGTACGCCAGACCGAGACCGCCTTTCTGCGCTACGGCGTCCGGTCGCTGCTGGTGGCCAAGTTCGTGCCGGGGTTGAATGCGGTGTCCGCGCCGATGTCCGCGATCTCCGGCGTGAGCCTTGGCCGGTTCGTGATTTTCGATACCCTGGGCGCAGTCATCTGGATCGTCACCTACGGGGGCTTGGGCTACATCTTCAGTGACCAGCTTGACCTGGTGGGAGACTACGCGGCGCGCATGGGCTCCTGGGTTGCCGTGCTGGCGGTGGGCTTGCTGGCCGCGTGGATCGGATGGAAATTCGTGCAACGCCGGCGCTTCCTGAAGAAGCTGGCGATCTCGCGCATCACCCCGGAGGAACTGCGGGAAAAGCTGGAAGCCGGCGAGGAGGTCGTGGTAGTGGACGTCCGCAGTCTCCTCGAAAGCGAAGACGACGCCGTGCCCGGCGCGCTGCGCATTCCGCTTGAGGATCTGGAGACGCGCAACCTCGATATTCCGCGCGACCGCGATATTATCCTGTTTTGCAGTTGACCGAACGAAGCCTCCAGCGCCCGTGCGGCGCTGCTGTTACGGAAACGGGGGATCACCCGTGTACATCCGCTCGCGGGCGGCGTGGACTCCTGGCGCGCGCTTGGCTGGCCCGGCAGCGCGAGCGCCGCCAATAGGTGATAAAATGCCCATCTCGTGCAAAAAAACTCTTTGCTGGCCGAAGTCATTGCCGAGTTTCTGGGCACGCTGGTTCTAATCCTCCTCGGTAATGGCGTGGTCGCCATGGTGGTGTTGTTCGCCAAAGGCACGCCGGGCGAAATTGTACACGGCGGCTTCACCAACATCACCATTGGATGGGGGCTCGCCGTTACTATGGGCTGCTACGTGGCCGGGCGCATCTCCGGCGCGCATCTGAACCCGGCGGTGACGGTGGCGCTGGCGATGTTCCGGGGATTTTCGTGGCGCAAGGTTGTGCCGTACACGGTCGCGCAGGTGGCGGGTGCGTTCCTGGCGGCGGCCCTCGTGTTTTGGAACTACTTGCCGGCGTTCCGCGCGGCGGATCCCGGCCTGGATCACACCGCCGGCGTGTTCACCACCTTTCCGGCTTTTCCGGATGTGCCCGCCGCCGGCCTGCTGGATCAGACCATCGGTACGGCCATCCTGCTGTTCATGGTGATGGCGCTAACCGATGTACGAAACCAGCCGCCCGGCGCCAATTTGACGCCGGTACTGGTGGGCGGCGTAGTGGTGGCGATCGGCATGTCTTTCGGCGGGATGCACGGATACGCCATCAACCCAGCGCGGGATTTTGGCCCGCGGCTGTTCACGGTGGTAGCGGGATTCAAGAACAATGGCCTGACCGACGGGCGCATGGTGTTCTGGGTGCCGATTGTAGGGCCGATCCTGGGCGGGATCGTGGGGGCTGCGGCTTACCACTGGGGCGTGCGGCCGTTCTTGCAGGATTAGGACGGCGGCTGCGCAGGCCGGGCGCGCTTGGCGAGATCTTCGATCACCCGTTGTTGGGCAATCTGCGTGTTGTGGAGTTCGCCGTTATCCCTGTCCAGACGGTTAGCCCAGCGGGTGAGCGCGGCAAGCTGCGAGACGATGTCGGCGTTGGTCTCGGCGATCCGGTCCATGCGCCGCTCCAATGCATCCATGCGGCGGCCAGCTTCGTCGAAGCGACGGATCATCTCCTGCCGGAGCTCCGAAAAATCGGTGCTCATGGATACCACGGCAGCTCCCAGCCGCTCGGCGAATTCCTGCCGGATGGCCACCACTGCCGACGTCAGATCGGTGCTCATGGATACCACGGCGGCTCCCAGCCGTTCGTCGATTTCCCGCGGGAGGGCTGCCGTTGCAGCCTTCAGACTGGCGTTGAACTCTTCCCGCAAGGCGGTGGAAAGAGTCTGATTGTTGCTTGCGATTTCCTCGCGCATGATAGCGCGGGTTTCCTCGCGCACGATGGCGCGAACTTCCTCGCGCATGATGGCGCGAATTTGATTGAGGTCTTCCCGGGTCATGGGGGGCCTGCCTTCAGTATCGCACGATATCCCCAGCCTCGCTGCGCTATAATGACAATTTGCGTCTCCCCGCTGCCGGGTATTCCTATGTTCCTCAGCATCAAAGAGATGGAATTGCGAAAGATTCGTTTCGACGAAACTTTCGCACCCGGCGAACTGGATTTCGAAGAAGATGAAATCCGGCAGGCGGGTCCGCTGCACGCGCAGGGAACGGCCGAATTACTGGCCAATACCGAGGGCGAAGTCCGCATTCAGGGGGCGCTTAGCGTGCAGATGGAGGCGGAGTGCGACCGTTGCCTGGGCCGCGCGCAGTTCCCGCTGGATACCGGTTTCGATCTCTTCTACCGGCCGATGTCTTCCATCGCGCGCGAGGAAGAAGTGGAGATCGATGAGGGCGAAGCTCAATTGAGCTTTTATGAGGGTGGCGGGATGGAACTGGAGGATGTTTTACGCGAGCAGATCCTGCTGGTAATGCCCATGCAGCGCGTCTGCAGCGAAGACTGCAAGGGCATCTGTCCAACCTGCGGCAAAAACCGCAACGAAGCGCCCTGCGACTGCAAAAGCGATTCCGCCGGAGACCGGTGGAGCGCTCTCGCAGGTCTGAAAGACCTGAAAACACTTTGAAAACCCCTAACATCCGGGGTACACTCTTTGAGGTACAGAAATGCCGA
>Ga0302325_10018373_pt1 | contig 14737 bp, 16 predicted proteins | sample Palsa_T0_2_FD_201948 | JGI IMG/M metagenome (GOLD analysis project Ga0302325, IMG submission 201948) | Peat permafrost microbial communities from Stordalen Mire near Abisko, Sweden - Palsa_T0_2 | ecosystem: Environmental > Terrestrial > Soil > Palsa > Peat permafrost | place: Sweden: Abisko... | reverse complement strand
GCTGCTCCTCTCATAAGGGCTCTTATCATAAAGCGTATGCTAATAATACACGTAAAAGTAATCCATTCCAAATATTTCCTAATGCGCAGTCTCGTCCTATAATATGGATATAAGATTAGGCACAGTGCATCTACTTAGCGTATAGTAGTGGACTTGCGGAACGGGGGGTACTGACGTCGGGGGGTAGTGGGACCTCGGGGAGTGGCAGTAAGATACGGTCTGTGCCACGACCCTGTCTCGAGAGGATTATTGTTGCTTCTAAATCTATTGCCTTTCATGTCCCTCGGCTAAGCCATTTTGAAACTCCTCGTTGTGAATATGAGAGATATTCCCTATTTCCTCATGTCGTTTGACTATAATACGGTGCTATTTCGCTTATTTTTATAGGGGCCCTCGCTACGGCGATAGGGGTAGCTCGCTACTACAGTAATTACTCCCTGCACCTCAGGACAGCAACAAAGTGAGACCAGAGACTACAACTTTATGAATCCACAACATGGAGGTGGAATGAGACTATAAATTGAATGCCATTAGATCTGACTTCAATTGGGCAATCTAAACCCCGAGATTATTGCCGACAACGCTTGGTGACAGACCCAACGCCATGTATTCGGTTTTTATGCACCCATGTCTCCACCGAAGACTTCACTATACCCTTACATTTAACGAAGAATCATTAGTGGATTTTTCAAGGTAAACCATGAGGACGTGATGTATTAACGTAACTCCCTTGCTTAACTCCATTGCCGGCCCCACATCACTAGAAAATCGTCGGCAACCCCGCTTCCCCAATTTTGCATGGAGAGGCATGCCCAAATCATGTCGCTTTATTCCCCATGTCAGATATAAGTATACTGTATCCTTGCCACTATTTATGCGTTCTGAATTCGCACCTCACTTGAGCAACTGAAACTTACAGTCCCTCTTCGAGTCTTCAATCTTACAACAGCATCTTCTCATCATGCCACCACCACGGGGAACACCAAATATGCTCGAAGGCCCAGGTACATTCTTCTATTGACTGAGCTTCTGAGTGGAAAATTAAACAATATCAGGCGACTATGATGTGACAACCCAAGTCCACAGCGACACTTACCCCGCCATCTCATCGCTCTCCAACCCCTCACCCCTGAACAAAAGCGTCTTCGTAGTAGGAGCATCCCGCGGCATCGGTCTCGAAATCGCAACCTCCTTTGCCCAAGCGGGCGCCTCCCACATCGCACTCGGAGCCCGCTCATCTCTCGACTCCCTCAAACAGACGCTTCTCGCTGCTGCCGCAAAAGCCAATCGCCCGGAACCCAAGATTCTATGCGTGAAGCTGGACGTCACTTCTCAGCAAAGCACTGAAGAAGCGGCAAAACTCGTTGAGAAAGAGTTCGGAAAACTCGATATATTGATCAACAATGCTGGAGTTATTGGCGAAATGAAATTCCTGACAGATGGTGATCCCGATGTGTGGTGGCACACTTGGAATGTTAACGTTAAGGGTCCGTACCTCATGACTAGGGCTTTTCTTCCACTCATGTTGAAGGGGGGCGATAAGACGATTATTTCGACAAGCAGTGTGGGCGCACATTTGGTTTCGCCGAGGATGAGTGATTATCAGTCGACCAAGTTGGCTATATTGAGGTTGATGCAGTCTGTGAGTGAGGATTATAAGGAGCAGGGGGTTGTGGCTTACTCTATCCATCCCGGGAATGTTGCTACGGATATGGTTGGAGGTCCAGGGTTGGAGAAACTCCCTGAGCATCTGAAGCACAGTAAGAGTTATTGCAGACAAATGCAGGGAAAATTTGGCTGACAATAATGCAAGTTTTTATTGACACTGCAGAACTGAGTGCCGACACTATCGTCTTCCTTGTAAGAGAGAAGAGAGATTGGCTTGCGGGACGGTATGTCAATTGTACCTGGGACATGCCAGAATTGATGGCGCAGAAAGAGGAAATTGTCAAGAAAGACAAGTTGAAAGTCAGGCTGGTAATATGATGTCGTGGCTAACAGATCGTTCTCGTCGAAGGATTTCGGGGAGGGGGGCACTGAGATGGATGACTTGTTAGCGATTTGTAGGAGGTGCAAGATTGATTTGTTTTGGGTTGTTGTCATGGCGATGTTTTCCATTCGGCTGATTTCAGTAGAGAGAACAGAGAAGGAGATAAATCCTTGTAACTTCGAGTTATGTTTCTTGAGGGGCTTACCATACTTAAATCGTTCTGAGGAGCCAGATTTGGGAGATAATTTATAAGCAGTTGACGAAGGCCAGCATTTGATGATGGGAGGGTACGACGGTGTTCGCAAGCGAGAGACAGGTGGATGATTGCAAGCAAAATTATCAGGAAAAAATGCCACAGAAAGGAAAGAAACGAGACTTTAGAGCTTTATGGGAGAGCAAAGCAGGAATATTGACACAAAAACACATTTTGCGAGACTAACAACAGCATCTGCAATTTAAACGATCTGAAGTCTAGCATCTTGTCTCTGCTCCTCATCACACCTCTCCAGCTGTTGATCCTCCGCATGTCGGTCGCTAGAGGAGGTCTTGTTCAGAATGTCTTGGTGACTATGATTCTTTCCTCTGGGTGTATTGCCACTCCTTCTATGTTTATCTCCAGCTAGCTTGTACAAACCGTCGTGGACCAGGCTAATTTGCCCTCATCTATATGCACGTCTCATCCTTGTGTACCGTAGTCGGCGGAATAACTATCGTATAGGCCCTTCATATGATTCCTCGTTTGTTTAAACACGTATATCGCATATCCGAGGGAGGCAATATACAACAAACTAGAAAATATATCCTCAGCAACAACATCACAGAATGCCAAAGGCAAAGGAAAGGGGCATACTATGATGCACCACTAAATCCGAACGCCACAGAAATGTATGCCTTGTCGAGCGGTTGATTCATCCAATTTGTTTGCGTAACAGAGATCTGATATCCAATTGGTATGAGTCCGATCACCAATTTGCTCACATTTGACCAGAGGTAGACTTTTGGCGTCAGCGTGTGGTAGGCGAAGATCATGATTTCAACGCAGGTAATAACCAAGGCAATTGTTGCGAACACCATGGTGAGCACCGTCCATCTTCCCCTCGTTAGTCTCAGAAAAGTACCTCAGAGAGAAGATGTGCATACGGCTGTAGGTGATTCTTTCCAGGTCCGCTCCCGCTCTCCGTAATGCCGATCATCAGGCCTGTGATCACCGCATTGAAGGCGAGGAGTATCACCTCAACCACCCATATTGGAATAATTGCGGCTCTTCTCCACGGCGACTTGGGATGCCCATTATCGTATCTCCTATGAGGTTCAAAATCGATACACCCTTGGTCATCAGTCACAGTTATATATGGTGTTGCCGTTGGTGGTGCCATTCTCATTGAGAATCCAAGAACCGACGGAAAATGAGACTGCATTTGTTGTACAGAGATATGACATCAAGTCAATGTGGCATATCAAATTATTTAAAATCCCTCAGCTATGGCCCTGTCGCGTATTCGTATAATCTATGTTAAGGTAAGCCAAGAAAATGTAAATGGGATAAGGAGGCTGGTGGAGAAGCTTCGCCTCGCTCAGGGCCTAGCTGCGGCATCAAATTCAACCACAAGCGAAGACGGTGTAAGCTGACAGCACTGATAATGGGTATGCTCCTTCTTTAAGAAACCTGAAGCCGCTGTCGGCTCGCATACGTGGCAGCACAGCCCTGCTGACACCGCCAATCCGCGGTCATGGCTTTACTCGTACTCAAGAGATCGTTCATCAATGAACGTATGGAGAAGTGACCAAGTAACAGAAGAAATTCTCACTGTTTCATATGGTAAGAAGAAGTAGGGTTACATTCAAACATATGAAAGGGAATAAATTAGTTGTTGGAAAGGTGAAAATTTCTCCGAGTTCTGTACGGCGAGACTTCTGCGCGGCTTACAGGCATCAGTCAGCACTGCAACTGCCCCAAGTAGAACTCGATTGTAATCAACCGAAACATGACTTCAAGGTTAGTGACGGTCTTTCCACTTTTGGATTCAAACTCGAGAAGCAAAAAAAATGGTACCTCGTACAATGCATTATTGATGGTCTCAACATGGCGTCGAAATTATCTAGCTAGTCGGATGGAAAGGAGAATCATATGACTGTGGTTAAGCGAGAACCCCCCTTTTTGGGGCCTTTTTGGGACAGAAATGAACTTCCTGGAGTTCCCGACACCATTCACCATATAGCCTGAGACAATGCGACAAAACCTCAAGTCCTGTGCTTTTTAATGTGAGGTTACACAAAAGGACGTCCCACGGGCTTATCTGGACGCAAGAGAGTTCACTTCACCACACTCAGCTCAATGCCTATGAGATGGCGAGTCACGGACTCACGGATAGAAGTTAACCGCTTTCTGAACCGCAAAACCTCTCCGGCTTATCCTGAAGTAACTGTGCCATTGGAATGCGGTGCTATTTTGTGATAAGTCAACAGTCCAAAGGTTGTGGAGCTAGCTGCGGGTGAATTCGCAAACCTGATTCCAACCCCCTCCCCCAACAGATAGCCTTTTTGTGTCAATACCATGCTTCATTTCAGGACCCAGAAAAGTCAATAGAAGATTGGGCAAACTTTTTAGTTGGTAGCTCGTCTCTTTGAGCAGAGGTCCACCAATTTTTATGGCGAAGACATAAGATCGGTGAACGAGGATATAGGAGACGCCAAAATGCACTGCGTTATATTATGAAGCACTGGACATTTCGGAAGCTAAAGTTGACATCGTCTCTAGCATGTGGAAATATTAGCACTCAAATTTACATATGCGTATATGGATTGGATGTTCTGATAATGCAAATGGTCCTCTCTGGGAATTTCCAGATCCAGCAGGTAAGCAAGCCGTTGCAAACGCGATGCTGCTATTTGCACACCTAAAAATGACCCACAACCCTTTTGAGTTCATTTTTTATCCATATTCTATGAGCACTATTCAAGTTGTTTTTGATGATTTTGAGAGATGGTGCATCATTTTTAGGGGGAGTTCTGGGAATTGACACCAGATGCATCTTTCCATGAACGTGCTTTGACAGTCCAGGAGACACGCCCCTCCAATCTGACTTTATATCACGGCTCTTTCAACAATTATACTTTCGATTCATCAAAAATTCGCTCCGCCATGGACTTGCGCATGCACTCCGACTGCATTACTACGTGCAACCACCCGCGACTGGGTCGGAACAGTAGGTTGCGCTCGGCAATAATTAATAATGACGCGCTTGTAAGATCTTTCTAGCCTGGGTCCTCAAAAGTTAAAGCATTGCTTTCATCAAATAGAACTATTAGTTGCTCTTCCTACTCGAATTTCTTACAAGTCTTTCCCTCCAACAGCACTCAATAAACCTCCCAAACGCCCCTCGTCATCACCTCAATAACATGCCCCTCCCAATCTTTCACATAGACACTTCTTCCCCCACGCTCCCATTCCATCCTACCGAGAATTTCCACCTCCTTCTCCTCAAACCACTTTTCCCACTCTTTCAGTTCCTCTACACCATCACAAGCAAACGCAATATGCTGACCCAGCCCTGTTTCGCATCCATGCTTTGGGATCGTTCCGTTTGGGAGAATTTTGTCGACGGTAGTGGAGGAGCGAGAGAAAAGCAGAAGGATAGTATTGTTGGGGAGGGAGAAACCGACAATGTTGGGCGTGTCGAGGAAGGGTGTTAGGGAGAAGATGGATTTGTACCAGGCGGCGAGTTTGCTGGCGTCGGAAGTATAGAGGATCGTCTCTACGATTTGCCCGAGCTTTGGTGGCATTATGATGTTGATTTTGGGAAATTATCTGACGTGTTTAGAGGTGTTGGCTCTTTGAGTCGTATCGATGGTGGGGTCCGCTGCATGCTCAACCCCGCATTTTATATCTGGTGGTCATGCACGATGTCAGAAACGGGTGATCTACCCGCCGAAATCTAGATCTTGGCTTGGTAAGAACCTCAGCTAATCAACAGCGGTCCGTTCGGTCGAGATCAATCTTCAGCTCATAGTTGACAGAGCCATGACTACTACTCTTCATTTTTAATTTCAGGTTACGGCATCACAATGCCATTTACCTCCGCTTCACGGACTCTGCTCACTTCTACTCCTGGATCCCATTCTCCCTATACATTCCCTCAATCAACTCATGCCTCTCAACCGCATCCTCAAAACTACAATTAATTGATCCTGCTTTGAAAGCCTTGTAGACCCGTGCTACATTCCTTGCCGGGTGTTTATACCCATCGAATTCATCTCCATTTACCTCCACCACCTCAGCCTTCTCCCCTTCTCCGTCTTGAACTTCAATTTTCATCCCCTCAAACCCGATCTGCACAAATGGACTGGGAGATGTGACTCTGATTGTTCCTTTTTCACCGTGGATATCCCACTGCATTCCAGGCTGGCCCGGGAATGGCTTTCCACCGCGGAGGGAGAAAGAGAGCGGGATTCCAGAGGAGAGCGTTCCAGTTAGGAAGATGGTGTCATCTGCCGTCTTTTTATGCTTTTCCTCAATCACTTTTCCGTCATTCCCAATCAGTTTCTGGAATTTCCTGCGATTGGCAAGCACGGACTTTGGCTGGCCTTGAAAGCCATAACCCAAAACTGAGATTTCGACTGTTAGTCTTCGGTTGCTTGAAGATTAAGAGACAGAGAACTGACCGTTTTGGACGAAATCAATAGCATGCCCAAAGTGAATTGTCGTCATGTTTCCGCCAACCTCGCGTTGGGTCAAGTACTCATATGCTGGGCCTAAAAATCCATCAGCGCTGTCTTCTCAGAAAGTACACAAGAACCCCGACGGCCTTCCACGACTCCGCTCCTCTAAAGGCTTATCCAGAACAGAGAAACACCTCGATGGCTCGCACAAGAAGTCCACCTTCGTACCACATACCAGTAGACTCGCCACCCACACTTCCCTGCCCAACCCAAGTCGAACTATAAACTTCCCCGATCCTTCCCTGCTGAATCAACTCCTTCACTTTCTTGATCAGTGGCGCCTGTCGTGCCTGCAACCCAACAACGGCCTTCTTCACACCCCCCTCATTCTTCAACTTCAATAATTCCTTCGCTTCAGCCAAACTCTTGCCAAGAGGCCACTCAACATAGACATCCTTCCCCGCTTTCAAACTCGGACTTATTGTTGCAAGATGTCTATCAACCCTCACTGAGCAAACAACCAAGTCGATCTCCGGGTCTTTCGCCAACTCTGCCAACTGTTAGGAGAAATCACGTGTTCGAAGACAAGACGGTGGCCACCTTCAGGATCACCATAAGCCTTCGTGCTCTCGGGAAGCTTGTAGACTTTTATAGCTTCTTTCGATGATTCAACGGAACTATTGCAGATAGCGACGATCTCGTAGTCGGGCGAGGCTTGTAGGTAGGGAAGGTGAGCGCCGGGTGCCCAGCCAGATTTGGAAAGGCCCAGAAAGCCGACTTTGATGGGTGCCATTATTCTCTTCTACTTTCGTTGGTCGACCTGATGCCAAAATCTCGAGTGGAGTGAGAACATAAATAGAGTATGAGGAAGTGGAGGGTCAGATGTTGTCAATGAACAGAAAGAGGTACTAGGCGCGACTAGGGTTAATAGTGGGGTAGAGGCCCCGCCGAGCCTATTGTATGGCATCATCGGCTTTTTGAAATCAAAAGTAAATTGAATGCGGGGAGTGCATATGAGATATGTATTTTTGAAACGGAAGGCGGAATGCAGGGGTTGAACTTCTCATCAGGGAGGGTCTGCTGGGTGGGAGGCTCAGCTTTTAAGTCCGTATGCCTCAAGCAGTAACTCGTAAGAAGCGTTTGTCATTCATGGGTTGTCGAATTCAAGAAATGCATGCCAGGTATGAAATCCACTGAAGCCTCAAATTTGCTGCACAAGCATTAGTAATGAGCCGGAACTTTGTAAATTCTCTTCTATTGATTGATCTGTCTTGGACTTGAGCCTATAGACATCCTTTTTGAAGAAATTAAACCCGAGAAAAAATGGGGATCAGTGTCATCCGCCGCGATGCACGCAGAAGGCTTCGTTCAAGTAAACACCCTCCGAAGATGCCAGAACCATTTACTCCAAACAATCCTTGCCCTTCCTCAATGGAAGTTCCATATCGAATAGTCAACATACAATCCTCAATGCAGCTGCTGAAACGCGGAGATTATCTGCTGGTTGATGGAAGGGGAAACAAAAACGCCGTGGGTGAATGCTCAAATGGGTTCTTGTGAACTGCAGAAACTTGGGAAAGGAAATGAAATTTTGATGGAGGTATCGAAATCGGCCGTGACTTGGTCGTAGAATAATCCATTCTCGTTGGAAACTATGGCCGCTGATATCTAGCGCCCGGCGCTGTAGAAAAGAGAAGTGAATGTACGTTCGTTATGCATTATGTGACAAGTGTCGAAGTTAACCGGCCCCTGTGACGCCAACAGAACCATTCGGTGCTCGGCCCCATCCAGAATTCCGGTACTCCCGCCGTGTGGTGTCCTGTTGGCTATCGGGGGTACCATTTCTTTCCCTGTATGGAGCTGGCTGCTCAAAATCTGGGTTTTGCCATTGTTGCGAAGGTGGGGTATTTTGGTTAGAATTTCCTGCCCAAGGTGCTGATGGTTCCTGTACATGACGAACACTGCTCTCTTTCTGCCAAGCATAAGCCTGTGAAGGATCGGTGTCAACTCGAGTGACCACAGGAGCCAGGGCTCGGCCACTGCCATCCTTGGAACGTCCTAGAGGCGACTGCTCAGTCTCAACTTGACGCCGAGGTCCGCCATTGGTGCCAATATCTCCATAGCGCTTGAGGATCTCTTTGGTTGTGATATCACTGGGATTATTGAACAAGGTAGGATCCGCCAAGATCGACTGCAGGTCTTCAGGAACCTAGAAGTCATTAGTAAAAAGGTTTGTATCTGCAATGGCTGGTAAGACTTACTTCGCACATCTGATCGTTGTACTCGATAAGAGTATGCACCACTTCGATTGCAAGGAAATTATCGTCGACAGGGGTTTTGGCGTTGGTGAAGAGGATGTTCGGCGCAATGACGGTTGCGAGATTATGTGTGTCCATCTTCGATCCCGACTCCTCATCAACCTCATGAAAGGAAGCTACAAAATTAAAGAAAGAGCAAAGAATTTCCAGACAATCTCGGTGAGGCTTCGGCAAAAGACAGCAAGTAAGATGCAGCACGCGCCGGCGCTTCTCCTCATCGCCAATTTTCTGAGCGGCGATCCAGAGCCGATGTAGCTTAAAAGTAAGGACGGGGTCGGGCAGCTCTCGAAGGTACTTCTTGAGCAGTGCGGCGATTTGTACAACATTCTCCTTGGAAAAGTCCACCGCATCACACCCATCTTTGTCGATAGCTGCCATAGTTTCGTTCAACCGCTTGATGTTTCCGTTCTTCCGGAACACACCTTCCACCGAGAGATCCATCTTCCGAAGAGTCGTGACGGCGTCGTCCACGATAGCAGGTATGCGCAAAGCACCCGGCCCGATACCGTCAGTCGAATCTGCGCCATCTCTTTCGATGATCACTTCGAGAGGTACGCCAAAGACCCCCTTTTTCTTTCCTCCTTTTCTCGCATCATTCTTGAACGCCTTGCCCATCTTGTTCCAGAAAGTTGGTTTTCTCGTCTCGATCAGATTAAGTAATTCCTCCATCGTGAAATGACCTTCTAACAATGGCTGCATCGCAATGACAGCTACATGACGAACAATAAAATATTCTAAAGCAGAAAGCTCCGAGAAGTATTTCGTACCATGATCACGGCGTTGTTGAGGGGAAGGTTCACCTTGCGCTGGTGCATCGAGACCGTTGCCACTGGAAAAGTTGCGTTGGTGGCCATTGATAAGCTTCGGCTCATTGATGGACGTCCTGAAAAGCTCGTGGCGAGCGTGCTTATACGCATTAGGCCGTTGTTCTTTTGCTTGTTCTGCCGCGACAATTCTCGGGATATCGTCCAGAGTGAGAGCATCCTGGTGGCTAAACATAAGCTCTGTCCGCGACTCCCCATTATTATCCCGTTCCTCTACTATTTGAAACCCTGCATTCTTAGGATCTGATCCCTCAGCCCCAGGTGACCCCGGTCTTGCACTCCGACCTTCTGGTCCATCCATGATGCGAGATGTTCTGGCTTTCCGGATACTTGTAGAGAGATGCTTGTCCATTCGTGTACTCCTCAGGCGGCGAACATCGTTGAGAGTATTTTCATATGAAGATGAGATTCGGTTATCGTCTGTGTTGCCGCCGTATGATTTTGAACGGGTGTCTGATCTCAGCAGTGGAGGTTCTGCTTGCGAGTCGAGTCGGTGGCCTTCGGCTGAATCGTACCCGTTCAGGTTTGGATCATCAGAGGTATGAGGAAGTGTCCCACTAGTTCTGAGGATATCGAGAAGTCTTGCAAGTGCTACTCTTAACAGAAAGACGTACTGCTGCAACCTGGTAACATGCACGAATCCACCGATGGGTTGGAATACTCGACTCTCGCAGTTGTTGCAGGATACTCGCTGGTCCTTCTCACTCCACCGGGCGTCTTCAAGATTATGGCCAAGTTCTCGTGAGCAATTAGAGCACTGCAAACATGCCAAGTGCCACCTTCGTTCACCACAGCAAGCACACTCATCTTCGATAGATCGGCGGCAGTTGGAACAGTAATCGGAATTAGCCGAAGAAAGTCCAGGGATGCCGGTGGTAGCCTCAAGTGACCGGTCATCCGTCCTTATCGCCTCCATATCGCTGAGATCGGTCAAAAACTCATTGAGACAGCTGGCATCGTTCTGTTCCCGTTCCACTTTTAGAGCTCCCTGAAGACAAATTCGTATTAAGAGCTTCAAATAATGAGCCAATCCGGTAACTAAAGCCAGGAGCTCTTGTGTAACCCCAAGTTTTCTGACTCCGGTTTCTTGCGTTTTGGAGAGCAGGGAGAAGAAGGCAACAATCTTTTTGCACAAGAGCTTTGCCTCTCGTGAGTAAGAGAGGCCTATAATGTTAGCTTGCTCGCTTTGACACTAGAAGTAAGAATTACCTTTTGGTCCGATCTTTGTCATGGTCGCATCCAGTTTATCTGCAGACCGGAATAAAATATCAACATGCCAGATGAACTTCTTTGCGACCAGGACCCCATCCACATATGCACCGTTGCTGACGTGTAAGAGCATATCTGATATGCACGCTGCCGAGGACTCTTCAAAAGTCGACAGGACACTCCAGATCCTGTACACCTTCTCCTCCATTCTTTCCTCTTCTTCTTTCACGCGATTTCGTCCTTCCTCGTCCGTGGTGTCCTCTATCTGCCGTTGTTTGTCTTCACTATCTTGCGATGAAGCAAGTCTCACATTCCAGAATTTATGAATCATGTAGCATTCAGGATGCCAGTGCTGATTTTGACCGTTGCGGAATATTTCCACAAATTGTTTGAGAATCGCGGTTTGGCACCCATTGCAGCGTTGAGCAAATTGTGTTGAATAGTGGAAATGGCAATAGACTTGGCCGTCGTGTTCGTAGTAACTGTCTTGCGCTCCGAACACAGTTGGGCATACGGAGCACGTGAAGTGATCGATGTGATACTTCTTATCCAAAGCGGTGATATAAGATCCTCGGAGTGCTCCATTACATTTCTGGCAGATAAGATCCAGTCTTCGGAAGTAATCGGTTTCGCATAAGGGGTACTGGCCTTCACCATTCTCTTCGTCGACTGGGAAGAACTTTGAAGCTACTATTTGCCCGCAGTCCTACAGAACCATACAGTCAGTGAGTGTGACCGTCAAGCATAGTAGAATACTTACCCGACATCTAAAACAGTCTAAATGGAATGTGCCACCTAGTGCGCGGACGAACTGGCCAGTGAGGGGTTCCCCACACTTCTTGCACATCCTAAGTTGTCCTGAAGCTGTTCTCCCGTTCCGATTTCGTGACCCAGTTCGCTCCCCGCTGACCCTAGGTTCGCCATCTCTTTCTCTCCCACTGGCACTTCCTGAGGGCGACGCGGTCAGTCGGTTATCTGGTGCAAATGCACCAGGCATAGGTAGCGGTGCGTCATGCATATCCATGTCTCTTTCCGATTGATATCGGCCCTGTGGCTGTTGAAAGCGCTCTTGCATCCCGAGGTCCCTGTCCACCTGATATCGATCCTGCATACCGACGTCTCGGTCTGATTGATACCGTCTGCCATCATCTGGTTGTGCCTGGCCTCCGTAACCGCGCCCATCGCCGGATGGACGTCCCTCTGATTGAGGGCCCATCATCCGAGACTAAACTCTATGTCCCTCCTGTTGTCGCAAACCGATGTATAGCTCTTGTTCCAGGATACTTTCGAAAGAGGGGTCGAACTCCTGGATTGTTCGGGTCGAGTAGGGGTCGCCAGCGTGGAGGTATTGAGGAGCAGAAAGGTACAGCTATGATTTGAATTTAAATCAGATTCTTTACAGGATGTTCTGGTTGACGAATCGCAATGACCTAATGAATTCGCCTTGCATGCAATTGTGAGTTGGCGACTCAAACGTCGAGGAACATCCACCCGGCAGGACCTGAAACAGCAACCATCCACCAGGAGCAGCAATAGGATTCCTAAGAATACCTCCTGCTCCCACTATTGCATCGATACGAGGCTGTGAACTGTAGCGAAAAGGCTATGCGTGCAGGATTGTGCGTGTGCTGGTCGCGTGCAAGTCGGTGTGAAGGATATCTCGAGTCGCTAGCGGAGGGTCTGCCACCGTGGTGGGACTTGGCACGTTCCTTCAGAAGTTTTGTTCTTTGCTGAACGGTCGGTAAAAGCACAGTTTGCTGGTTCTCGAAAGGGCGCACCGAAGATTGCAGAGGCGGGGTTGAAGAAGGATATATTGTGTTATGAGCGACTTGAGTTTAAAAGCAGGTCAGGGCGTTTCTGCCTGAAATACAAGGCAGCAACTACCAGTGAGCGCCCTGAAAACTACAACCTTCAGGGCAACGAGAATATGTGATGCGGAGATAAGAGAAAATTGAAAGATCGACACGTGAGATTGTGCATAAAAAGTAAGTGATTTGGTGTATGTTCATGATTGATAGTGGGCATTCCTTGGAGGCTCACGCGCCATTCCTCCTTGACTCGGCCGCAAAGACTAATAAAGTGACTCTCACCTCAGCTTGATCAGAGTAAGGACGCTAGATGAAGGCCTCACTTCCTATTCCAATAGATACAGGCAAGAGCCAGGACATGCTTAAACGGCATGTTGAAGGCGTGCCAAGAGCAAGTCATGGGTGAAGGATGAAACCCCTGTCTGAAAGTCCAACTTGATTTGGAGAAAAGTCGGGTTTAAAGCTCGTACTTCGTAGTTGACAATACAATCAGTGTGAAAATCAGAATCGATCAATGAGGACCCTCCAAAAGGAGAATCTCGCACCCCTTATAGATTCCTCTGTGCAGGTGAAGTAGTTCAAGATGGAGAATAGTCCTAATCTAAAAATAAAGCTTCCAAGAGGCTGAAAGTTCTTGAAGCGAGCGGACTGACCACGCCTGCCTTGTTCTTCGAAACCCCTCCGACCCGACCCAACAACCGCAAACGCCTTGTACTTCGCCAACTCCGATCACCTTATGAACCATCGCAAGAAACGCAAGTTTTCGCCCTCCTCGCTGGATCCGCGATCGACATCATCATGTCAAATCACTCGATAATTCGCATCACAAGGGTACGTTGGGCGCAGGGGCGGTAGTGGGGTCGCAAGGCTGACGCACATTTCTAGGAGCTGTCCGACCTTCAAAAGTCTTCCGACCTTTGTGCGTACCCTCAGCAGATGCTCTCTCTTTCAGCCTGACAGAGGAGAATACTAATAAGAGCCTGTACAGCCCTTGCGGTAGCATGCCGAGATGTCGACGTCCGTAATGTGAAAGCAATCATCATTGGTCCTCCCGATACCCCATACGAGTTCGGGTTCTTCGAGGTTTGTCGAATTCTGTGCAACATCCAGCTGTGTGCTAATGTATCCTCAGTTCTCGGTCAGATTCGGCAAAGGTACGGTCATTTTGAAAAGTCTATGAAGTCCCTGCTAAGCTTAACACCCAGACTATCCGGGCAAGGCACCAGCCGTCACAGCAACAACCACAAACGGAGGAAGATGTCGGTATAATCCCAATATCTACGCAGGAGGAAAGGTGTGCTTGTAAGCTGATCCAACTGCTGCATTTCAGGACTGTGCTAACACAGATTTCAGATCGATTCTTGGGTAAAGTTATTTAGCAAAAGGCAACAACAACCAGCTGACGGCTTGGCAGAACATGGCGAGGTGAACGAGGAGAGGAATGGTCCTCAGCACAAGGCCTTGAGTCTATTCTGATCTCTATACAAAGTCTTATGTCCTCGAATCCCTACGAGAACGAACCCGGTTTCGAGACAGCAAACGACGAGGGCGACAAGAAAAATCAGAAGGACTACGTTGCAAAGGTTACTGCGTCATACTTCTGCTTGTGACTTGACGACTAACTCAGGGATCCAGATCCGCCACGAAACCCTCAGGATTTCCGTCATACAACGACTCGAAGAATACCTCGGTATCTCGCCGTCGGGTGCAGTCCAACCACAGGTTACTTACACCGAGGATAGCGATGGTGATTTTGACAGTAGTGAAGCGGACCGAGAGGAATATGACGAGGCCTCCGTACACTTCGACCCGTTCAAGGATCTTTGCAAACGCCGCTTCCTCTGGTACTACGACTCCTACCTCCTAGCTATCAGCAAGGCCAAGACCGAAGTCACAGATGGACAACCATTCACGCGCATGCCTTTTGAG
>Ga0302325_10018372_pt1 | contig 14737 bp, 10 predicted proteins | sample Palsa_T0_2_FD_201948 | JGI IMG/M metagenome (GOLD analysis project Ga0302325, IMG submission 201948) | Peat permafrost microbial communities from Stordalen Mire near Abisko, Sweden - Palsa_T0_2 | ecosystem: Environmental > Terrestrial > Soil > Palsa > Peat permafrost | place: Sweden: Abisko... | reverse complement strand
ACAGAATGCCTGCCAAAGTGTTTTCCTGATGATACAGTGGTCCGCTACGCGCGCAGTCCCGCACAAGTGTTACTCAAGATTCTGCACCTGTTCGCGCGCTTTTTCGATCTCCGATTTCATTCCCAGCCCCAAATCAGTAATTCGCTGGCCGTTTCCGCTCACTCCGCCCGTCTTTGACAGCAGCGTGTTGGCCTCGCGGTTCATCTCCTGCAGCAGGAAATCGAGCTTTTTGCCCATTTCGCCGCCTGCCTGCAAAAGCGAATGAAAATGCTGGATATGGGTACGCAGCCGGGTAACCTCTTCTTCTACGTCGCTCCGTTCCGCGAGCATGGCCGCTTCCTGCAGCACCCGGTCCCGGTCGATGGCCCCATTGCCGTTCAGCAGGGCCGCAATGCGCTGGCTAATCCGTTCAAAGTAGGCCCTCTGTACGTCGTGCCGCATCTGCGCGACCTGGGAGACGGCGACATCCAGGCGCTCCATGGTGGCGCCCAGGTCCCGGGCCAGCGCGGCGCCCTCCTGGGCTCGCATGCGGTTTAACGCCTCCACCAGGGGGCCGAGCTCCGCCGCCACATCTTCCTCCAGGGCTTTCACTTCCTCTTCGGTGAAGCGCATTTCCCCGGTCAACACACCCGGCAGGCGAAAGATGACATTCAGATCCGGCTGCTGCTGGAGTCCATTCTCCGTCGCGGCGGCGCGAAAGGCGGCGATATAGCCCTGCAGCAGACCAGGGTCAAACTGAGCGCTGGGGCGAAGACCACGGTCGACCGTCAAGGTAACTTCCAGGTGGCCGCGCAGCACCTTTTCCTTGAGCAGCCTGCGCAAGCGCATCTCCAGGGGCTCGGCGCCTGCCGGCATGCGCATGTGCAAGTCGAGAAAACGGTGATTGACGCTCTTGAGAGAGAGATTCCAGGAGAGTAGATCGTTGATCCGGCCGCCGGTTCGGGCAAAGCCGGTCATTGAATGGACAGGGGCGGAATGGAGAGGGGCGGACGACGGAACAGGAGAACTCAAGATTGCACCTCTGCGCTCAACGCAGCTTCGAGCACTTCTTTGGGAAGCACGTTGCCGGGAAACTCCGCCGGGTCCATAAACTGCAACTGATAAAGGCGCTGGTAGGTAGACGAGACACGGAGCAGCTCTTCGTGAGGGCCAATGGCGGTGATGCGGCCGTCTTCAATCACCGCAATGCGGGACGCGCGGCGCACGGTCGATAAACGATGGGCGATGACGAACACCGTCCGCCCGGCAATCAAATTAGAAAGGGCAACCTGCACCAGCGACTCGCTTTCCGAGTCAAGGGCCGAGGTGGCTTCGTCAAGAATGAGGATAGGCGCGTCCTTGAGCAACGCCCGGGCGATGGCAATGCGCTGTCGCTCTCCGCCCGAGAGGCGAAAACCCTTTTCCCCGATCACTGTATCGTATTTTTCCGGAAGCCGCTCGATGAAGTCATGCGCCAGGGCTGCCTGGGCGGAGGCAATGACCCGGCTGATGGGGATGCCGGCTTCGCCATAGGCGATGTTATTGCGCACCGTGTCGTTGAAGAGAATCGTTTCCTGGGTTACGTTGCCGATCTGGGCACGGAGAGAAGCCAGGCTGACATCCCGCAGGTCGTGTCCATCGACGCGGATGCTGCCGGCAGTGACGTCGAAGAAGCGTGGAATCAGGTTCACCAGGGTAGATTTGCCGGCACCGCTGGGACCCACCAGCGCCACCACCTCACCCCGGGGGACCACCAGGTTGATCTCACGCAACACCTGCCGTTCCCCTTCTTCATTGCGATAGTCGAAGCAGACATTCTCGAATTGGATCTGCTGGCGGAATTCCTTAATGACGTAGGCGCCCACCTTTTCCCGCACCTCGTCCTGGGTATCCATGAACCGGAATATCTCCGAGGAGGCGCCCAACGCCTGCTGGAAGTTGTTATAGAACAGGGCGAACTTGCGCACCGGCTCATACAGCTTGAACACCGCGATGATGAAAGCGAAAAAGGTCCCGGCGGTCAGGGTGTGGTTGCGGATGCTGTTGCGGCCCACCCAGAGCAGTAAGGCGATGGCCACCGCGCCGATGGCATCCATGAGCGGCGAACTGATGGCTTGCGCACGGACTGAACGAAGATTGGCGTCGAACAGCCGGCGAGCCGCCTGTTTGAACCGCATCATCTCCCAAAACTCCATATTGAAAGCTTTGACGATGCGGTTGCCGGTGATGGTCTCGTGCAGTATGTTCTGGATCTCGGCCAGTTTGTCCTGCCCCTTGCGGGTGGTCTGCCGCACCTGGCGGCCGATCCTCCGGGCCGAGACCAGAACTACGGGAACAAACAGCAGCAGTACCCAAGCCAGCTTGCCGCCCAGGGCGACGACCACAAAGGCGGTGAAGATCAGGGTGAAGAATTGCTGCAGGAATTCCGCCAGCACCGCAGACATGGCAAACTGCACCCGCTCGATGTCGTTGATCAAGGTCGAAACGATGGTGCCGGTGGAGTTCTGTTGGAAGAAGGAGACCGAGCGCCGCAGGATGGCGTCGTACAGATCGTCGCGGAGGTCGGTGATCATACCGAAACCGGCGTAGTTCACCAGGTAGGTTCCGCAGTAGTCGAAGATCCCCTTGAGCAGGGTGGAAACAACCAGGGCAAACGCAACCATGGCCCAGGCATTGTGGAAGTGGGAGGGAACAATTTGTTGCAGGCTTATGCCGAAGCGAGGTCCGAGGAGGGGGATGGTTTGGTCGGGCGCACTAGGGTCGAGCACCCGGTCGAATATGGGACCGACGAGGACGAGACGGAAGGCATCCAGAAGGCCCACGCCAGCCATTAGGACGACCGATGCGAACGCCTGCAGCCAATACGGCTGCACGTAGCCCAACAGGCGCAGCACCTTCTTCAAGAGGAAACCCTAAAGGCGCGGCGCTGCATGGAACGCATCCCACTATTGTAATCGCCGAGACTATGTCCCCGCCACGATGCCTAGGGGAGGGGGGGTCGGGAAAATGGGGTGAAGGGTACGGGCTTTCAGCCCGTACATAAATCGAGCAGAATCATTTGGCCTTTAGGCCCTGAGGTACGCTCCTCATTTACCTTCTGAGGCATGTGCCTTTTAAGGAAGGCCGCTCCCTCAGTGGCTAAAGCCGCATTTATTGCTAAACAGATATGTACGGGCTGAAGCCCGTACCCTTCAAGGCAGCCTGCATCAATGGGGCATGTCCCGATGGACTGCCTTGACCCGGTAGCCTTCCTTGGCCAGCCGCTTGTGGACCTCCTCGGCAATCATCACGGACCGATGCTGGCCCCCGGTGCAGCCGAAAGCCACGGTGAGATAGCTCTTGCCCTCCTCGATGTAATGCGGCAACAGGAAGAGCAACAACTGCGTAACCCGGTCCAGAAACTCACACGTCTGAGGGAACTCGCGGATGTATTTTGCCACCTTGGGATGGCGACCGGTCAGGTCACGAAACTCGGGCACGAAATGCGGATTGGGCAGGAACCTGACGTCGAAAACCAGGTCGGCCTCAAGCGGGACACCGTTCTTGTAACCGAAACTGATAGAGGAGACCAACAGGTTCTTGTCCGTGTCTCCACGCTCAAACTTCTGCAGGATATAGGCGCGCAATTCATGCACGTTGTATCGGGTCGTATCGACACTGATGTCGGCCAGATTGCGGATGGGATCGAGAAGCTTCCTCTCCGCATGGATCGCTCGAACCACAGTTTCGGTGCGGCCCAGGGGGTGGGGACGCCGGGTTTCAGAGAATCGACGCACCAGGGACGGATCGGAGGCATCGAGAAATACCACCGTGGTCGAAAGAACTTTTCTTACCTGACGGAGGATGGCGGGAAAGCGATCGAGATGCTGTCCCTCACGCACGTCGACGACGAGTGCCGCACGGTTAATCTCCGCCGATTGGCGCACCAGGTCGGCAAATGCCGGGATCAACTCCAAGGGCATGTTGTCGACCGCATAAAAGCCCAGATCTTCAAACGCTTTAAGCGCGGAGGCCTTGCCGGATCCGGAAAGGCCAGTGAGGATTACCAGCTCGGAAGCAACCGCGGGCACCACGGCAGCTTTCTTCTTGGCGGCCTTGGGAGCGGGGGATTTTGGCTCGCGTCGGCGTGGCATGGGGCCATCGTAGCATTCAATAGCAAGTTAAATGCGCCAACTGCCGTTCTCGAGTAACGCCTGTGTCTTTTCCTGCGAAACCGGCGGCGAAAATAAATGCCCCTGACCCAGATCACAACCGAGCTTGAGCAGCGCATCCAACTGTTCCTTGCGCTCGATGCCTTCAGCCAGCATGCGCACTTCCAGCATGCGTCCAAGATCGAAGATGGTTTGCAGGATCGCCGCTTGCTTACCCGGAATGGGCAGGTAGGCAATGAGCCGGCGATCGACTTTCACCAGATCAATCGGCAAGCGGAGGAAGTGGTTCATGGAAGCCAGGCCGGCGCCGAAATTATCCAGGGCGGCACTGACTTTCAGATCCGCTAAGCCCTGGAACACCACCAGGGCGGCTTCCGGATCCTGATTCACTGCAACCTCAGAGATCTCGAGGCGCAGCTGTCCCGGGGGGATCTTCCACTTGGCCAGCAACTCCGCGAGCCCTGCCAGGAAATTCGGATCGCGGAACTGCCGCGAAGACAAATTCACATCAATGCTAGGGTTCTTGTCCGGCATGGTCTCGGCCCAGCGGCTCAGCTGCCGGCAAGCCTCCTCCAGCACAAACATACCCATGGGAATGATGAGTCCTGTCTCTTCTGCCGTGGGCAAGAAATCCTGGGGCGGAATCCACTCCGCATCGTCGCGACGCCAACGGAGCAGCGCCTCGAAGCCCTCGATCTCCCCGGTAGACAACCGGTAGATGGGCTGATACCAGACGGCGAACTCTTTCTTCTCCAGAGCCGTTTTGAGGTCGTGCTCCTTCTTCATCTGTGCCGCCACGTGCACGTGCATGGAGCCGTCAAAAACCTCATGCCGCGCGTGACCGTTGGATTTGGCCTGATACATGGCAAAGTCCGCATCGCGCAGAATCTGTTCCGGACTGGTATGGTCCAGGGTGCCGAAGGCGATACCGATACTGGCGGAGACGAAAATCTCGTGGCCGTTCAGCTCGATGGGCAAGCGAATATCGTGCTGCGCGCGGTCGGCGATTTTGGTTACATCGGAAATATTGGTGACGTCCTCGAGCAGGATGGCGAATTCATCTCCATCAAAGCGGGCCACGGTATCTTCCGGACGCACGCAAGACCGCAGGCGAGCCGCGACGCGCACCAGCAGATCGTCGCCGGCGGCGTGCCCCAGGTTGTCGTTCACTGCCTTGAAGCGGTCCAGATCGAGATACATCACCGCAAAGTTCAAATGCGAATGCCGTTGCTGCCTGGCCATGATCAGCTGCAGGCGATCAAGAAACAAGGCCCGGTTCGCCAAACCCGTCAACGGATCGCGCAGGGCATCGTGCTGCAGGCGGGCGTTGGACTGCTTTTTGTCCCGGATGTCCCGGTAGCTGACAAAATTGCCAATTTCGATACCCGACATGTTGATCGGAGCGACCAGGATCGAGACATCGATGAGTTCGCCAGACTTATGCAGGCGGACCGTCTCCATCGAAGCCCGGCCATGGAGTTGCATGGTGTGCTCGAGGATATCGAACTCATGCCGGCGGGTTTCGGGAATGAGAATGTCGTAGGTGTTCTGGCCCAGCGCCTCATCGGCATTGAAGCCGAACAGGGTTTCGAATTCGCGATTGATATGCAGAATTTTTGAGCCGCGCGTGATCATGATGGCTTCAGGAGCAGCGTTCAACAAATGCTCCAGGAAGTTCGCCGGCGAACCCTCCTCTGCACTATTCCGTACGTCGTGTCGTGGGCCGTCTTCCCCGTCGTGCTCTGATCGCAGGGCAACGATCAGCAGTTCCGGCTCCGGTTCCACGCGGAGCATCCGGAAGCTCCCGCGGACCGGTACCGCAGAATCCAGTGGCGTGCGCATCTGGCAGTGGAAATCGGACGAATAGGGGTGCCCGCCGGAGCCGTGGACATTCGCGGACCCTCGCGACGCCGTCCCCGGATGCGCGTAGACAAAGCCAGGGAACTTGCCGATGAAGAGGTCGTCGATGGGCAGTAACGCACCGTCCTCCAGGTGCAGAATCTCACGCGCCCCACGATTGGCGTAGATTACATTCTTGCCCCGCTGCACAAAGACGTAGCACGGCAAGGCTTCGAGGAGAGACCGTTGTTGGGCCGTGAGTACGGAAACTTCAGCTTCTGAATTCATAGTAGATCAACGCAGCGGACAGAGCCCCTACAGGCTTGAGTATCAAGGTCGCTTTCCAAGCAGGAATATCCCCTGAAAGAAGTACCGGCCAACTCCGAGGTCGCAGTTACTAAGGTCTTTAAAATCCGCAAGCCTCTGCTACCGGATGAGTTAGCGTGGCATTGATGAACAAACCCTGAGTCAGCGATCACTGCGTTTGCGACAAATGAGGGTAACTCGCAGCGATGAAATGCTGCCGAAAAAGTCTCAGCCCGAAGCGCACGGCGTCACAGACTGCGGAAAAACTCCTCTTTTGTGAAGGGTACGGGCTTCAGCCCGTACATAAACCAACGAAACCATTTGGGTTTTAGCCCCTGAGGGAGGACTGGCTCCTTGAAGGGTGCGGGCTTCAGCCCGTACATTAATCACGCATGCTAGGACGGGCTTTAGCCCCTGAGGGCACCTCTTGTACTCGCGCAAACAGCCCTCCGCGGCTAAAGCCGCGCTCATTTCGAAGTAGTTATGTACGGCCTAAAGGCCGTACCCTTCAAGTGGAGAGTTTCCCGCTGCTAACCCAGCCATGTCGAGGGCTCGAACCAAGCCTAATTTGTCAAGGGGCTTCGATCAGTTCCATCTTGCCATCGCGCTTGCGGTGCAGGACTTTCACATTACCTTCGTTATCCCGGAAGACAAACACGTCCCGGTCACGGAACTCCGCTTCCTTGACCGCCTCTTCGAGCGTCATTGGCCGCAACGCCACTGAGTCAAGCGAACGAACCACGTGAGGCTCCGCAATCGGCACCCGCGCCGGGAAGGAATGTACGGTGACGGGAATGGCCGGTTGGGGGTGGCTCTTGCCGTTGGTTGATCCATTGCCGTTGGCAACTTTGTCCGACTTGCTCTCGGGCACACTGCCACGCCCGCTGCGCGCGACGCCCGTCTCCTCCAGTTGCTTTTCCAGTTTCGGTTGACGCTTGCGCGTGCGCTGCCTGTCTTTATACCGCGTCGCCTGGGTCTCGACTTTCACTAGCGCTTCGCGCAGAGCGGACTCCATATTGGCGCTGGATTCGCAGAGAGCCACCAGCGTGCAATTGCGGGTCTTGACCGTAACTTCGGCGATTTGCCGGTATTTCTCCGCAGTCAGAACTACGTGGGCACTGGTGATCTTGCCTAGAATCCTGGCAATGCGTTCGATTCCTTCTTCCGCTAAAGTACGGAGTGGCTGGGTAACTGCCACTTGCCTGCCCGTGCATTCAACCGGCATGTTGAAGCTCCTGAGATGCCCGATTCTATAGCATTTTGACTCTTGCTGTGGGTTGGAGGTTTTGGCGAGGTGAGGTGACTCCCGGGCGGAGCGCATTTCTCTCTGTAGCTTAGACCGCGGAAGGCATGCTCACGCGGCTTTTTCATCAACAAGAAGCTGCCCATAGTCACGCTCGCTACAAATATGATGCAGAAGAATCGCACCCGGACCGGGTCGCATTCTCCGTTGCATCAGTAGACGAAATGACAGACTTAATCGCGCACTCGGCGTTGGTGGGTGCTGGGAATGCGCAGATCTTCACGGTATTTGGCTACCGTGCGGCGAGTTACGTCAATGCCCTGCGCCTCCAACATGCTGGCAATCAAGTCATCGGTAAGGGGTTTTCGCGGATCTTCTTCGTCAATCAACTTCTTGACCTTGCGCTTGAGCAGCATCAGTGGAGTACTGCCCCCCTCGGGCCCGTGGACGCCTTCCGAGAAGAAGAAGCGAAGTTCAAAAACGCCCTGCGATGTGTGCACATATTTGCTCGAGACCGCCCGGCTGACAGTCGATGGGTGAACTCCTATCTCTTCGGCAACTTCCTTGATCATCATCGGCTTCAGCGCATCCACGCCACGCTCCAGGAAGTCGCCCTGGCGGCGGACGATGGCTTCGCAGGTTCTCAGGATAGTGTTCTTGCGCTGCTCAATATTGCGCATCAACTGCAATGCCGACCGATACCGCTCTTTGACATATTCCTTTACATCTCTCTCCGTGCCTTCCTGCGACAGCAGTTTGCGATAGCCATGGTTGAGGCGCAATGTGGGCAGATCTTCCTCATTCATGACCACCACAAACTCACCGCCCCGCTTGACAAAAGCCACGTCGGGCTCGATCAGGCGGGCATCGGAGCGGTTAAATCGCTGGCCGGGACGAGGATCGAGGCTGCGAATAAAGTCGATGGCGTGCTGGATGGCTTCCGGCTGCGCGCCCAGAACCTTGGACATTTCGCGCAAGTCCCGCTTTTGCAACAACAACAAGTGCTGATCGACAATGCGGGCAGCGAGCGAAAACGCCTGCAACCGGACCTCGTGTAAGCCCAACGGGTGAGCCGCTTCACCTTCCCCCGCAGGCGGGTCGGCCTGCACGGCCGTTGAAGCCGCCCGGTGACGTCCCAACTGGAGATGAAACTCACGGCGCTGGGCCTCAACCTGTACCAGCAGGCATTCGCGCAAACTCCGCGTGGCCACGCCAACCGGATCGAGGTTCTGCACCAGTTGCACAGCTTCGGCGAGAAGCTCGGACGCGGCGCCGGGAGGAGCGACAGAGAGAGGATCGTATTCACGCACGAGTCCCGCTAACAACTCCTCGTCTCCGGCCATCAGATAGCCGTCCTCATCGAGGTTGCCCACCACATATTCAGCCGCAGCGCGCAGGTCGCTGCTCAGATTCAATGAACCCAGCTGCCAGAAAAGGTGATCGGTGAGCGTGCTGGGCTGAGAAAGAAAATTCTCGAACGATGGCTTGTCGGTTTGTTCAAAACCGTTGGGCGTGCGGAAGCCGGGATCCAGATAATCCTGGAAGTAGGACCCAAAGTCTATTTCATCGAAAGGATCACGCTTATCGCGCTCCGCCTCGGCGGCGATCTCGTCCACGCTTCGTTCCCGCTCTGCCTCTTTGAGAGCGACGTCGTCGATGAGCGGAACACTCTCTTCCAACTCCTCCAACACCGGATTCTCGACAATCTCGGTGTTGATCAGCTCCTTCAGCTCCAGCTTGTTGAGCGCGAGCACACTGACCATCTGCATCAGGCCAGGCGTCAGGATCTGACGCTGCGCTACCTTCAGGCTTAGCTTTGGTTGTAGAAGAGCCATTCCATTTCACCGCATCCACAGCTTGCGGCCTTAGTTTACCTTTTCTGAGCCTCGATCGTAGAGGGCTTTTTCCTAATCGCCCAACATCGCCAACCTGTGACCAAGGTCACTCATTGGTGCGGGGAGAAACGCCAGCCTAGTTCAACGAAAATCCCTCGCCCAGATAAACCCGGCGCACTTCAGGATCTTTGCCCAACTGCTCCGGGGTTCCGGTGCGGAAGATACGTCCTTCATTGATGATGTAGGCGCGATCGGTAACCGAGAGGGTTTCGCGTACATTGTGATCCGTGATCAGAACGCCGATACCGCTCGCCTTGAGGTCGAAGATGATCTCCTGCAAGTCGAGCACGGCGATCGGATCAATGCCCGAAAATGGCTCATCCAGGAGAATGAACGATGGCTGTATGCAGAGACAACGGGCTATTTCCACTCTTCGCCGCTCACCACCGGAAAGCGCGTAGCCGCGGGTTTTTCGGATATGCCCCAGGTTCAACTGGTCCAGCAGTTTTTCCGTTCGGGCGCGTCTCACTTCGAGCGAAAGGGACTGCACTTCGAGCACGGCCAGAATATTCTCTTCCACCGTCAGCTTGCGAAAAACGCTCGGCTCCTGGGGCAGATAGCTAATCCCATACTGCCTCGCCCGCAAATACATGGGAACCCGCGTGATATCTACTTCATCGACGAAAACCTGTCCCGAATCAGGGGCGATCAGACCGACAATGATGTAGAAGCTGGTAGTCTTGCCGGCGCCATTGGGACCCAGCAACCCCACCACCTCGCCCTGACAGACCTCAAGGTTTACGCCCCGAACCACCTGACGGCCCTTATAAGACTTGCCAATTTCGTCTGTACTAAGTTTTTGCATTCATTTCGCTACCCTGGTCTGGGTCACAGCCTTGGAAGTGCCCCCACTCACCACGACGCTATCATCGCGATCATTGAAAATCAACGCGTTCCCGGTTACTGTTCCGCGCACCTGGTCGGTCAGGCGAGGAGGTGCGGTGCTGGTTCCCGTCAGCAGGAACCTGCCGTCCGCCGTGGTGTACGTCAGCTCTTCGCCTGCGCCTTTACGGCCCGGCTGCTGCAGTTCCACGGCACCGCGAGCCACGATCCTGGAAACCTGGTTGCTCGTTGAAGGCTTGCCCGGCGGCTGCGCACCGGCTGCAGGAGCAAAATAAACATCCATAAAATTCGCATGCAGTAGTCCGCTCGACGTCTGCGCAACGACCGCTCCGGTAAAAACAGCTTTGTGATCGCTCTCCGCGTAGACCAGCGTGCGGCTTTGCAATCGGACAACGGTGGGCGTTCGGGTAGGTGGGTTAGTGCGGGCCGGAGTTGCTGAAGTACTCGGCGAACCGGTAAAGACGGCGTTCACCGCCGCCGCATCTCCCTCCGGACCATGGGCGAAAAGGGTTGCATGCGGCCGCGAGAGTTCCAGCACGGGGGCGGCCACGGAATCGCTTCCCTGCCATAGACGACCCGGCTCGCCGATTTTTCCGAAAAAAGTCGTCAGGTTCGTGGCGTGATCAAGATGAGCGTGATCGGCCACAACATGCACCGGCCCGGACCCGGTAAACACCATATTCTGCTGGCCGTTCGTTTGATGGTACGTGGCTTTCACGCCGCCCGTCGCATCGGCATTTCCACTGCTCCGCGAAACTTCAATCAAGTTCGCGCTCAGCTCTCCACTGGTTTCCTGCAGGCGCGGGCTTCCCGACAGCTGCACTACCTGCGTAGCTGTGTCATAAGCGGCTCGCTGGGCGGTGGCGGTGGTAACCGCAGGAGTTTGCCCGCCAGGGTTCGCCGCGCCCTGTTGGACTAAAGTCACGTTTCCCAACTGCACTGCAGACTGCAGCTGCGCCGCCGGTTGCGCTGCCGGAGCATCGGACTTCGCCTTGCTCCCGCCGGGCTTTGCACTGGGATGAGATGGGGCGAAGGTGAGCAGAAGATTGTCACCTTTGCTGCTCTGCGTTACCCCGTTGGGGCTTACCGTGACCAAGCTGGTGTGGCCGGTCCCGCGCAAGCTGGAAAGAGTCTCCCCGTCCACCAGGGTGGCGAAGAGTTCATCGCCTTGTACTGTAGTGTCCTCGGGCGGGGTCTTGGTGTAGATGGTGTGCACGTTTAGCCGCGCTCCGCCGTCGGCGAGAATGTGCTCGGCCTGCGGGCTGCGGTCTGGGCCGGTCTTGAAGTCGATGTCGACCTTCGTGGCTTGCATCTGCCGGGTGGTCGATTCTTGCGAATTCTGCTTCGTCTTGCCCGCATTGACCTGGGGCAACTTCTCCTCGTCGACGACCGAAACAGCATCGCGCAGCTGGGCGTGCCGAACCGTGGATTGGGGGCCGAACAACAAGGTTCCCGATGAGGCCGAACCATGCAGCAGGCGTGCCGCACTATTGGCCACATAAAGTAGACCGCCATCCATGACCGCCTGCTCCGGCACGCTCTTCGAGCCGAGATCGATATGCGCGATTCGGCTGTTGATCTGCTGCCCGTCGCTGCCGGTGAGGATCACATGCCCTTCCGCCAGAACCTGGTAAGCCGATCCATCGGCGCGGAAGGAGACCGTGGCCTGATCCGAGGAGCTGTGCGCGTCGCTATAGTCGGCGACGTCCTGAAGCAGAAAGAGCATCCGGCTGGCGCGATCGAATTGCGCATGATGGGCACGGACCGCCAGCGGGTTTCCGTTGACACTGGAATTGAAAGCCACGTCGGCGGTAAGGATGACCACTCCGGTTTGTGAGTCAAAGCTGGCGCCGGTCGCGCTGCCGGCCGCATTGGCCAGGCGGAATTCAATCTTCTCCGTGGTACTGGCGAGGCCGGTTTGCTTGTTGAACACCAGGCCTGAGGTCTTGACGTGGACGGTGCTCCTGCTTTCGCCATCCTCCGCCGGCGCTTTTGGCGCTTGCGAAGCGGAGGTCGCGGCTCCCTGAAAATCGATCTGGACCTCGCCCATGGCGCGGGCAATCCCATGGACCGGATCCCAGTCGAAGGCCTTGCCATAGATGCGGTTGGCCGGCGCTCCCTGGGCGCCATACAGGGTGATGCTCACATCATGCAGCTCGGCGTGGCCGTCACTCTTGTACTGCACCGCCTTGGAGGCGTGCAGGGTGTAGATGGTGTGGCCGCCCCGCGACTCCGAGTAGGTAAAGCCTTCGGTCGATTGCTTGATTGAGTTCCCCAAGCCATACGGCAGGTCATGGCCCAGTCGCCGTCCCTGCCAACGCCCATAGATAAAAAACACCGCGATCGCGGCGACCAGCGCCCCGCCAAGGATCAGGATCCAGAAGCGCAAGCGAGCCGGCGTCACTCGCATAGCCGGTCGCGCAGCGGCGCCGTTCTACAGGGAAAGGCGCGTGGAAGCTGCGAGGCCACCGGGTTCCTCAGAAAATCCGCTACGCCCATATTCCTCATCTTCTCACTCTCTATATCGTCCACGTGGCGGCCGTGAAGAAAGCTTTAAGATGAAGGGATGGCTGATCGGTTGTATCTGAGTCTGTGGTTCCCCAATTTTCGCCTTCCGGCACTCGCTCCGGCGATCGTCTCGGTGCTGAAGCAGTTTGGCGGGGTTGGGCACTCGCCGCGTGTACATGCTGCCGCCGCTTACCCTATCTCCTGGAACGAGACTCCTTTCTACCAGAGAATTTATGAAGAGGACGAGGTCCAGGAATCTGCCCCGGAGCGAGCCGTAGCCGAGGCCACCGAGATCCTGCATGACGACTTTGCTTACGAATTTGAGCTCAAGTGGGATCTGTGGGTGGCAGAAACCGTGGGCGGCCTCGATCCAACCTGGAAGCAGGAGCTGGCGGTAGTGCGCGTGGTTGGCTTTGGACCCCAGTTCGATGAGGGGGCTTACGAGCAGAATGGGCAGGTCCGGGTGGATTTTGGCCTGGACACGCCCTTTCTGCTGGAAGAGGTCGAACTGGACCAGGTAGACGCCGAGTATATAAAACGCAATGTCCAGAAGCTGGTGGAAGTCACCAACCTGATCCAGGAAAATTGCGGCATCAGCAGCCGGTTGCTATGGTCGGATTCGGGTGAGAACCTGGCGCAAAAGCTGATTGCCCGGCTGCAGCGGGTGAATTAGGCCCTACTGCGTTTGCATCATGTTGCCGTGGCGGACGTCTGCTCCGCACACCCAGAAGATGACATCTTCGGCCATGTTGGTGGCGTGGTCGGCGATCCGCTCCAGGCTGCGGGAAATAAACAGCAGGTTGACAGCGGACTGGGCCGCGCTCGAATCCTTCGCTATGCAATCGAGCAGCACCGCCTTGGCCCTGCGGTTCATCTCATCGACCGCATCATCCATGGCCAGTACGCTGGTGGCTAGTTGGGCATCGCGCTCGGCGAGTGCCTGAAGCGCCTTGCGGACCATGGTCATCGATAGTTCCGCCATGCGCGGAATGTCGATCGGAAATTCGCACGGCTGGCTCCCGGCGAGCTCTTCGGCCAGCAAAGCAATCGTCATCGACTGGTCGCCTACCCGCTCCAGGTCGGAGTTGATTTTGATGGCAGCAAGAACAAAGCGCAGATCTACAGCCATGGGCTGCTCCATGGCCAGAATATCGAGCGCCATCTGATCGATCTCGCGTTCCGAGCGGTTGATGATCGCCTCGTTCAAGCGCACATTGGCGCACGCTGAAAGTTCTCCGCGGCAGTGCGCGTCCAGCGCGAGATGCAGCGTTTGTTCTGCCACACCGGCCATCTGCAAAAGGCGTTCACGAAGGCTCTCTAGTTTTTGATGAAACGAAATCCGGGTCATGGGTTTTGCCTCCTGAATGAAATTCTCCCTTTTGCTATGGTCAGATCTTCGCTCGCGTTAAGACGAGGTGACTGCAGGGGGGTCCGAACCGCAAATTGCACCGTTGCCTGTGCGTAAAACATGCGATCCGTTGGAATAATATACAGCCTTTAACATTCTATTAACATAAATGTTTTAATAGCTGCGCCGAATTGCACCTAGGTGGTAGGCAGATCAAAGTGGAATCTCAAAATCGGAAATTATGAGGCGCGCCGGTAGCGGCTGTAAGGACTAAGGCTGAAGTCCGGGGACGGTAGGTACGGCTGAAGAGACTGGGGAAAAATCTCTGAACGAAGGGCAAGGCTTCAGCTGCGGAAGGCGCGAGTCTACTGGGAGTCACCGCTGTGACGCTTTGTATCAGGGCACGACTTTAGAGGCTGCGGAAAAACTCGGTTTTGTATCACGGCACGACTTTAGTCGGGCCGATAAGCACCGACAAGGATCTGGGCTTTAGCCCCTGAGGTACTTTTTTCCCGGAAGCGTATGGGCCTTAAGAGTCCGCGTGAGAACTGGCTCCTTGAAGGGTACGGGCTTCAGCCCGTACATTAATCACGCAAGTTAGGACGGGCTTTAGCCCCTGAGGGCA
>Ga0302325_10018371_pt1 | contig 14737 bp, 12 predicted proteins | sample Palsa_T0_2_FD_201948 | JGI IMG/M metagenome (GOLD analysis project Ga0302325, IMG submission 201948) | Peat permafrost microbial communities from Stordalen Mire near Abisko, Sweden - Palsa_T0_2 | ecosystem: Environmental > Terrestrial > Soil > Palsa > Peat permafrost | place: Sweden: Abisko... | reverse complement strand
CATAGCAGGCGACCGAGAAGTCCGCTTCGCAGTCGGCGGTCGTCGGCGGCTGCGAATAGTGCCCGTCGGCGTGAATCACGCCCGGGTAGATCCGGATCGTGGGCGCGGCCGTCGCCGCGGCCGCGGTCGCGACGGCGCTGAGCATCGTCAACGTCCCGGCCGCCACCAACGTCGTGAGAAATCTGCGCGTCATCGCAAACGTCCTTCCTTTCCGCCCGGCTCGAGTAGTGCCCCTACGTGACCCGGGCATCGTATCTGCCTCGCGCCGGATGCGCTGGCTTTCATGGGTAAGGGATGCGGGCGCCGGGCGTCAGGCCTCGCCCGGCGCGGGACGCTGCGAACTCCCGATGGCGAGACCGGGGTCTCGCTGAGAGCCGCACACAGGAGCTCATCCTGGCCGCCCGCAGGCCGAGCGCCTGCTTGAGCGGCTACTCCGGGCGCTCAGTGCCATGCTCGATAGGCTCGGTGCATACGCATAACGGCTGCACCCGCCTCTTGCTCTTCGACGCGCACGCCTGCAGGGCTTTCGCGGCGGAGCTTGCGACGCTCGACCGTTCAGGATGCGAGATGGCTGCGGCGGCCAGAGGGCGCTCGGTCGCGTGCGGGCAGTAGTGCACGGGCGAAGAACGCCGCGACGCGCAGGGTGCTCGCTGCTCCTCCGGGTGCGACCGTCGCTTCGTGCCCCTCGCCCTTGACAAGCCACAGCTCGCGCGGCGGCCGGGCGTGGTCAAAGGTGTCGATCGTCTCCCACGGCTTCACTTCGGTGTCGGCGAGGCCCTGGATGAACAGGATCGGCCGAGGGCTGATGCGGGCGACGACCGCCGCCGCTCGATTCTGAGCGAGATCCGCACCGGTGCGCAACTCGAGCAGCCAGATCGACAGCGGCGTCCACAACGCCGTGGGATGCAGGACGATGTCGCTGAGGCGTGCCTGTGCATAGGCCGTCAGGTAGGGCGCGCTGCCGTCGACCACGACGGCCTTCACGCGGGAGTCATCGGCGGCTTCGAGGATCGTGATGTCAGCTCCGAGCGAGAATCCGAATGCGCCGATTTCGTTGCGGTTGACATGCGCGTGGCGCGCGACGGTGTCGATCACGGACCTCAGGTCCTTCGCCTCCAGGGGGCCCTTGGTTGCCGTGCCACCGCTGCCGTCGCGCCCGCGCTCGTTGTAAGTGACCACGGTGAACCCTGTGGCGTGCAGCGTGTTCGCGACCGGGAGCATCTCATCCTGATCACCGCCGTACCCGTGGGAGAGGACGATCGTGGCGTCGTAGCGCCCCGGGAAGAAGCGCCCGAGGAGCGTTACGCCTGTGCTGCTGCGCACCCTCAGCGGCTCGAGCACCGCCGCAAGCGCGGGGTAGTCGGCCAGGTTCCAAGCGTAGTGCGGCCGGGCGGGATACATGATGTCGCTCGACGCCCGCCACGCCAAGCCGAAGAGGATCGCAACGACCGCGCCGACGGTGGCCGCGGCGATCGCGAGCAACCGCCGCCCTCGGTGCATGCGGGCCTGGTCAGCGTGCGACTGCTGCGCGGTAGTGTCAGCCTTCAATGGGTACCGCCCAAGCAACGCGGAACGAGTAGCTGGGCTTGCGCACGCTGATTCGCGGCGGGCGACGCGCGCGCAAATCTCAGAGGCGCAGGGCCGCGCCGGCGCTGAGTAGCTAGGCGTATGCCTGGGGTGCGTGGGGTTTCCTCGCCCTATCCAGGGCCGGAGTGAGCTCATGGAGACATTCGCCCGCCGGCGAAGGCGACGCGGCCGACGTCGTCCGGCGGGGATCGAGAGCCTGCCCGACGCGACCCGCGAGCTGGAGCGCAACGAGGCTCTGCGCGCGGCGTTCGCCAAGACCCACGACGGCGACTACCTCGACTATTTCGTCGAGGTCAAGCGACGTGAGGTGCAGTCCGCCCACGAGCGGATCACCCAGTGGCAGCTCGACCGCTACTTGCAGCTGTTCTGATCTGCTCAATCAGCGATGAGGAACCGGTCAGACGCCGATGCGCGAGCCGACCGTCGACGTCCGGTCGTCCGGTAGTTTGAAGTGCTCGATTGGACTCGCCGCGTTGCGGGCCATCGCGACGAACAGCAGCTTGCGCCAGCGGCGCATCCCAGGTTCGCTCGTAGGCACGATCGTGATCCGGGAGACGAAGTAAGAGGCGTGCTCCAGGTCGAGGTTGCGTTCGAGCAGCCCACGCTTGCGTGCGAGCGCTAGGGCTGCCGGGACGTCCGTCCCGTCTTGATACCCGGTCCGGAGCGTGAAGTGCCTGACTTTGAACAGGCCGCTCCCGAGGGTTGCGACCGAGAGCCGTTCGAACGAATCGACATGGGGGACGCTCACCGATTCGATAGACACGATCAGGACCTTGTCGTGGAACACGCCGTGGCGCTCAACGTCGGCTTTCAGCGCGAGTGGAGTTTGGAACATGTCGGGGCTGAGGTAGACGGCGACGCTCCGGACTCGGTGCACTGGCGGGTCGCTCATCCGGACGCGATACAGGAACTCCTGGAGCGAGCCCTCCTCCTCGGTGCGGTTGCGAGTGACTATCTCGCGACCGCGGCGCCAGGTGACCATGACGATCGCCGACAGCAGCCCCGTGCCGAGCGGGATCCAGGCGCCATGGGCGATCTTCGTCAGGTTCGAGGTGAAGAAGGCAACCTCAACGGTCAGGAACACGACGGCGACGATGCAGAGCTTCCAACGGGAGGTGCGCCACAGCGACCGTGCCACGGCCAGGAACAGGATCGTGTCCAGGACGAATGTGCCGGTGACCGCGACGCCGTAGATGTTGGCGAGCGCGCCCGAGCGTCTGAAGATCAGCACGAGCATCGTGACGCCAAGCGCAAGAGTCCAACTGATCAGTGGCACGTAGATCTGCCCCTCCAGCTCAGACGTGTGTGTGATTCTGAGCCGCGGCAGAAAGCCGAGTTGCACGGCCTGGCGAGCGATTGAGAATGACCCGGTGATCGCTGCCTGCGAAGCGATGATCGTTGCCGCTGTGGCTAGGAACACCATCGCTATCCGTCCTCCGCTGGGAACCAGCAAATAGAACGGGTTCGTGATCGTGTGGGGATGCGCGAGGATCAGGGCGCCCTGTCCCAGGTAGGACAGCAATACGGCTGGGAACACTATGCCGAACCAGGTCCGCCGAATCGGCATGGCGCCGAAATGCCCCCGGTCCGCGTACAGCGCTTCGGCTCCTGTTACGGCCAGCACGACGCCGCCGAGCGTGAGAAACGCGGCCACGCCGTGATCGATCATGAAGCGCGCGCCCCAGCTCGGCGATAGGCCCTGCAGAACCCCCGGATGCGCTAGCACCTCGCGACCGCCCAGAACTCCGATCACCGTGAACCACACGAGGATCAGCGGGCCGAACAGCCAGCCCACGGCACCAGTGCCGTAGCGCTGAATAGCGAACAGCCCCAGCAGGATCGCCAGCGAGATCGGAACCACGAGATGAGCAAGGCTCGGCGCTGCGACCTTCAGCCCCTCGACCGCGGATGTCACCGAGATCGCCGGCGTGATCATCCCGTCGCCGAAGAACAGGCCGGCGCCGAATATGCCGAGCGTGACCAGCAGCGTCGTGCGTCCCACGTGACGTCGCTGGATCAGGGCGGCGAGCGCCATGCCGCCACCATCGCCCCGGTTGTGCGCGCGCATTAGGAAGCCGGCGTACTTGATCGACACGACGATCGTCAACGCCCAGAAGATCAGCGAAACGATCCCGTAGACGCCAGCCACCGTCGGGTGGGCCGCGTTCGCGTGCTGAGTGAAGATCACCTGCTCGGCATACAACGGGCTCGTGCCAATGTCGCCGTACACGACGCCGAGCGCCCCCAGTGCCAGCACCAGCCGGCTGGCGTGCGCGACGACATCACGCTCGGTGTCGACCTCGATCGGGGCGGAGACCCCATCGACCGCCACCGGCGCGGCGGTCGACACCGGCCAGTAGCTCAGCTTATGGGCGGCCTCGTTGAACGTTCGACGCACGCCCCCGTTCGTCTTCGAACCGCCGTCACAGAGCAACCCGTCTGGATCAAGCCTGTGCGCCGCCTCGTGAAAGCTCCTCCGCCCGCGGGGTGCGTTCATGTCACCAGCGCTGGGCGCAGGCCGAGCAACCGCATGTCCGTCAGCAGGTCGGCGAGATCTTGCTGAGCCGCCGCGACAGACTCGGCTTCGACTTCGATGCGCAAGACGAGCTCTCCGCGATCAGAGCGCTCCAGTCGGCCAAGCGCGAGCGCGCTCTGCCCATTGGCGACCCGCTGGCTGAGCCATGCGCGCATCTCGGCGGTCATCAACGCCGGCCGTTGCAATCGAACCAACACCTCGGCCACGTCGAGACGGTGTCACTCTCGGCGCCGTCCCGCTATGGGTGCAAGTCCCTATCTTGGGCGCCGCAAGCGGACGCTGCGTCGAAGTTGGAGCTGACGGTGGCGAGGACTCGAGGAGACCGGGGCTGGTGCGTGCCTTAGGGCTCGAGGAGACCGCGACGGATCGCGTAGCGAGTTAAGTCGGCGACATTGCGAAGGCCGAGCTTGCCGAGGATGTTGGCGCGGTGATGATCTACGGTCTTGCGGCTGATAACGAGCTCGCCGGCGATCTGATCGCTGCTGTGGCCCTCAGCGATCAGCTTGACTACCTGAAGCTCACGCGGGCTGAGTGGATCCTCAGGCGTGGCCTCGCCTCTCCGCGCTTGTTCGAGGTAGTCCCGGATCAGCGCGGTGGCCGCCTTCGGATATATGAATGACTCGCCGCGCATTGCCGCACGGCACGCGTCCACCAGATCGCGGTTCGCCGCGGACTTCAGTACATAGCCCGACGCGCCCGCCTTCAACGCCTCGAAGAAGTAGCGCTCGTTGTCGTGCACCGACAGGATCAGCACGCGCAAGCCAGCCCGACGCCTACGCAGGTCCACGGTCGCTTGGAGCCCAGTGAGCCGTGGCATCGAGACGTCGAGAATCGCGAGATCAACGTCATTAGCGAGGGTCTGATTGACCGCCTCGAGTCCGTCGGCCGCCTCCGCGACCACCTCGATGTCGGTCTCGCGGTCGAGCACCGCACGCAGACCGCTGCGAACGACCGCATGATCGTCCGCGAGCAGTACCCGCGTCTTGAGCGGCGTTCCCACATCCCCTCGCCTAGACCGAAACCGTCAAGACGATCTCGGTCCCGCCACCCCGGGCAGCTCGGATCTCGAGCTTCGCATCGATCAGCATCGCCCGCTCGCGCATTCCACGTAGCCCGTGCTCGTTGACGTGCTCGGACAGCCCGCATCCGTTGTCGCTCACGATCAGCTCGATTCGTGCGTTCTGGTACTTCAGGGCGACCAGCACGTCGGTTGCGTCGGCATGGCGCAGAGCGTTGGTCAAGGCCTCTTGCGCAGCCCTGTAGATCACCAGCTCGACCTCGGCCGGCAACGCTGGAATCTGCCACTCCAGAGCGCGGCGAATCCGTATTCTGCCCTGCCGATCGACACGCGAGCAGAGAGCGATCAAGGCGTTCACGAGTCCGAGATCATCCAGCGCCTCGGGCCGCAGCTCCCGCCCTATCCGACCCACATCCTCCAGGCTCCGAAGGGCGGTCCGTGTGATTTCGGCCAGCGCCTCATCCTGACACGACGCGTCCGTCATGGCGCGCTCGGCCCGCAGCGCGATCGCCGTCAACGTCTGACCTACCTCGTCGTGGAGATCACGAGCGATCCGCTTCCGCTCAGCCTCCTGGGCGGCTAAGACTCTCCTACCGCTCTCGCGCCTCTCGTTCTCAAGCCGGTCGAGCATCGCGTTGAGCGCTCCAGCGAGCGCCAGCACCTCGGCGCCTGCTCCCTCAAATGATTCGGCGCGACGACCGGGTTGAGCCGGATCGACAGCGCCCATCGTGGCCGACAATCGCCGGAGCGGCCCGAAGGCACGGCGAAGCAGCATGAGGTCGGCGACAAGCATCATGATCAGGCCAATCATCAGAACCAGCAGCTCACCCGGAGTAGCAACGCGATGTACGGTCACGGGGGCCCACGCAAGCCCCGCAAACGCAACCACGCAGACCGCGGCGTTCGCCGCGAACACCCGCCACAGCAGTGACACCTGATCCCACGGCCGCGCACGACGCGAGCGCGCAGCCGCGCGAAACGCCGAAGGAGGCATCGTTGACGCCTCCGTGGCCGGCAGCGGAGCTTCTTGAGTAGACGGCAAGACGATCATCTCCCCGCTCGCAGCCAGACCGCATCTGCGCGAGGGACCCGAGACACTACGACCCGGAGGCGCGACCAGCAAGACGGCCCGCCTGAACGAGCGTTCCCGTCGAGCTCGCCAGCAGCGGTTTCACGAGTTCGTGAAGCCGGCTGGCGCGGCGCGGGCTAGCTAACCAGGCGTCGTGTGAGCGCCGGCGTAGCACAGCAGCGGACTGCTTGCGTCATACAACAGGTACGAGACGATCCCGGCCACGTGCGGACGGCACGTGACCGTCGACCTCAGGTGGGCGTCCGGCATCAGCGCGCCACGCAACACCGACGGGATGCGCAGCGAGTTGTGCATCTGGGCGAGCGCGCCGGGCTCGGCGTCCGGCAGAAGTTCGCGAGCGGGGCCGGCTCCGCGCGCTCGACGAAGCAGTTCTCGGCCTTACGGCGTTCCTCGAGCATCCGAGCGCGACCGCGGCGAAATACTCATCGCCTGCATGGCCGGTCGGCGCGGCAGCGACGACGGACAGCCGTGCCAGCGCACCAGCCCGCCCGAGCTACCCGACCGCCGTCGCCATGCACCTCAAAGCAACGCCCATCGCCAGCCGATGCGCAATCCCGGCTGCGCGAATGTCGTCACCCCGAATCTGCTGACCGCTCATACCCGTCAGAACACGGCGCGCGCTCACGCGAACCACGTCGCGCGACGCTCAGCGCAGGACCCCAGCACGAGCTCGCGGGCACCGAGCAGCGGTCAGCCGACGAGCGCGAGCAGGTTCGTGGTCTGCTCAAGCTTCGCATGACAAAAACCGTCAATCCCCGCCAGGCCCAGGGCCTGACACTTAAGGTCTCAGGCACCAACGAAGCGGCGCGACGCTGTGGCCGCCCCTCGCGACCGGCGCTGAACGAAGCGAGCACCACGCCGGAGCGCCGCCCCAGCGGCGACGGAGCGATCTCCTCCCGCCGCCGGTCGAAGCAGAAGCTCTCAGCGACGGTCACCGCATGTCCAATGATCCGCCCGATGGCTCGACGCGTGCGTGACGCGCGCCGGGCGAACGGGCCCTGTAGGTCGCGGTGTTCGGCAAGGCGGCGCGGGCGGTGTCGATCGAGCTCTGCCAGTCCTCGACATCATCGTGTGAGATGTGGGCAAACACGCCGCGTTTGGAGGCTTCCTGACGAATCCGGGTTCTGACTCGTGCACGAGGGCGATGACGGGGCAGGCGGCCTCGGGCACGATCTTGTCGATCAGGTCAAGCGCGTGCTGTGAGCTGGCGCCGAGTCCGACGAGCGCGACACCAGGTCTGGCCCGCTCCCCGTCATCATTGGGTTGCGGCGCGGCCCGCTCGCTGGTAGAAGCCTCTGATCCGACCCGTCCTGCCTGCCCGACCTGACCGCTGAGATAGTGGTGGGAGACGCTCCACCCGAAGGGTCGGCTGACGGGCCGGACAGCGGGCCGTCTGGCGAACTGATCGCTGAGCCCGAGGCGGTCCGAGCCCGATCTGATCCGGAGGCCGATCAGGCGGTATGGGCCGCGCGTACGTTGCGGTGGCGGGAGCGGCTTGCGCGTTTGGTGGCGCGAGAGCCAGGTGGGCTGACCGTGCTGGCGGTGGTCGTCGGAGCTGGCGCCGGGCTGGGTGCGGTCGGGTTTCGCGACATGATCCTCGGCTTCACGTACGCGTTCACCGGGCATCGCGACTACAGCGCGGTGGGTCATGCCGCGAACCCGGTGCTGCCGGGGTTGGGGATCTGGTTCGTGGTGCTCGCTCCGGTGATCGGCGGGCTGCTGTATGGCCCGCTGGTCAGCCGGTTCGCGCCGGAGGCGCGCGGGCACGGGGTGCCGGAGGTGATGTACGCGGTCAACCGCGAGGGTGGACGGATGCGGGCGCAGGTGCCGATCGTGAAATCGTTGGCATCGGCAATCTGTATCGGGTCGGGCGGGTCTGTCGGCCGGGAGGGCCCGATCGTGCAGATCGGCTCAGCGCTCGGGTCGGTCCTCGGACAGTTCCTGCGCCTGTCCGAATCGCGGCTGCGGCTGCTGGTCGCGTGTGGCGCCGCGGGAGGGATCTCGGCGACATTCAACGCGCCGATCGCCGGCGTGTTCTTCGCGCTGGAGCTGATCCTTCGCAACTTCGAGACGCAATCGTTCGGTCTGGTCGTGCTCAGCTCGGTAACCGCGGACGCGATCGGCCGTGCGGCGTTCGGCAGCCACCCGTTCCTCACGCTTCCGGCATTCAGCTTCAGCTCACCGCTGGAGCTCGTGCTGTATGCGGGCCTCGGCGTGCTCGCCACTGGGGTCGGGCTCGTGTTCGTCCGCGTGCTGTACTCCGGAGAGGATCTCGCCGACCGCCTATGGGGGGGTCGGCCCGAGTCGCTGCGGCCCGCTGTCGGGGGTCTGCTGCTCGGGCTGCTGCTGCTCGCGGTGCCGCAAATGTACGGTGTCGGCTACCCGGTGCTCCAGCGCGCGGTCGCCGGTCATTACGTGATCCTCGTCCTGCTCGGCCTGCTCGCGGCGAAGATTCTTGCGACCAGTCTGACGATGTGGATCGGCGGCTCAGGTGGTGTGTTCGCGCCGTCGCTGTTCATGGGCGCGATGCTCGGCTCAGCCTACGGCGCGGTCGTTCACCACCTGCTGCCGGGTCTTGCCGCGTCGGCCGGCGCGTATGGTCTGGTCGGGATGGGAGCGGTGTTCGCCGCCGCTACGCGCGCGCCGATCACCGGTCTGATCATCATTTTCGAGCTGACCGGCGACTACCGGATCATCCTGCCGCTGATGTTCGCGATCGTTGTCGCGACCGCGCTGTCAAACGCGGTCACCTCTGACACGATCTATACGCTGAAGCTTCGCCGCCGCGGAGTCGACATCGACGCGCCACACAGCCCGAACCCGATGGCGCAGATCACCGTCGCCGAAGCGATGGGCGAGCCCCCTGGGGCGCTGCGCCCCGACGATTCGCTCGATCAGATCGTCGGCCGGTTCGCGACCGAGATCAGCCGTTCGCTCCCTGTCGTCGATCACGACGACGCGCTCGTCGGCGTCCTCACCGCGACCGACGTCGAACGCGCGGTCAGCCAACCCACCGAGCAGCCGCCGACAGCCGCGATACTCGCCCGCCGCACACCGCGGCTTCATTCCCACGACACGCTCGAGGCCGCCGTGATCGCGCTCGGCGCCACCGACGACGAAGGAATCCCCGTGATCGGCGAGACCGACGACCAGATGATCGGATGGCTGACCCACCAAAGCGTGCTCCGCGCCTACCGCAGCCACCTCGCCCAGCAACCCCCAAGACCGCCAGGGCGAACAGCAGCTCAACGGGACCGCTGAGCCTGCCTGCGACCCGGTTAGGCGCCGAGCCGCCGCCGGGGATCCTCGTCGAGTCACAGGCCGACCAGCCGCTGTGTTGCGGTGCGAGGTCTATGACGGGAGGGGAGCTTGCGGTTGCTTTGGGAGGCGGTGGCCGTCGACGACGGCCGTGGCGAGGTCGATCAGTTTGCCGTTGCTGGTGCGCGAGTGCTCGCGCAGCATCTCGAACGCGTTTTGCTCGTTGACGGAGTGGCGTTCCATCAGGATGCCCTTGGCACGCTCGATCGTGGCGCGACGCCCGAACGCGCCTTGTAGGTCGTGGTATTCGGCGAAGCGGCGCAGGACGATGTCGATCGAGCTCTGCCAGTCCTCGACGTCGTCGTCTGAGATGTGGGCGAACACGCCGCGTTTGGAGGCTTCCTTGACGAATCCCGGATCTGGCTCGTGCAGGAGGGCGATGACGGGGCAGGCGGCCTCGCGCACGATCTTGTCGATCAGGTCGAGCGCATGCTGTGAGCTGGCGCCGAGTCCGACGAGCGCGACGTCCGGTCGTTCCCGGGCGGTGACGGCGCCGACGTCCTCAACCTCGATCTCGCGGGCGATGACCTCGTGGCCGAGCGCGGCCACGATTGGAACGACGAGCTCGAGACGATCCCTGCGCTCATTGGCGATCAGAACGCGCAGGTGATCCGTCCCGTCCCGGAGCGGTTCCACAGGCCCATTGTAGATCCTTCCGTATAGATCCTTCCGGCAGCCAACACGACTGTTACAGCGCGGATCCACGCCCGGAGTACGATTAGTTCCGGCTTCGCCTCAACCTTCGGCGGGCTGGTTTTTCTCCCGGCTTCATCGACTCGGCCGGCGCGTTCGACACGTCCTCGCGGTGATGCTTGCCAATGCCTCAGGAGCCCGAGTCCATGAACCATCTTTCGGAAGCGCCGGGTCAGACCGACCGATCGGCTATGGCGTGAAGTCGCTGATGCCGGGCAGCGTCTCGCACGCCGTCCTTCATCGCGCAGACCGTGCCGTCCTGGTGATTCCCTCCCCGGGTCTCGCTGAGCGGCGCCATCACTGGGCCGAGGCGGCGCAGACCACGGCCGGCGTCAGAGGAACACCGCGCACAGCGCCGGCGGCTCGTCGCTGATGCACAACCCATCCAGCATTACCGCAGCGAGAGAGGCAAGCCTATGTTCGGAGCCTATGTCATCAAGCAGTACGAGCGGGCCGTGGTGTTCAAGCTCGGGAAGGTCAAGGGCGAAGCGCGCGAACCGGGGTTGATGTTCTGCGTGCCGTTGGTCAACCGCATTCATCGCGTGTCGTTACGAATCGTCACGATGCCGATCCAGTCTCAGGGGATCATCACCAAGGACAACGTCAGTATCGACGTCTCGGCCGTCGCGTACTTCCGGGTGAAGGATCCGATCCGGTCGGTGATCGCGATCGAGAACGTCGAAGCGGCGATCAACCAGATCGCCCAGACTACGCTGAGAGCCGTGGTAGGGCGTCACACGCTGGACGAGGCCCTGTCCGAAACCGACACGATCAACGAGAACATCAAGCAGATCCTCGATGTACAGACCGAGGAGTGGGGGATCGAGGTCACGGTCGTCGAGCTGCGGGATATCCAGCTGCCTGAGAGCATGCAGCGCGCGATGGCCCGCCAGGCCGAGGCGGAGCGCGAGAAGCGAGCGAAGATCATCGCCGCCCAAGGTGAAGCCCTCGCTGCCGGTGAGCTGGCCCATGCGTCGGACGTGATGATGGCCCATCCGCTGGCGCTTCAGTTGCGCAACCTGCAGACCCTGGTGGAGGTTGCGGTGGACAAGAACTCGACGGTCGTGTTCCCGGCGCCGTTGATGAGCACGATCGGGGAGCTCGGGGCGTTCCTGGCGCGCGAGAGCAAAGCCGCCGCGGAGCTCCCCACCCCACCAGCCGTGACGACGCCATCCACTAACGGAGAGCTGATTCCGTCATGACGACCACACAGGACCAACCGTCGCTGTCGGTGCTGGACCGCGAGCGGCTGGCGGCGGATCTACCGACCGCGGCGGGTCCCGATCCTCTCTCCCGGCAGCTGCTGCACCGGATCGACCGCTACTGGCGGGCGGCGAACTATCTATCGGTCGGCCAGCTGTATCTGTATGACAACCCGTTGTTGAAACGGCCGCTTGAGCTGTCGGACGTGAAGCCGCTGGTGGTCGGGCATTGGGGCACGACGCCCGGACAGAACTTCATCTACGTGCACCTGAACCGGGCGATCACCAAGTACGACCTGGACATGATCTATGTCGCGGGTCCGGGGCACGGCGGCCCGGCGCTGGTCGGCAACACGTATCTTGAGGGCAGCTACAGCGAGATCTATCCGAACGTCAGCCAGGATGAGCTCGGGATGAAGCGACTGTTTACCCAGTTCTCGTTTCCGGGTGGGATCTCGAGTCATGTCGCGCCGACGACTCCGGGTTCGATTCACGAGGGTGGGGAGCTGGGCTACTCGCTCAGTCACGCGTTCGGGGCGGCGTTTGACAACCCGGAGCTGATCGTCGCGTGCGTGGTCGGCGACGGTGAGGCCGAGACCGGGCCGTTGGCGACGGCGTGGCAGTCGAACAAGTTCCTGAACCCGATCAGCGACGGCGTGGTGCTGCCGATCCTGCATCTCAATGGCTACAAGATCAGCAACCCGACCGTGCTTGCGCGGATCGAACACGAGGAGCTCGAGCAGTTCATCCGCGGATGCGGGTGGACACCGCACTTCGTGCAAGGCGACGACCCGGAAACGATGCACCAGCTGATGTCCGGCACGTTGGAAACGGTGATCGAGGAGATCCGTCAGATCCAACGCAACGCGCGAACGTCCAACGATCCGACGCGTCCGCGCTGGCCGATGATCGTCCTGCGCTCACCGAAGGGCTGGACCGGGCCGAAGGTCGTTGACGGCATACAGATCGAGGGGACGTTTCGCGCGCACCAGGTGCCACTGCTCGTCGACGCCGATCACCCTGAGCATGTCGAGCAGCTCGAAGCCTGGATGAACAGCTACCGGCCGCAGGAGCTGTTCGATGATGACGGCCGGCTGATGGCAGAGCTTGCCGACCTCGCGCCGAAGGGCGCTCGGCGGATGGGCGCCAATCCCCGCGCCAACGGTGGTCTTTTGCTGCGTGACCTGCGGCTGCCGGACTTCCATGCATACGCGGTCGATGTCCCCGCGCCGGGAGCGGTGGATGGCCAGGACACGCTCGTGCTGGGCGGTTTCCTGCGCGATGTCGTCGAGCTCAACGACGCCCATGGCAACTTCCGGCTGTTCGGTCCCGACGAGACGGTGTCGAACCTCCTGGGCGCGGTCTTTGAGGTCACATCGCGCCAGTGGGAGGGGCGCATCGGGCCCAACGACGAGTTCCTCGCCCCGGCCGGGCGGGTGCTCGACTCGATGCTCTCAGAGCACCAGTGTCAGGGATGGCTGGAGGGGTATCTGCTGACCGGTCGGCATGGGCTGTTCAACTGCTACGAGGCGTTCATCCACATCGTCGACTCGATGTTCAACCAGCACGCCAAATGGCTGAAGGTCACCAAGGAGCTCCCCTGGCGACGGCCGATCGCGTCGTTGAACTATCTGCTGGCCTCGCACGTCTGGCAGCAGGATCACAACGGCTTCACCCACCAGGACCCCGGGTTCCTGGATCACGTCGTCAACAAGAAGGCCGACATCGTCCGCGTGTATCTGCCACCGGACGCTAACTGTCTGCTGTCGGTCGCCAACCACTGCTTGAACACCCGCAACTACGTCAATGTGATCGTCGCCGGCAAGCACCCGGCGCCGCAATGGCTGACGATGAATGACGCGGTCGTGCACTGCACGCAGGGCGTCGGCATCTGGCCGTGGGCCAGCAACGACCAGGACGCCGAGCCAGATGTCGTGATGGCCTGCTGCGGCGACACGCCCACACTCGAGGTGCTCGCCGCTGTCTCGATCCTGCGCGCAGAGCTGCCGGACCTGAAGGTCCGGGTGGTCAACGTGGTCGATCTGATGAAGCTGCAGTCCCAGAGCGAGCATCCGCACGGCTTGAGCGACAGCGACTATGACTCGCTGTTCACCACCGACAAGCACATCATCTTCGCCTTCCACGGCTACCCCTCGCTGATCCACCGCCTGACCTATCGCCGCCACAACCGCGACCTGCACGTCCGGGGCTACAACGAAGAGGGGACGATCACGACCCCGTTCGATATGCGCGTCCAGAACAAGCTCGACCGCTTCCACCTCGTCGCAGATGTGATCGACCGGGTCCCCGGGCTGAGTGCGGCCGGCAGCTATCTGAAGCAGACGATGCAGGACAAGCTCGTCGAGCACAACCAGTACATCGACAAGCACGGCGAGGACCTACCCGAGATCCGCAACTGGAAATGGGAACGCACCAGATGATCGCACGGGCGCTGCTCAACACCGCTGAGCAGCTACTCGCGGGCGACCGTCGAACTCTTGCGATGGCCGAGAGCACCTTGATCCACAACCCGTGGTCTGCCGCTGCAGGAATTCCGCGGGAGACCGGCGGGCGGGCAGACGACCGGACGGCCCGCGGGGCGCGCAGCGCCGCGGGAGAGAGGACGGCAGCATGAGCACCACGAGCCGGCAAAAGCCCGCTGGCGAGCGCAGCCGCACACGATCTCGCTCGCGCACACCGCCGGCCACGGGTCCCGACACCGGCGCCCGATCTTCACCTGCTGCGAGCGCGGATCTGAAAGAGCTGCCGCTGGCCGAGGTCGAGAAGCGGTTGCAGTCATCGCCGGACGGACTCGGTGCGGCCGAGGCGACGACGCGTCTGGCTCGGTATGGGCCGAACGAGATCGAGGAGGTGAGGACCAGTGCGCTGCGGGCGCTGCTGGCGTACTTCTGGGGTCCGATCCCGTGGATGATCGAAGCGGCGGTGATTCTCTCGGCCGCGCTCGGTCACTGGGCGGACTTCTTCATCATCCTGCTGCTATTGGTCGCGAACGCGGGCGTCGGGTTCTCCGAGGAGCATCAGGCGGGCAAGGCGATCGCGGCGTTGAAGGCGCAGCTGGCGATCAAGGCGCGCGTCAAGCGGGACGGGCAGTGGATCACCCCGCCGGCGCGGGAACTGGTGCCGGGCGATGTGATCCGGATGCGGATGGGGGACATCGTCCCGGCGGACGCGCGGTTGCTGGACGGCGATCCGGTGCAGGTCGATCAGTCCGCGCTGACGGGCGAGTCGCTGCCGGCGGAGAAGAAGCCGGGTGAGGCGGTGTTCTCCGGTTC
>Ga0302325_10018370_pt1 | contig 14738 bp, 17 predicted proteins | sample Palsa_T0_2_FD_201948 | JGI IMG/M metagenome (GOLD analysis project Ga0302325, IMG submission 201948) | Peat permafrost microbial communities from Stordalen Mire near Abisko, Sweden - Palsa_T0_2 | ecosystem: Environmental > Terrestrial > Soil > Palsa > Peat permafrost | place: Sweden: Abisko... | reverse complement strand
CGTCGAAGGCGATCCCGAGGTCGGCGCCACGGGCGAGGACCGTCTCGCGCAGGAGCGCCGTGTCCCCCGCGCCACAGCCGCTGTTGATGTTCGATCCGTCGGGGGCGTCTCCGATCGCGTACACCTCGGCGCCGAGGCGCGCGAAGCCCCGGGGCGCCAGCCCCGCGTAGGCGCCGTTGGCGCTGTCGACGACCAGGCGCAGCCCGCCGAGATCGGCGCCGAAGGCGCCGAGCACGTGATCGAGGTAGCGCTCGGCGGCGCCGTTCGCAGGCTCGCCGGCTGCGCCCGCGGGCTCGCGCGCCGGGAGCCATCCGTCGAGCAGCGCCTCGATGCGCTCCTCCTGCCCGTCGGAGAGCTTGCCGCCGTCGCCGTTGAAGAACTTGACCCCGTTGTAGGCGGGCGGATTGTGGGAGGCCGTGATCGCGATGCCGAGGTCGAGCGCGCCGAGCGCGACCGCCGCCGTCGGCAGCACGCCCCCGAGCACCGCCGTCGCGCCGGCGGAGGCGATGCCCGCGGCGAGCGCCGCCTCGAGCTCGACGCCGGAGGCGCGCGTGTCGCGCCCGACGAAGACGCGCCGAGCGCCGTCTGCGAGGACGGCGGCGCGCCCGAGCCGTGCGACGAGCTGCCCCGTCAGCGACTCGCCGACGACGCCGCGGACTCCGTCCGTCCCGAAGTACCGCCGCATCGGCCGGGAGCCTAGACGCTCGGCCACGGGCGCCGCGGAACGAGCGGCGCAGCGGTGTCCCGGCTCGAGCGGTGTCCCTGTTCCAGCGGTGTCCCGGCTCGAGCGGTCGCCGCTAGCGCTTCGAGAACTGCGGCGCCTTGCGCGCCTTGTGCAGTCCGGCCTTCTTGCGCTCGACGCGGCGAGCATCCCGGGTCAGGAAGCCCTGGCGCTTGAGCAGCGCGCGGAAGTCCGGGTTGACCTCGACGAGGGCGCGCGCGATCCCGTGGCGGACCGCGCCCGCCTGGCCCGAGGGCCCGCCGCCGTGCACGCGCACGCGCAGGTCGTACTGGCCCGACAGCTCGGTCGTCTCGAGCGGCGCCATGATCACCTTGCGGTGGACGAGGCGGGGGAAGTACGTCTCGATCGTCTTGCCGTTGATCCAGGTCTTGCCGTCGCCGGGGCGGAGGATCACGCGCGCGACGGAGGTCTTGCGCTTGCCGGTGCCGAGATACTGGGCCGGGGTCGACATCAGAAGGGCCTCGGCTCCTGCGCCTCGTGGGGATGGTCGGGGCCGCTGTAGATCTTCAGCTTGGTGATCTGGCGGCGCCCGAGCTTCGTGTGCGGGAGCATGCCCCAGACCGCCTTTCGCAGCACCTCGTTGGGCCGGCGCTCGAGCTGCTCGCGCAGCGAGCGCGTCTTGAGGCCGCCCGGATAGCCCGAGTGGCGGTAGTAGAGCTTGTCGTCGAGCTTGTTCCCGGTCACCGCCACCTTCTCGGCGTTGACGACGACGACGAAGTCGCCCGTGTCGATGTGGGGGGTGAACTGCGGCTTGCCCTTGCCACGCAGCCGGTCGGCGATCCGGGTGGCGAGCCGGCCCAGGGTCTGTCCCTCGGCATCGACGACGTACCACTCGCGCGGGATCTCGCCTGTCTTGGCGCTGTAGGTCTTCATGTGAAGGGTGGAGCCCGAGCACGTGCCGACGGGGGTGCCCGCGGACCCGACGATGCTAGCAGTCCCGCTCGCCCAGCGGGCGGATCGGGGCCGAGCCGCGCCTCGCGGGAGCAGGCAGCGACGCGGGGATGCGACGGAACTCGGCGGCGCCTCGGGGGGCGGGATGGCGCCCGGCGGCCGGCCGGCGGCACGCCGCGGGCGGCAGACAGCGCGGCCCGGCCGTGCCGCGGAGCTCAGCGGCACGGCCCCGAGGCCCGGCTCACTCCCATTCGATCGTAGCGGGCGGCTTGGAGGTCACGTCGAGGACGACGCGGTTGACCGCCGGGATCTCGTTGACGATCCGCGAGGAGACGAGCTCGACGAGGTCGTAGGGGAGCCGCGCCCAGTCGGCGGTCATCGCGTCCTCGGAGGTGACCGCGCGGATCACGACGGGGTAGCCGTAGGTGCGCGAGTCGCCCTGCACCCCGACCGAACGGATCGCCGGCAGGACGGCGAAGGATTGCCACAGCTCGCGGTAGAGGCCGGCGCGACGGACCTCCTCCTGGAGGATCGCGTCGGCCTCGCGCACGATCTCGAGCCGCTCCGCGGTGACCTCGCCGATGATCCGTATCGCCAGACCGGGCCCGGGGAAGGGCTGGCGCCAGACCATCCGATCGGGAAGGCCGAGCTCCTCGCCGACGCGCCGCACCTCGTCCTTGAAGAGCATCCGCAGCGGCTCGACGAGCTCCATACGCATGTCGCTGGGAAGGCCGCCGACGTTGTGGTGGCTCTTGATCGACGCGGCCACGCCGTCGCTGCCGCCGGACTCGATGACGTCGGAGTAGAGCGTCCCCTGGACGAGCCAGTGGATGTCGCCGAGCCGCTCCGCCTGCTCCTCGAAGACGCGGATGAACTCCTCGCCGATCCGTTTGCGTTTCTCCTCCGGGTCGCTGACCCCCGCGAGCCGCGCGAGGAAGCGCGCCTGCGCTTCCACGTGGAGGAGCGGGACGCCGAAGTGGCGCCCGAAGGTCTCGACCACCTGGGCGGCCTCGTCGCGGCGCAGGAACCCGTGGTCCACGAAGACGCAGGTCAGCTGCGCCCCGACCGCGCGGTGGACGAGAAGCGCCGCGACCGCGCTGTCGACGCCGCCCGAGAGGCCGCAGAGCACCCGCTCGCTCCCGACGCGCTCGCGGATCCGCGCGAGCTCGCGTTCGACGACCGCGGCGGCCGTCCACGACGGGGAGGCGCCTGCGATCTCGCGCAGAAAGGTCTCGAGGATCGCCGTCCCGTGCGGGGTATGGGCGACCTCGGGGTGGAACTGGAGGCCGTAGAGACCGCGCGCGGGGGCCTCGAACGCCGCGATCGGCACCACCGCCGAGCGCGCGGTGATCTCCGCACCGCTCGGAGGCGCCGTCACGGAGTCGCGGTGGCTCATCCAGACCGTCTGCTCGCGCGGGAGCCCCGCGAGCAGCGCGCCTCCGGCCCCCTGGAGCGCCGCCTTGCCGAACTCGGCCGTCCCGGTGGCCTCGACCCGGCCGCCGAGCTCGAGTGCCATCAGCTGCATCCCGTAGCAGATGCCGAGCACCGGCACGCCGAGCTCGAAGATGCCCGGGTCGACCTTCGGTGCGCCCTGCGCGTACACCGAGGCCGGGCCTCCGGAGAGGATCAGCGCGAGCGGCTCGCGCGCGGCGAGCTCCGCGGCCGAGGCGCGGTGCGAGACGATCTCGGAGTAGACGCGCGCCTCGCGCACCCGGCGGGCGATCAGCTGCGCGTACTGGCCTCCGAGGTCGACGACGAGCACCGGGCGTTCGGCAGCCCCGCCGCGAGGAGCGGCGCGCTCGAGCGCGCGCGGCCGGGCGGCAGGCGCCACCCCGGGCACGGCGAGCTCAGCTGCGGCGGTAGTTGGGCGCATCCTTGGTGATCGTGATGTCGTGCGGATGCGACTCGCGCAGGCCGGCGCCGGTGATGCGCACAAAGAGCGTGGCCTTCATCGCCTCGATGGTCGGTGCACCGCAGTAGCCCATCGCCTGCCGGAGCCCCCCGACGACCTGCTGGACGACGCCGGCGAGCGGCCCCTTGTAGGGCACGCGCCCCTCGATGCCCTCGGCGACGAGCTTCTCGACGTCCTCGACGTCCCCCTGGAAGTAGCGGTCCTTCGAGTAGCCGCGACGCATGGCCCCGATCGAGGCCATGCCGCGGTACTCCTTGAACCGCTCCCCGCGCGCGAACACGACATCGCCGGGGGCCTCGTCGGTGCCGGCGAGCATCGAGCCGAGCATGACGGTGTCGGCACCGGCCGCGATCGCCTTGGCGACGTCGCCCGAGGAGGTCATGCCGCCGTCGGCGATGACCGGGACGCCGTGGCGGGTCGCGACCTCGCTGACGTCGTGCACCGCCGTCACCTGGGGCACACCGACCCCGGCCACGACCCGCGTGGTGCAGATCGAGCCGGGCCCGACGCCCACCTTGACCGCGTCGGCGCCCGCGTCGATCAGCGCCTCGGCAGCCCGCGCGGTCGCGATGTTGCCGGCGATGAGCTCGAACTCCCCGCCGAGGGCGGCGATCCGCCCGACCATCTCGATCACGCCGCGGGAGTGGCCGTGGGCGGTGTCGACGACGAGCACATCGACCCCGGCCGCGATCAGCGCCTGGGCGCGCTCGAGCGCATCGACGCCGACCCCGACCGCCGCCCCGACGCGCAGACGGCCGTGGGCGTCCTTGGTCGACGCGGGAAACTCGATTCGCTTGGAGATGTCCTTCACCGTGATGAGCCCGGTCAGCCGTCCGCCGGCGTCGAGCACCGGGAGCTTCTCGATGCGGTGGCGGTGGAGCAGGATCTCCGCCTCCTGCAGCGTCGTGCCGGCGCGCGCGGTGATCAGATCGCGCGAGGTCATGAGGGCGGAGACGGGCAGGGAGGTGTCCTTCTCGAAGCGCAGGTCGCGGTTCGTCAGGATCCCGAGCAGCCTCCCGTCCGCGTCGGTGATCGGCACGCCCGAGATGTGGAAGCGCTCCATCAGGTCGAGGGCGTCGGAGACGAGCGCCTGGGGCGGTAGCGTCACCGGCTCGACGATCATCCCGGATTCCGAGCGCTTGACCTTGTCGACCTCGGTGACCTGCGCCGCGATCGGGAGGTTGCGCTGCACGATCCCGATCCCGCCCTCGCGCGCGAGCGCGATCGCCATGCGCGCCTCGGTCACGGTGTCCATCGCCGCCGAGACGATCGGGATGTTGAGCGCCACCGTCCGGGTGAGGCGCGTCGCGGTGGAGACGTCGTTGGGCAGCACCGCCGACTCGGCCGGCACGAGCAGCACGTCGTCGAAGGTCAATCCCTGCTTGACGAACTTCTCGGGCAGCGAGCCCGGCTCCGACCCCGCCTCCGGGGCGAGCTCGAGCCTCGTTGCCTCCAGCTGGCCCTCGCGCGCCGCGCCCATCAGGCCGACGGTGCCTCCGCTGCCCGTGCCCGACCCGCGGCGCGCCCCTGGCGCCCGGAGGAATGCGTCCTGGTCGGGGCTGCGCGGGGCGTCATCGAGGCACTCTAGCGGCCTCGTCGGGGGACGGGGCTCAGGAGACCGCGGCCAGCTCGACGACCTCGGCGCCTGCCTGGAGCCGCTGGGCCTGGCGCGGGTCGAAGCGCCCGGCGCCGAGCTCGAGCGTCGAGGCGGCGCCCACGCCGACGGCCTGTTGCAGCGCCTCCGCGTTGGAGCGACCCGCGCCGCGCGCCGCCAGGAATCCCGCGAGCAGCGCGTCCCCGGCCCCCACCCGCGAGGCCGGCTCGACGCGGGGCGCGATCGCGCGGTAGCGGTGGCTCTCGCGCCCCTCGCGCAGGAGCGCGAAACAGCCGCTCTCGGAGGTGATGATGACGTTGCGCGCGCCGAGCTCGGCGATCTCCTCGAGCCCGAGCTGGAAGTCCTCGTCGTCGTGGAACTCCTGTCCGACCAGCGACTCGGCCTCTCTCTGGTTGGGGGTGACGAGGAACGGCTCGGCGTGGATCCCGTAGCGCAGCGGCTCGCTGTCGGAGTCGAGCACCGCCGGGACATGGCGATGGGAGAGGTCGTGGATCAGGTCGGCGTAGAACTGCTCGGGGACCTCGCGCGGAAGCGAGCCGGCGAGGACGACGAGCTCGGCGCCCTGGGAGAGGTAGGCAATCTTGTCGCGCAGCATCTCGAGCTCCTCGGGGCGCACGACGGGGCCCCACTCGTTGATCTCGGTGTGGGTGTTGCTGGCGGGGTCGACGACGGCGGTCGAGGTGCGCGACTCGCCCTCGATGCGGACGAAGTCGTTGAGGATCGCCTCGGCCGTGAGCCGCTCGACGATCTGCAGCCCGGCCTGACCGCCCGCGAGGCCGGTCGCGACGACCGGCACCCCGAGCAGCTTGAGCGCGCGGGCGACGTTGATCCCCTTTCCGCCCGCCTGCGGGAGCCCGGCGCTCGCACGATGACGCTGTCCGCGCTGGAAGTTCGGAACCGTGATCGTCCGGTCGAAGGCAGCGTTGAGCGTGACGGTGACGATCACGTGAGCAGCCGGACGAGGTGGTGGACCGTGCGGCCTGCATACCAGCCTATCCGCCCGGCGAGGCCCGGCGCTCCGGCCGAGCGCGAGGCCACGAGGGCGCGCTCCCCGACCAGCCGGCCGGCGTCGAAGACCTCGATGCGCCCGAGCGGCTCGTCGGCCCGGACCGGGAACGCCACCGAGAGCGGGGCGACGACGCGCTCGGTGAGGCGCGTCCCGACCCGACTCGCGGCGGCGAGCGGCGAGGCGGGAACCAGCGCCAGCGAGCCGCCGTCGTCGAGATCGACATCGGCGTAGTCGACCCCGCGCGCCACCGCCTGCACCTGCTGGTACTGGGCGAATCCGTAGGAGAGCAGCCGCTCGAGGTCCGCGTCGCGCTGGGACTCGCTGGGGCTGCCGAGGATCGTCGCGTAGATCGTCACGCCGTCGTCGCGCGCCGCGGCCACCTGGCACCAGCCGGCGCCCGAGGTGTTTCCAGTCTTGACCCCGAAGACGCCCGGGAACAGCCCCAGCAGGTCGTTCCAGGTGTGCAGCACCCGCCCGCCGGCGATGATCGCGGTCTGCTCGTCCACGGTCTCCCTGACGATCGGGATCCGCATCGCCGCGAGCGCGAGGCGGGTCACGTCGCGCGCGCTCGAGTACTCCCCGGGCGCGTCGAGCCCATCGGGGCGGACGAAGTGGGTCTCGCTGAGCCCGAGTGTGCGCGCCTCGGCGTTCATCAACGCGGCGAAGGCCGGGAAGCTCGGCGCGGTCGCGAGCGCGAGGGCGTCGGCGGCGTCGTTGGCGGACTGGATCAGCGCGCCCTTGACGAGGTCCTCGACGCTGATCTCCTCGCCCGCCGTGAGGTAGATCGACTCCTGCCCGACCGCCGCGGCGCGCGGATCGACGCGCACGATGCGGTCGAGCCGCAGGCGGCCGAGCGAGACGACGAGCGTCATCAGCTTCGTGATCGACGCGATCGGCACGCGCAGGCCCGCGTCGTGGGAGGCGAGCACCTGCCCGGTGAGCGGGTCCTCCACGAGCCAGGCCCGCGCCCGCGGCCGCGGGGGCGGGGTCGCGCGCGCCGCGGCCGCGAGCGCCGCCCCGGCGAGCAGGCAGGCGAGGACGGCGAGCGCCGCCCGCCTGACGCGCCCCGCCCGCCCCCGCCGCTCGCGGGTGCTCACCAGCCGGAGACGGCCCATATCTCGCCGCGCAGCCGCGCCGCCTCCGCGCCGGCGGCCGCGCGGAAGTCCCCGCCCGACTCGCGCGAGGCGTAGATGACCGAGCGCGACGCGGTGACGAGCGCGCTCGCCGGTCCGCTCGAGAATGCCGGCGCGAGGTCGGCGGCCTGTCCGCCCTGCGCCCCCACCCCCGGCAGCAGCATGATCGCCTGGGGCATGAGCTTGCGCGCCTCGCGAACCGCACGCGGATGGGTCGCCCCGACGACCGCCCCGACCGCCGAGAGGCCGTGCTCGCCGACCAGATCGGCGCCCCAGTCGGCGACGAGCGCGGCGACGTGCTGCCACATCGGGCGGCCGTCGGAGAGCGTCACGTCCTGGACGTCGCCGCCGGCGTTCGAGGTCTTGACGAGGCAGAACACTCCCGCGCCGTAGCGGCGGGCCGAGGAGAGGTACGGCTCGATCGACTCGCGCCCGAGCCAGGGGTTGACGGTGAGCGCATCCGCCAGCGGCTCGTCCCCCTCGAGGTAGGCCGCGGCGTAGGCGCGGGCGGTCGAGCCGACGTCGCCGCGCTTCCCGTCGGCGATCACGAGCACGCCTGCGCGTCGGGCGTAGGCGCAGACCTCCGCGAAGGCGAGGCTCCCGGGCGCCCCCAGCAGCTCGAAGAACGCGAGCTGTGGCTTCACCGCGACCGCGTGGGGGGCGACGGCGTCGACGATGCCGCAGCAGAAGCGCGCGACGTCGTCGCGCAGCTCGACCGGGAGCAGGTCGTGCACCGGATCGAGCCCGACGACGAGCTGGCTGCGTTTGCGCTCGACCGCGGCGGCCAGGCGGTCGCCGAAGTGGGGCCTCGCGGCGGCCATCGACCGGGAGCTTAGCCCCGCCGACGACGGAGGGCCGCGTCGCGCGGCCCTCCGTTCGAGACGCGGGCGGGCGGCTCGCCTAGCTCTTGAGGGCCGATTTGAGCTGACTCCCGGCGCTGAACTTCGGTACGGTCGTCGCGGCAATCTGCACGCGCTCGCCTGTGCGGGGATTCACGCCCGTGCGTGCAGCACGCGCGGCCGGCGAGAACTTCCCGAAGCCGGTGAAGTTGATCGAGTCCCCGCCCTTCAGCGTCTCGGTCACCGACTCCATGAAGGCGTCGACGGCCTTTCCCGCATCGCGGTTCGACAGACCGCTCTTGTGAGCGACCGTCTGGATGAACTCCTGCTTCGTCAAGGCCTTCCTCCTGGTTGGGGTGCCGTTTCCTCAGACCCTTGATCACCAACCCTAACAATCAGGTCGGATATCGCTCAACCATGCGCTCTTGCGTCGCCCGTGCGGATCTCCGAGGCGCGGTAGAGCGGTCGCAGCGCCACGCCCTCCCGGGCGAGCGCCTCGAGGCCGCCCTCCTCGCGCTCGACGACGCACACCGCGCTCGCGACGCGCAGGCCGGCGTCGCGGAGCGCGCTCACGGCCTCGATCGCCGCGCCGCCGGAGGTGACGACGTCCTCCACCAGACAGATGCACTCGCCCGCAACGAACACGCCCTCGATCCGGTTGGCGGTGCCGTACTCCTTGGCCTGCTTGCGCACGATCAGGAACGGCAGCCCGGCCGCGAGCGAGGCTGCGGCGGCGAGCGGGACGGCCCCGAGCTCCGGAGCCGCGAGCCGGACCGTGCCCGGCTCGAGCTCGCTCACCGCCGAGGCGATCGCGACGCCGAGCGCGCGCAGCAGGTCGGGCCGCGTACCCAGCCGGTACTTGTCGAAGTAGTAGCTGCTGCGGCGGCCCGAACGCAGGAGGAAGTCGCCCTCGAGCAGCGCCGCGTCCCGGATCGCCGCCGCGAGCGCCGTACGGTCGAGCCCTTCCTGCATCAGCGCGCGAGCGAGAGCAGGACGCGCGCGAGGGCGAGCAGCCGCTCGGCCTCGGGCGAGCCGGACGCGAGAGAGGCCATCGAGCCGTCCTCGGCGTAGAGCTCGACGCGGTCGATCCTGCGCGCGGTGCGGCGCCGGTAGGCGATCGAGCCGGCGAAGAATCCGGCCGCGAGCACCATCAGCGACTTACGCAGAGCTGTCGACCTTCCTCTGCGCCGCGGGCGCGCGCCCGCCGGGGTGCGACACCAGGGGCGCGGGCGGCTCGACATCGTTCTCGCCCTCGCCCGCGGGCGGCGCCTCGTCCAGGCACGCGAGGCAGCGCTTGAGGTCGTAGAGGACGAGCCCGACGGTCGGGTCGGGTCGGGTGGTCGCGGCGATCAGACGGCGGCTGTCGTTTCGCACGACGAAGACGCTCCCCTCGAGCGTCGTGGCCTCGAGCTGGGAGAGCGTCCCGCCGAGGCCGCGCGTCCGGGCCTGGGCGTCTGCCTCCTCGAGCAGCCGCTCCACCCCGGAGACGAAGCGGGAGAGGAGCGTCGGCTCGCCGATCGTCGTCGCGAGGGGCGCGCCGTCCTGCTCGAGGATCACGGCCTGGACGACCTGCGAGGAGATCTCGGTCAAGTCCGCAAGCGCCTGGGCGGCATCCATCGGGCGGAGCATACTGGCCGCGATGGCGGCGATCATTCGCAAGTTCTTCGCCGACCGCGGCACGCACCTGGCCGCCATGATCGCCTACTTCGCGCTGCTGTCGTTCGTCCCGCTGCTCTACCTCTCCCTCGCGCTCCTCGGTACCGCCCACCAGGCAACGGGCGGCTCGTTCTTCGTGCGCGAGCTGCAGCGGAGCTTCCCGAGCACCTCGCTCGACTCGATCATCGACGCGCTGCAGAGGATCCGCGAGAACGCCACCGCCCTGGGGCTGCTCGGCGGCGCCTTCCTGCTCTGGAGCTCGTTGTCGCTCTTCAGCGTGCTCGAGAGCGCCTTCAACATCGTCTTCGACCGTCCCAACCGCGCCTTCCTGCGCGGCAAGGCGCTCGCGAGCGTGATGATGGTGTTCTCGCTCGCGTTCCTGTTCGTCGCGCTCGTCGTCGGCTCGGTCGGCGTCGAGTTCGTCCGGCGCTACCTCGGCCTCCGCGACAACGTCGTGCTCGCCTACGTGCTGACCGTGAGCGTCTCCCTGTTCGGGGTGTTCATCTTCCTCGCGTCCGCCTACGTCGTCCTGACCAACGAGTCGCTCGGCTGGCGCCAGGTGCTGCCGGGGGCGTCCGTGGCCGCGGTGCTGCTCGAGGCGACCTTCCAGTTCCTGCCGGCGTTCGTCCGCGTCTCCAAGCACAACCCGGTGCTGCAGTCGCTCTCGGGGCCGGCGGTGCTGCTCGTCTGGCTCTACGTGATGGCGAACGTGATCGTTCTCGGCGCCGAGGTCAACTGGTACCGCCTCTACGCGCGCCGGGTCGCCGAGTAGGCGCCGCGCGCGGCGACCGCGCCGGCGAGCCCCCGCGCCGAGCGGGCCCGATGGGAGTTGCGCCGCTTCCATTCAGCGCCGAGCTCGGCAACCGTCCGCTCGAGCCCGACCGGGATGAAGATCGGGTCGTAGCCGAAGCCGGCCTCGCCGCGGCGGGAAGGCGCGATCGTGCCCTCGAGGACGCCGGCGGCGTGGAACTCCCCGCCTGCGGGAGCGATGCAGACGAGCTCGCTCACCATACGCGCGCGCCGGTCGGGCTCGCCCTCGAGCCGCTCGAGGAGCGCGTCGGCCTGGTCCCTGCCCGGGGCCCAGCGGGCCGAGTGCAGTCCCGGCGCGCCGCCGAGCGCGTCGCATTCGATGCCGGAGTCCTCCCCGATGACCCAGAGCCCCGGCCCGGCGACGGCCCGCCCGAAGCGTGCCTTGAGGCGCGCGTTCTCGGCGTAGGTCTCGCCGGTTTCCTCGGGCGCCTCGGCGGCGCCGAGCGGGTCGATGCGCCAGCCCGGGAGCAGCTCGCGCAGCTCGTCGAGCTTGTGGCGGTTGTGGGAGGCGAGCAGCGCCGCGATCACGCGCGCTCACTCGCGGGCTGCATCGATCGCCTCGCGCTGGCGGAGCTCGAGCTCCGAGATCCCCGCCGCCGCCAGGTCGAGCAGCCCGTCGAGCCGGGCGCGATCGAAGGGGGCGCGCTCGGCGGTCGCCTGCACCTCGACGAGGAGCCCCTCCCCGGTCATGACCACGTTGAGGTCGACCTCGGCCGTCGAGTCCTCGGAGTAGTCGAGGTCGAGCAGCGACTCACCCTCGACGACCCCGACCGACACCGCGGCCACCGACCCGGCGAGCGCCTTGGAGAGGCCGAAGCGATCCAGGGCGCGACTGAGCGCGACGTAGGCTCCGCAGATCGCGGCGCAGCGCGTGCCTCCGTCGGCCTGCAGGACGTCGCAGTCGAGGTGGACGGTGCGCTCGCCGAGCGCCTCGAAGTCGCAGACGACCCGGATCGCCCGCCCGATCAGCCGCTGGATCTCGACCGTCCGCCCGCCCTGCCGCCCGCGCGAGGCCTCGCGCTCGGTGCGCTCGCCGGTCGAGGCCGGCAGCAGCGAGTACTCGGCGGTCACCCAGCCGCGGCCGCTGCGCTGCAGCCAGCGCGGGACGCCCTCGCTGAGGCTCGCGGTGCAGAGCACGCGCGTGCGACCCTGGCTCCAGAGCACCATCCCGTGCGGAGCGTCGATGAAGCCCGGGTCGGCCTCGAGCGGCCGCAGCTCGTCGGCGCGGCGACCGTCGCTGCGCCTCACGCCGCCGCGGCCTCGAGCTCGGCGACCGAGACGCGGCTGACGCCGGGGAGCGGCAGCTGGAGCAGGCGCTCGCCGAGCGCCCGGAAGGACTCCGGATCGCCCGTCGTCAGGAAGCGCGTCGTGCCCTCGCGCTCGGCGCGATTTGCGAAGCCCTTGCGCGCAAGCGTCTCGGCGACCTCGCGGGCGGTCTCCTCCGCCGAGAAGACGAGCGTCACCTCGCGGCCGAAGACGCGCTCGAAGACCGGGCGGATGAACGGGTAGTGGGTGCAGCCGAGGATCACCGTGTCAGCCCCGGCCACCCGCAGCGGCGCCGCGACCTCCGAGACCGCCTCGACGGTCTGGGCGCCCGACTCGATCAGCGGGACGAGCTTGGGGCAGGCGACGGCGGTGAAGCGGACGCCGGCGTCGAGCGCCGTGACGAGCGCCTGGTAGCGACCGGCGCGTACGGTCGCCTCGGTCGCGAGCAACCCGATGCGGCGGTTACGCGTCGCGCGCACCGCCGCGGAGGCGCCGGGAGCGATCACGCCGATGACCGGCACCGCGAAGGTCGACTGGAGGGCGGGGAGGGACGCCGAGGTCGCCGTGTTGCAAGCGACGACGATCAGCTTGACGTCGAGCGCCGCGAGGTAGGCGGCGATCTCGTGGGCGAAGCGGCTGATCTCCTGGAGCGGCCGCGGCCCGTAGGGAAGGCGAGCGTGGTCGCCGAGGTAGATGAAGTCCTCGCCCGGGAGGCTCACGAGGCACTCGTGCAGGACGGTCAGCCCGCCCACACCCGAGTCGAAGACACCGATCGGTCTCGCGTCCATGCGCCGGGGCGGCCGCTCATGCGAGCGCGGCCGCCGGCTCCCCTCTGCGCGCCGGGCGTTCCTCGGCCGCCCCCGCCCCGGGCGGACGGGTGCACCGGCTCCGCCGCGGCGGGGGCGTCGGGCCGGTGTGCGGGGACGGACGTTCGACTCTCACGCGGGCGCCATTCTACGGCGCCCGGCGGCCTGCCTATGCTCAGCCGGTGGCGACGGCGGTGCGGATCGGGTGCTGCTCGTTCGCCGACGAGGCGCTCGTCAAGCACTGGTACCCGCGCGGCGTCTCCGCGCGCGAGCGCCTCTCCTACTACGCGGAGCGCTACTCGACCGTCGAGATCGACTCGACCTTCTATCGCCTCCCCGACGAGCAGACGGTGCGCGGCTGGGCCGAGCGCACGCCTGCGGGCTTCGTCGTCCACATCAAGGCCTTCGGGGTGATGACGCGCCATCCCGTCCCGCTCGCACGCATACCGCCCGGGCTGCGCGCGGAGATGCCGGTCGACGAGCGCGGCCGTGTCGATCGCCCGTCGCGCGCCACCCGCGCGCTTGTCTTCTCCGCGTTCCACCGGGCGCTCGAGCCGCTGCGGCAGGCCGGCAAGCTCGGCGGGATCCTCTTCCAGCTCCCGCCCTACGTCGTCCCGAACCCTGCGAGCTTCGACTACCTCGAGTGGGCGCGCGGGCAGCTCGGAAGCGACGAGATGCTGGTCGAGTTCCGCCACCGCTCCTGGTTCGACGAGGACCGCCGCGCCGAGGTGCTTCGCTTCCTCGAGGAGCGGCGGATGTCCTACGTGAGCGTCGATGCGCCGAGGCTCGACGCGGCGAACGTTCCTCGGACGCTCGTCGCGGCGACGACTCCGCTCGCCTACGTCCGTTTCCACGGACGCAACGCCGCCACCTGGAACGCCCGCGGCGGCGGGGCCGCCAAGCGGTTCGACTACCTCTACGACGCCGGCGAGCTCGCCGAGTGGGTCGAGCCGCTGCGTGAGCTCGCCGGGGTGGCGCAGGCCGCCTACGCGCTCTTCAACAACAACAACGTGAGCGACGGCCTCGCCCAGGCGCCTGCCGGGGCGGCGGTCCTGCAGCGGCTGCTCGCCGAGAACGGCGTGCCCCACGGCTGAGCCGGTGCACGGACACGAGCACGCCCGGCTCCGGCTGCGGTGGCCCGGCTAGCGTTGAGCCGCGTGCGCGTTCTCTCGGTCGTCCACGGCGAGCTCGCCGGGCCAGAGCTCTTCGGCGAGCTGATCCGCGCGGATGGCCACGAGCTCCTCGAGTGGCGGATCGCCGAGATGATCGCCCCCGACGGCGATTTCGACGCCGTGCTCGTGCTCGGGGGGCGGATGAACGTCGGCGAGGAGGCGGAGTTCCCGTGGCTCCTCGCCGAGTACGAGCTGCTGCGCGGCTGGGTCGCCTCCGGGACGCCGCTCCTCGGCATCTGCCTCGGCGCCCAGACACTCGCGCACGCCTTCGGCGCGCGTGTCTTCCCGCTGGGCGAGCCGCGGGCCGGGTTCTACCCGCTCGGGCTGAGCCGGGAGGGACGCAGCGACCCCGTGCTCGGCGTGCTGCCCGAGCGGTTCGAGGCGCTCTGTGCCAACGCGTACGGCTTCGAGCTCCCCGCGGGCGCCGTCGGGCTCGTCGCGGGCGCGGCGGGGCCGCAGGGCTACCGCATCGGCGAGCGGGCCTGGGGCGTGCAGTTCCACCCCGAGGTGCGCGCCGCGCAGGTGCTCGCCTGGTGGAGGACGGACGAGGCGCTTCCGCGACCGCTCGGGCAGCTCGAGGCGGAGCTCGCAGCGGGCATCGAGCACTGGCAGCGCCTCGGCCGCGCACTCTGCCTCGCCTTCCTCGAGACCGCCGGACGCCGGCTGCAGGACGCCGGCTGAAGGACACCGGCTGAAGCACGCCGGCTGAAGGAGCCGGCCGCAGGACCCTCGAGCGCGCGCCTCCGCGCCCTGAGGCGGACACTGACGACGCCCCGAGGCGCGGCCGGCGCGGCCCTGCGCGCTCGCCCTCTCGAAGTCAGAGACGTCCCGCCGGGCCTCCGACCTCCCCGCCGCCCTCGGCGGGCAGGTCGGCCCGCGACCACTCG